>Ga0209755_10009162_pt1 | contig 10483 bp, 14 predicted proteins | sample TergutCo191P1_FD_187301 | JGI IMG/M metagenome (GOLD analysis project Ga0209755, IMG submission 187301) | Cornitermes sp. P1 segment gut microbial communities from Petit-Saut dam, French Guiana - Co191P1 (SPAdes) (version 2) | ecosystem: Host-associated > Arthropoda: Insects > Digestive system...
AACGTGTCGTAAATACTGTCAAGAAAATGGTTCATGCCCACGTCGAAATTGGCAACGACGGAGCCAAGAAACCTGTCGCCGTCCATAATCGGCGACGACGTGGTCATGACCATCGGGGCCGTCGGCGTGGGCGTGTAAAGCGTCAAAACCTCGCGCCGCAGTCCCGCCGCTACCGAGGGAACGCCCGTGACGTCGTCCCCGTATGAATGCTGCATGTGCGAGCGCGCAAGGGTTATGCCGTTGTGGTCGGCGACGATGATGGCGTCCATCCCCAGCATTTCCTTTCTTTCGGCCAGGTAGCGCCAAATCTCCATTCTGTCTCCGGCATCGATGCGCGTTATCAGCCCGATGCTGTCGCCTATCGCCAGGGCGGCCATGCGCGTTTTTTGCTCGTATGCGGCAAGATAGGAGAACACCGACTGGGTCGCCGCGGCCATCCGTTCTTCCGCGAATGTATTGACGCGGCTTGCCGTGGTTATGGACATGTGCACCGCGACGAAAACGACCAAGACAGCCATCACTCCGAGTATGGGAACTGTCATCTTGCTCTTCAAGCTCTTAAACATAATGCCCTCCTTGCTGTGGACAACTTGCTGGCGCTGCTGGGGAAATCCAGACATGCAAGCCCAACTGCTTGCACTCATCCGCCAACTTTGGGGCTTACTATACCAGCAGCAGGCGGGAAGCGTCAAGCCGCAGAATGACAAATGGCAACGTCGTTTTTCTGCAACTCCATTACGGATTAGAAGCAAGCGCTGCCGCTTGCCTATGCATCCACGTTGGATTTGAGCTTGAAGCCGTCGATGCGGAACCCTCCAGCGCTTTCCAGAATGGCGCTCGTCAGCTTTTCGTACGCGTCCAGCTTTTCCGTTCTGCCGGTGGCTGTGATGGACTGCACGATCAGGTCGCTTATCGTTGCATCGGGCAGCTTGCAGTTGTCGCGCAACTTTCCCGTCCCCTGGTACCCGCTATCCAGCAAAAGCCTGACACTCACCAAAAAGCGGACAAGCGTCTCCTTGAAAAGGCGGAAGTCGCGGATACCCTGGCTGCTTTTCTCAACGCGGAAATGTCAAGCTTGTTTTCCATGCGGTGCCTCTTTCAATCTTCGTGCCAGCATGGCGCGCCTTCCTGCCAGTTTTGGTTAGCCGCCTGCCAGAAAGCACGCGTTAAGCCATTAGCGTGCCGTTGTTTCCCCAGGTGTCAAGCTCCATGATGTTGAGCCATATGTTTTCCTTTGACAAGCCCAGTTCCCGTGAAAGCATTTCCAGCGCCGATTCGGTGAATTGCTTTTTGTCTTCGAATTCGGATTGCCGCCAGAGGCGCAGGTCAACGAAAGCGCCGGAAATGCTTTTGCCGGCTCGGTACATGGTTCTGGAGTCGGAAATGTCGATGAAAAGATTCGCCTCGGTTTTGCCGTGGATGATGGTGACAAGGCGACCCAGTTCGGCTTTGACCGTTTCCTTTTGGGCGTCTGAAAGTTTTTCGGTGGTGTTGATCGCAATGTAGGGCATTGTTTACCTCGCTCTGGATAGGGTGTTCGTTCAAGTATGATTGATATTCCGGATGCTGTCAATATAATGGCGCGGGCGCCAAGCACTGCCGACTGCCGTTCTAGGTAACTGACGTTTTGCCAGCCCGAATAAGGGCTTGCGCAGCAAGACCAGGGCTGGCAAAATGTGGTGGAGCAAAATACCGCAGAGGGCGTAAGCCCGAACGGTGTTTTGCGGAACCCGAACCGCCCGAACAGGGCGGTGAGCAGATACCGTTTGTTATGTGCTGGTTTGCCGTACTCTATATTTTTTTTATAGTTTGTACTCATATTCAAGTAATTTAAATAACTGTGGAATATCTTCATTTTTAATAACATTAAAATAAAAACTTTGCATTGAACAACCAATATAATCTGTATCTTTAAATTTCCAGTAGATTCTGTTTTTACAAGTATCGGGATTATTTCCAAGACACCCACACCCTGAGCATTTCCTTACGTTTTTTGAAAAACATTCTTGCAAATTTTCAGGCATTTTTTCAATCTCATGCATATATTCGTTTAAATTCCTTAGTTTCATTTTCATATAATCACTATGAAAAGTACATATTCTACTCTTTCCGATAAAGTAATCATTTCCAAAAAAACAAATTTTAGAATACTTTTTTGAATACTTATAAAAATTTATAAACGTATTTTTTCTTTCTGCTTCCCAAGTGTAGCAATGATCTTTTACTAGTTGCATTGTATCCAGTTCTTTTGGATTTGCTGTAGCCTTATAGTCAAATAAATAAAAATCGTAATAACCAGCTATCCACCCATACCCAAATTTTTTGATTTCATTTTTTATGTATTCGTCATTTAAGACATCATTCCAACAATCCATATAGTTTTTTAATACAGTAATAATTACAGGTCTTTTTGGATATTTAACAAAGAAGTCTTTTGCATTTTTATCTAAGATTGTTTCTTGAAAACAAAATCCAAAATCTTTCAATTTTTCTATTATAGCCGAATAATCTTTTACTTTCTTGATTTGCTTTTTAAAGTGTTCTGCGTTTACTTTTAAAATATTGTCTTTAATCTCGCCACAATCACAAAATATTCGCAAACATTTAACTATACGGTCTAAACTGAGGTTTGATTCATTATCGAAACCTCCTTTTCCTCTAACTTCTTGATCCAAAGAATAAAGTTCACACCTATATGTGTCAGGATTTTCAGCAACACTCTCGTATATTTTTTAAGTATTTTTGTCAATGCAGTAAAATCAGAAATAAAATTGGGACCAAAATCTCCCCTTAATGAATAATTATTCGGAACAGGTAAAATATTTTCTGCTCTTTTTTTAGCATATTCTTGTACATAATATTTATATTCCATAATTTTCTCCTTATTTTTAACAATATCTTATTTTCAGATTATTGTCAATACGTTCTTACACCATTTTCAACAAATTTTAGGCAAACTTGCGCATAACTACGCATCCAAGTCGGATTTGAACTTGAAGCCGTCGATGCGGAACCCACCGGCGCTTTCCAGAATGGCGCTCGTCAGCTTTTCGTACGCGTCCAGCTTTTCCGCCCTGCTGGCTGCGGTGATGGACTGCGCGATCAAGCTGCCTATCTCTGCGTCGGGCAATTCGCGCAGGAGGTACTTTTCCTTGACCGCGCTGTCGGTTATGTTGCCAAGCATGGTCTTAGCGTTATACGGTCTGTTGAGGCTGCGCATGTAAGACGCGACCATCCTGTCTAGGAAATTGAAGTACAGGAAGTCGAAGTCTGGTCTGTCGCGCTCGTGGGCGTCCTGCAAGTCGTCCAGCATGTCCCACAAGCCGTATTTCGCCAGCTCGGACATTGCGGGCTTGGCTTTTTCGCTTTCGCGGAGGGTGTCGAGCATTGCCAGCGCCTTTTCCTTCAGCGCCGCGACGTCGCCGGTCTTGTCCATCAGGATCCTGCCGGTGGCGAACTGCGTCTGCGAGCACGGGTTTACGTTGCGGAAATCGTCCTCGAAATACCGGAGGATTTGCCTGGGCGGGTTGGCGAAGTATTCGATCAGCAAGCCGCCGACGATTTTGTTGCCGCGCTCCCTGTACGCCGCGCGGTCGTCGAGGACGATATGCACGTCCAAGTCGGAATGCGCGGTGGGGCTTCCGGTTACGTAGCTTCCGCACGCGAGCACGCCGACGACGTCATCGATGTGCTCGAAGCCCGACAGGAAAGCCGCGAGTTTTTCCTCCCAGCCGCCTGCTGCGCCATGCGGCTGCGGCTTTCCTTCCGTGGGTTTGGCGCCCATGCCGCTACTTCCCAAAACGGCGCTTCGCATCCTGCATCCTCCGGCGCACCGGCACGGCGAAGGGGCAGCGCTCCTCGCATTGACCGCATGACGCGCAGTCCGCGGCGGTCGCCGGCAGCGCGCCGTAATGCGCGGCGACGGTGGCGGGCGTTTCCGGGGTCGCCAGGTCGAGGTACTTGTTCACCTGCGCGATGTCGATGCGGGCGGGGCAGGGAAGGCAGTGGTTGCAGTAAACGCATTTGCCCTCCGCGGAAAACGCTTTGCCGAACACTGCGGAAAAGTCCTTCTCCGCGTCGGTCGCGGTTTCGTAGGCGACGGTTTGGCGCACCTCTTCGGAAGTCGCGCAGCCTATCAGGGCGGATGCCGCCGCCGGGCGTGTCAGCGCGTAATGGATGCACTGCGCCGGGGTCAGCGCCCAGCCGAACGGGGACTGCGCCGCGTCCAGCAGGCGCCCCGCCATGTACGCCTTCATCACGGTGATCGCGATCCCGCGCCGCTCGCAGAGCAGGTAAAGCTCCTCGCGCTCTGGGTCGATGCGGTTCTGCATCGCCGCGCCGGTTTTCTCGCCGTCCATCATGTCGTCGATGGACATGTCGCCCGGCAGGAGGTCGAAGGCGGGGTTCAGGCTGAAAAGCAGCGCGTCAACGAGTCCGGTTTCCACCGCGCGCTTGGCGAGCCTGGTTACGTGCGTGCCGAAGCCGATCGCCTTTATCACGCCGCTTTTCTTGAGCTCGATTGCGTAGTCGATTATCCCCCCGCCGAAAACGCCGTCGAAGCCCTCGTCCGTGTCCACGAAGTGCAGGACCCCGACGTCGATGCGCGCGGTTCCCAGCCTCGCGAGCAGGTCGTCGAAAGCGCCGTCGAAGCCCTCGTCCGTGTCCACGAAGTGCAGGACCCCGACGTCGATGCGCGCGGTTCCCAGCCTCGCGAGCAGGTCGTCGAAAGCGCCGCGGCACTCCGCGAGGTCGCGGCTCAGGGCGTACTGCCCGTCCTTCCAGGTCGCTCCGATGTGCCCCTGTATGACGACCTTATCCCGCCGACCTTCCAGGCGCCCTGCCGATATGCGTGCGCACGTCCAGTTCCGACATGAAAACGTCGAAGATGTTGACGCCCAGCGCCAGTGCCTCGTCCACTGTGGCTTTGACGACCGGGAAATCCTTTCCCTGCAAGTGCTCGCAGCCCAGCCCGATCTCGCTCACACGGATGCCGCTCCTGCCCAGCGTTCTGTATCTCATGATCCGCCCCCCAGCTACTCTAGCCGAAAGCCCAGGGGTTTTGCAACGCCCCGCTTGGCTGTCCAAATTTACGCTCGTAAGCCACTTCCCAGATAAGCACGAGTTCCCAAAAATTTCAACGAAATCCTCTTGACAAAAGGCGTTCTTTTGCCAATACTGAAGCCAGTTGCGTGTAATATGCACATTTATGGTATCATGCAGTTCGTATACATGGAGTTAGGCGAAATAAAAATCTGAAATTATCGAAAAATAAATTAAAATACATATTGATCTAAGTTAATGAATGTGATATAATATTCTTGATTAAATTAAGAAGGACTAAAATGGAAATAAGGCAAATATTTTCAAATGATTCATTGTGGCAAAAGACAATTGATTATGGTAAAAACTGTAGTTGGAAGGCAGGAATCACATTTGCAAAAAAATTGGAAAATAATAATTTTTCTGAATGGGAAGGAGTTTTTATTGCAATAGATGATAATAAAATTGCAGGATATTGTACATTTGAAAAGAAGGACTGTATTCCTGAAGTTGAATATACTCCTTACATTAGTTGTATATTTGTAGGAGAAGAATATCGCAGGAAGAGATTAAGTGAAAAAATGATATTATATGTTATGGATTATGCAAAAATATTAAATATTATGGAAATATATATTGTAAGTGATCATATAAATTTATATGAGAAATATGGTTTTAAAAAAATAGATGAAAAAATGGCTCATTGGGGTAAAATGCAGAGTATTTTTAAAAAGGCTTTATAATTATTAATTTTAGAAGCAAATTTTTACTTCGCCTAACAAACGGTAACTGCTCCGCCGCCCGTTCGGGCGGTTCGGGTTCCGCAAAACACCGTTCGGGCTTCGCCCTCTGCGGTATTTTGCTCCACCACATTTTGCCAGCCCTGGTCTTGCTACGCAAGCCCTTATTCGGGCTGGCAAAACGTCAGTTACCTAGAACGTTATGTGCCATTTTTTGCAGTGTGGCTCGACACATCGGTAACACTTGGGGGGTAAATTTAAACCAGATCAAGAAACAGGAGGATCTGGTTATGCCGTTTAAGGGGAGCGATGTTATGGACGTTAAGAAGGAATTTGTCTTGAAAGCACTTGACAGGCATGTCAATTTCACGGAGCTGTGCAGGGAGTACGGCATAAGCACCAAAACAGGCTATAAATGGAGACGCAGATTCGTCAATGAAGGTTACTCGGGTCTTGCCGAACATTCAAGAAAACCTTTGAACAACAGCCGCGGCATGCCCGAGCCTGCAAGCGTGGAATTATTAAGAATAAAAATACCGCGCCCCTCATGGGGGGCCAAAAAGATACTTGCGATCTGCAAACGAAACAGCAAGGGAAAATACATACCCGTACGCAGCACCGTGGAAAGGCTTTTCTCCCGCGCCGGATGCGCCGGAGCGCGAAGACGAAGAAAAGCCGAAACGGGAATAATAATCCAACAGCGCGTGGTTCCCGAAAAACCAAACGATGTCTGGACCGTGGATTTTAAGGGTTGGTGGTATTCAAGAAACAAGGAAAAAGCAAACCCTTTAACAATCAGAGACGAATTCAGCAAGCGCATTCTGGCTATAGACGCAGTGGAAAAGGGTGACACGGCATCAGCTAAGAAGGTCTTCGTGCGTCTTTTTGAGGAATTCGGCATGCCGCGAATTATACGCAGCGATAACGGCCCTCCGTTTGCGAACGCGCTTAATTACTGGGGCTTGACAAGACTGTCGGTATGGTGGCTTTCATTGGGGATTCGATTGGACAGGATAACGCCGGGTCATCCCGAACAGAACGGGGGGCACGAGAGGATGCGCCGCGATATGAAAAAAGAGCTTCAGGGACAGATAGACGGAACGCTGGGCGAGCACCAAAATGTATTCAACGAATGGCTGCATGTTTTCAATACGGTTCGCCCTCATGAAGCCCTGGACATGAAAGCGCCTTCCGAGGTATACAAAAAATCAGAAATAAAGTTTCCGGGCGAGCATATCGAATTGAAATACGGCGAAGGATTTAAAACAAGATATGTCAACGACAGAGGCTATTTTAATTACGACAACAGGCGGGTGTTCGTCGGAAATCCTTTCGCCGGTTACCATGTCGGATTAAAAGCGGGTGTTGACACGCCGATGGAAATATGGTTTTCTGAATTACTGTTAGGCAAAATAAACCCTGACGGCTGGCTCGTTGAGCCTGAATACAACAACGTAAAAGTTGTTTTTAAATCCTGACAAGTGTTACCGATGTCATCGGACATAACCGTGAACGATGTCTTGAGGTTGTACCTGCATCAATGGAATATGTATGAAAAAGGATACAGAAGCCTATATTTCCTCTTGAAATTTTAGCCAATGCATAGTATGATACACATTACAATTAAGTTTTCCTGAAGGTTGGAGGGACAAATTGAGACTTTATTTGGATAATTATTGTTTTAATCGCCCATTTGATAATCAAAACCAATTAAAAATAAAACTTGAGACAGAAGCAAAATTATTTATTCAACAAAGTATACTAAACGGTAAATATGATTTAGTTTGGTCATATATATTGGAGTTTGAAAATATACAAAATAGGTATGCTGATAGACGGAATTCAATTTTTGGCTGGAAAACTATCGCAAAAATATTTTGCACTGAAAATGATGAAATAATTGAATATGCCGAAAGCTTAAAAGCTATGAATATAAGGACAAAAGATGCACTACACATTGCGTGTAGCGTATTTGCCAAATCCGATTATTTTATAACTGTTGATAAGCGGTTATTCAATCTAAAATTGAAAGATATAAAAATTATCAGTCCATTGAACTTTATTAACGAATTGGAGGATATGTAATCATGCACGCTGAAATGGTTTTGCGCGATGAAGGAATGAAAGTTCTGATAAATAACCTTGGAAAAGTTGAAGCCGAACGCTTTATAAGCCTCATTATTCGGGAACCATTTGACTATACGGAATGGCAACGAGGATTATTTAACGATTTGTCAATAAAAGAGCTAAGTAGCCTAGCGATGAAAGAGTATACAAAATAAATGTAGAGCACAAAAAACAGCACATAACAAACGGTAACTGCTCACCGTGTTCTGATCGGGCGGTTCGGCTCCGACATGAAAACGTCGAAGATGCTGATGCCCAGCGCCAGCGCCTCGTCCGCTGCGGCTTTGACGACCGGGAAATCCTTTCCCTGCAAGTGCTCGCAGCCCAGTCCGATCTCGCTCACGCGAATGCCGCTCCTTCCCAGCGTTCTGTATCTCATGATCCGCCCCCCAGCTACTCTAGCCGAAAGCCCAGGGGTTTTGCAACGCCCCGCCTGACTGTCCAAATTTACGCTCGTAAGCCACTTTCCAGATAAGCGCGGGTTCCCAAAAATTTCAACGAAGCCCTCTTGACAAAAGGCGTTCTTTTGCCAATACTGAAGCTAGTTGCGTATAATTGGTATCATGTGCAGTTCGTATTCCTGGAGTTAAGTGCAGTTGCTCCTGGGTGTGAATATTTGGTATTGCAAAAAACTTGACCTCATGGTATATTGGTTTAAGGGGAGATAATAATGACACGTAAATTTATGATAATAATGCCATTCTTCTGTATCGTGTTCTTGGGTTGTGCAACAGGATCAACTATTATCACGGGTGAAGCAAGACCAGCCATTGACCCATCGATGGTTAGAATTTACCTTGATCCGCCAGCACAATTTGAAACGATTGGATTAATTGAAGCATCGAGTGATGTTGAATTCTCAAGGCAGGCAGCACAAGATCGTGTAATAAATGAATTGAGAAATAGAGCTGCTAGAATTGGGGCCAATGGGATTTTATTAGTTGGTACAGGAGTTCAATCTGGTGATACTGTAGGATTTGTTTCTGGTGGTGTTCTATTTACAACCGCAGGCTCAAGAATAACAGGATATGGTAGAGCTATATATGTTATTCAAGAGTAATGCTTCAAACTAACTCATTGACTTGTAGCAGTACTTCATCGAATACGTTTAGCATTAGATGTGTGTTTTCATGATCGTTGTTGTCAATTTTAAGTCCAGCATAAAATTCTTCTAAATATTTCATTTTGTTTATATAAGAATATTTACAAAAATCACTAGAAGGAATGTTGTATAAATAACATTGTAGATTATCAATTTCTGAAAGAACATTTTCCAATTCCCCAATGATGCGTATATTTCTGTATTTAGAAAAATATAAGTATGCAAAATAATCTGCCCAAACTTCTGTTCTAAACTCATTTAAAGAAGCAAAACCTTTGGGGTGATTTATACCAAAAATATCAAATAAACAAAAATGTCCAATTTCATGGGCTAAAATATATTCAAACGCTGTAGGATATATTGATTTCATTTTTTCATGTAAATATATTCTTGTATCTGGTTCACTCGCCCATTTAGGGAATTTAATGAATGCCAATGGATATGGACTATCTATGGATTTTCCAAAAATAATATCTGGGTCGCCAAAATAAACGTCAAAAGGTCTAGATTTATTATTTACAGTTATTTCATAGTGCCTATAAAAGGTTCCTTTGTTACCCTTATAATAGTCCTTAAACAACGATGTATGCATATGTATTTAACTATATACTAAAAAGCAAAAAAGAACAAGAGGCAACTGATGTAATAACGTAATGTCGTAAAAACGCAACTGCACTTAACAAACGGTAACTGCTCGCCGTGTCCTGATCGGGCGGTTCGGCTCCGACATGAAGACGTCGAAGATGCTGATGCCCAGCGCCAGCGCCTCGTCCACCGTGGCTTTGACGACCGGAAAACCCTTTCCCTGCAAGTGCTCGCAGCCCAGCCCGATCTCGCTCACGCGGATGCCGCTTCTTCCCAGCGTTCTGTATCTCATGATCCGCCCCTCTGCTGCTCTAGCCGAAAGCCCAGGGGGTTTTGCAACGCCCCGCTTGGCTGTCCAAATTTACGCTCATAAACCACTTCCCAGATAAGCACGGGTTTCCAAAAATTTCAACGAAACCCCCTTGACAAAAGGCGTTCTTTTGCCAATGCTGAAGCCAGTTGCGTATAATATGCACATTTATGGTATCATGTGCAGTTTGTATACATGGAGTTAAACGCCATATCTGCTGATAGTCATATATTTGTAATTTGCTAGCGTATGGAAGATAAAATTTGTGTTTAGGCTTGGCCTTATTAAGGGTTCCATGGTTTTGTGTAACCCGAACGGTCGAATAGGAGATGAGTAGTTTCCGTTTGTTAGACGGCGTAATTTTTCTTACCCATTTGTCATGGGTTACAAATGGGCATTTGGGATTATGATTCATAAGTCAGTACACTTTAAAACAAAAATTTTCCTTAACCTTGAGAGAAAATGGTGATTTAAGCTATATATATGATTATTTTTCATTCGTGCGAGATTTTCTCATGTTAAACAAAGATTCTCTTGACTTATTGTGGAGATAATGATACACTGCTTGTATGTTTATAG
>Ga0209755_10009163_pt1 | contig 10483 bp, 5 predicted proteins | sample TergutCo191P1_FD_187301 | JGI IMG/M metagenome (GOLD analysis project Ga0209755, IMG submission 187301) | Cornitermes sp. P1 segment gut microbial communities from Petit-Saut dam, French Guiana - Co191P1 (SPAdes) (version 2) | ecosystem: Host-associated > Arthropoda: Insects > Digestive system >...
TAAAAAGATAATTTTGCAAAATGCAACCGATTACAATGTCGAGTTGAGACAAGATAGTCAAGAATACGGTCAGACAATTGGTTATACTACAAGACAAACATATAATACAACATTTTTTGTTGAAGCTGCTGACTACATGGTTTTTCCTGTTTTTAGAAAATACAACACAACATTAGGTGAAATAATGACAGGATATCCTGTATTTCAAGAAGAAGGTGAATTAAAAGGAAAAGCATGGTTTACAGAATTTAGTTTATTTTCTACTGATGAAGTCACTGTTAATGCATTAGATTTCGCTTCTGGTATTAAAGTACAAGCTGGTGCTGCTTTCTTGATAGTACAAAATAATAGTGGAGTTGGTATTGGTCTTTGGGATGGATTTACTAGACAAACAACAGAATCAGGCGGTCAGGTTGTTAATCCGAATGATTCTATGATATTTCCCATATATATGAATAGAGTTCAACAAGAATTTACTCCTTATGCTCAAAAAGGGCAATTCAGGATAGGTACTTCAGCTACGCAGAATAATATACCATTACCTACTGATTCATATATACCAGAGGAGGGGGGGAACATAATTGATAATGTTTATCTTGAAGGTAAAATTTATACAATAAATGTTACTGGTTCTAATGCTAATACTTTGCAATTCTCAGCAGTTACACAAACAGGTAATTGGGTCTGGTAGATTAATATTATTTATAAACGAAGTGGAATATGATTTCTGCTTCGTTTTATTAATTATTAATAGATATCCATATTATGATTAAACAATTTTATATAATAATATTTATACTTTTAATTCTTTCTTCTTGTAATGATACGATTACAGATATGTTACAGGAAAATCATAAAACATATTTAAGAATAAATAATAACTCAGGATATAATGTTAATGTATATATTGATGTTCCTCCTTTATTTAATATTGCAGAGGAAAATAAATGGCTAATTGAAAATAATAGTTTTTCACAAAGAGAATTACAATCTACAACTAAAGAAGAAAACGGCACAACTTTATATTTTGAATATCTAATACCTATTGGAAAAAAATTAATCCCATATTTTTCAAATAATGTTGATTTTATTAAACTTATAAGAATTGAGGAAGGTAAAGTAAATACGATAAATATACCTCCTCTTATCAACTTACTTTCAGATTTTCTTTTTTCAGATACAATATTTTTACTTATAAATAATTTAAGCGAAGATATTATTTGGCTTCAAAATGGAGCAGTAACTTTATTTCCTGAAAATTCTATTATACGTGATATTAAACCAGGAGAAGATGCAGTATTTATTATTGATGGGAATATAGATAAATTAGATAATTTTTCTATTGGTAACACTGCAAGATTCGTTTTTCCAACTACATCGTTGTATAAAGGATATGTTTACGAATTTAATTATTTGTACGAATCTTTTCCGCAAAAAATTATACCTGAAATATTATGGAGAGTTAAAACTAATTCAACCAATATTCTTGAAGCTAAACTTACATGGTTGAATGAAAATGCTATTAATAATTCAGAATATAGTATATCAATATGTAAAGACGAATATATTTATCCACAAATACTTTCATTTTACGATAATAATATTACAATTACAGTTAGAAGTTTAGGTCAACCAAATATAATAAATCTTTTAAGTAATGGAAGCCTTTTTACTATAAATTCTGGCGTTATTTTAATTCTTGAAAATGTAATACTTAGAGGAAAAGAAAAAAATAATAATTCTCTTATTTGTATTAATAACGGCGGTAAATTAATAATGAATAATGGTTCTGTTATCGCTGATAATGGCGTATATAGCAATAATATAAATAATGACATGGGAGGTGGAGGCATTTTTATTCGTAATGGAACTTTCATTATGAATGGAGGAAACATTAAAAATAATTTTGCAGGATCATGGGGAGGAGGAGTATATTTACATGAAGGTGTTTTTACTATGAATGCTGGTGAAATATATAATAATATAACAGGGAAAGCATCAAGAGAATCGCCATATCAAATAAACTTTTATGGTGGAGGCGGTGTTTATATACTTGACGGTACATTTAATATGAAAGGAGGAGAAATATTTAATAATTCTACTCCAAAAGAAAATAATGTAAATTCTTTTGGCGGCGGTGTTTTAATGAAAAACGGTATGTTATTTATGAGTAGCGGAGTTATTTATGGTTCTACTTCTGCGCTTGGTAATACTTCATCATTTGGGAATTCATTATATTTCATTCAAAATAGTACTGCACAATCGGGAACATATAATAACGATACATTTAATTTATCTGGAAATTTTGAATCAAATGTTAATGTTACAATAAGAGTAGTAAATGGTAATGTTCAAACATATTAATAATATAAACAAATTATTATATATATTTTATTTTTTTTCTTTTTTAGCCTGTAATAATGATATTCATACAGATATATCTAATGAAGATAATAAAACTTATTTAAAAGTTAATAACAATTCTGGCTATGCTGTCAATGTATATATTGATGTTCCTCCATTATTTAATATTAGTCCTGAAAACAAATGGCGTATTTATGATAATAGTTTTTCAGAAAGAGAATTACAACCAACTGCGCTTGGTGAAAATGGTTCAACATTATATTTTGAATATTTAATACCTATTGGTAATTCTTTTATACCTTATTATCCTAATAATGTTGATTTTGTTAAACTTATTAAACTTGAAAAAGCAGTTGTGAATATTGTAGATATACCTTTGCTCAGTAATTTACAATTAGATTTACTTTTTCCTGATTCAACATTTATTTTAATTAAAAACAATAGTAAAGATATTATTTGGTTACAAAGTAGTATATCTACATTATACCCTTATGATTCAATAGTTAGAGATATTTTACCTAGTGATAATGCTTTTTTTTTAATAAATGCTTCGTCTCTTGCTAACTTTACTATTGGTAATACATCTAGATGGAATTTTCCCTATACTATACTTGAAAAAGGTTATATATATGAATTTATAATTATGGAAGGTGAAACTCTTCCAAAAATTATACCTGATAGTATATGGCAAATAAGATCTAAAATTACAAGTACATGGAAAAAAGAAATTTCTAGATATAACGCTTCAAATTTTTCTGATAGTAAATTAAATACACATCTTAATTCTATAATAAGAAGACTAAGTATATCAAATTGGCGCAGTAATTATCCAGTAAGTAAAATAATATATGATAAAAACCAACTTATTAATTGTGAAATGAAATTTGGTGTTATACCATTAGTAATTCAAAATACAGGTATTGTTAATTCTTATGAGTTAACTTCTTTTTCTGTCAGTAATACTGAATTGAGTACTCATATTGTACCATCAAGGAATATATCCGCTATTCCTTATCCAAGTGATAAATTAAATCCGACTAATATACAGGCATATAATACAATTTTTAATGACGTTATTAAATTACGTAATACATATATTGTATTAACTACTTATTCAATTAATTTACGTTCAGGTTTATGTTTATTTTTCTTGAATGAACAAGGACAAACAATAAATTCATTCCTTATTGAACCTAATAATAACTTAGAAAGTTATATAGGGACAAAACTTGTAAAAATTGATAATGATTCTTTTCTTATTCTTGGAAGTAAATTGAAGTATATTAATAATAATGATGAGCATTTTATAGAAAGTTCTATGATCATTAGCAAACATCAAATAGGCAACTATACAGAAATATGGTTAACAGAATATATGAATCCATCACATTATGCTAATTTAGCAATATGCGGTCTAACACTTAATGATGATTTAATAATATGCGGCACCGTAAGCGACAATAGTTCTACAAAAACACTAATATTAAAAATTAATAAGATAAACGGTGATATAATCAATATAAAAAACATTGGTACTGCAAGTGAAAGTATAAGACCATTTTCTATCTATTTTGATAATGAAAACTTTATTTATATTACAGGAATTGCTACAGAAGGAACAACTTCAAAAGCATATATATTAAAACTTAATTCATCATTATCTGAAATTTGGTTTAACAAATATGGTAATTATTATGATAATTTTTTATTTGATCTAGTTATAAGAAATAATCTTATTGTTGCAGTTGGTTCATGTAATAATGGTTCAATAAATAATCCAATGTTTTATGGTTGGCAAGAGGGAAGCGGATGGATAATAAAAATAGATACAAACAGTGGTATTATATTAAAAGAAATATTTGATAATTCATTATCTTCATTTAACTCAATTATAAATCTTTCCGATGACAGTTTTGTCCTTTCCGCAGTAGAAGGCGATGATATTAATAAACCATATTTGTTTAACACTTATGCCGTAAAAATAAATAGAAATTTAGAAAGGTAAATTGATATGCAAAGAATTATTATTATAAATATTTTTATATTATTTTTTAGTATTATATCTTGCGAAATGGACACAAAAGTATATACAATAACATTTCATGCAAATGGTGCAATTGGATCACCTCCAGCACCTATTACTGTGTATGAACGTGATTATGACTATGGAAATAGTGATTATTGGGATTATGTTCCACTTCCTGATAAAGGTAATCTTAAATATGAAGGTAAAATATTTTATGGTTGGAATACAAAAGCTGATGGTACAGGTGAACAATATTTTCCGAGCGCTAATAAATATTCACTTTATTTTGAAGTCAAATCAAATATTACATTATATGCACAATGGATAGATGCCTTATTTCCTCCTGTTCAAAATTTAAAATTAACACCAGGTGATGGTATGGTTCTTAGTTGGGATGAAGTACCAGGATATACAGAATTAAAAGATATCTATTCTTTTAATTATCTATCAGATGGTACTAAATTTATTACGTATGTTGTTTTACGAAGAGCTACTAACGCTGGTAGTTGGACAACACGAGATTTTATTCCATATGCTGTTACATCTAAACCATACTTCAGGGATACTAGATGGGATATCTCAATAGGCGGTACATTTGAATATATAGTTGCTCTAGGAGTTGCTACAATAAAAAGTTTAGGATCAGATGTTGATGTTGTTTTAGGTAGTCATTCAAATATATCTAATAGTGATACTGTAGGTTGGGGATTTATAGGTACTGGTAACTTTATGGCGGCTCCTACTATGTTTGAAGTTATTGTTAATTCAGCAAACAGTGTTACATTATCATGGCGAAGAGCGGCAAATCTTAATTCTTATCCTTGTTTAGGATTCTATGTTTATTATAATATTGTTCCACAAGGTTCTACCGTGGATGGTAGGAATTGGGTACAGGAAAATGTTTTTATTCCATATAATGATACAGCAGATTTTAACACATCTTTTAGACATACCTATATAAAAAATGTAAGTCCCTCATCCACTTATTATTTTTCTGTGGCTGGAGTATGGAGTGATGGCAGAGGACAATTAGCTACACCTATTATGATAACTACACCTGATCCACCTATAACCGTAACAGGTTTAAAAGCGACAGCTTATTCATCTTCATGTATTAATTTATCTTGGAATAATAACGATCAAGCAACAGCATATAGAATATATTATGAGAAAGGTTCATCAACCATAAAACATATAGCTGATACAATCGTTGGTACATCATTTTCACATACAGGATTAGAATCTGATACAATATATCGTTACTCAATTAGAGCAGTTAATATTGATAAAGAAAGTTATCAATATTCAAATACAGTTGAATGTAAAACATTATTATCATCTAATTTAATCGATCCATTATTTCTTTATATTACAAACAATAGTTATGTACCATTAAGAACAATTAAAATTAATAATGGTGAGAATTTATTAATATCTGATTTATATAAAGATACAAGCTGTAAAATTGAACTAACGTCTGGCACGTACTCTGTATCAGTATATGATATAGAAGATAGACAAAGTTTATTTAATATAGTAATTAATAATATTGATGTAAGATATTTAATAAATGATAATTTCTGGCCATTAGCCAATTTAACGATAAGAAATAATTATAGTACAGCGATTTCATCTACATTTCTTAAATTATCTAGTACTAGTAGTTGGGGAGTTAATAGATTAACAGGATCATTAACTATGAATAACTCACAATCAATAGGCAAATTTAATCAAGGTTTATACGATGCTTATGCTACATCCTCACAATATTATCGTGTAACTTCCGGTACAGATGTAAACGGTATAACAATTACAGGCGGAGTAATAGATGGTTATCAAAATGTTTTTTATTTTTTTCCTTCAGTAACTGTATCAGTAGATACTAATATTATATTTCCAGCTAATGGCTGGTCACTAAATAAACCGGAGTGATATGAGAAATAATATTTTTTTTTATTTTTTTATCTCATTATTAATAATTATCCATGTATCATGTGAAATGGAACAAGAATATACAGTATCATTTCATGCAAATGGAGCAAGCGGTGTGCCACCAGCGCCTATTACCAGGAAAAAAGAATATTTAATATTTATTCCGCTTCCTAATGAAGGTAACCTAATATATGAAGGTAAATACTTTTTAGGCTGGAATACAAAGGCAGATGGTACTGGAGATTTATATTTTCCGGCTTTGAATGAATCTTCACGTTATTATTTAGTTGAATCAAATATTTCCTTATATGCACATTGGATTGATGCATTATTTCCTTCTGTTCAAAATTTAAAATTAACATATAGAAGTAGTACATTTCTTACTAGTAGTAGTACATTTCTTACTAGTAGTAGTACATTTCTTAATTGGGATGATATAGATGGAGATTACATTTTAGAAGATGAAAGGAGTTCAGATTATAATTATGATGGTAAAAAATTTGTTACTTATATAGTATTACGAAGAGCTACCAATGCTGGCTCATGGACAACAAAAGATTTTATACCGTTTGGTATTTCTTCAAAGCCTTATTTTCAAGATGTTTATTATGACGATTCTGTAGGAGGTACATTTGAGTATATTGTTGCTCTTGGAGTTGCCACTAAAAATGGACTGAATTACGATATTTATTTAGGCAGTCATTCTAATATAACAAATAGTGATATGGTAAGTTTTGGTTTTATGGGCGTAGGAAATTTTGCTCCTCCACCAGAAAATTTTACTGTATTTATAAATTCTGCAAGTAGAGTTACATTATCATGGGGAAAAGCGTTGAATAATAGAGGTGGTTCTTATGAATGTTTAGGGTTTTATGTTTTTTCTAATGTTGTTTTATCTGGTTCTACGCTAGATAACAGGAATTGGGTAAAGGAAAATATTTTAATTCCGTATAACGATGATGTTTCTTCTTATAATCCATCTCTAAGACATACATACACAAAAACCGTAAGTCCTTCTACTACATATTATTTTTCTGTAGCTGCTGTATATAATAATGGTAGAGGTCAATTAGCGACACCCATTATGATAACTACACCTGATCCGCCAATAACAGTAACTGGTTTAACAGCAACAGCCTATTCTTCAACTAGTATTAATTTATCATGGAATAGTAACGAGCAAGCTACTGCATATAAAATATATTATGAAAAAGGAACATCAACTGTAAAATATGTTGCAGATACTGTTTTAGGTACAAATTTTTCACATACAGGTTTAGACCCTGATACTGAATATCGTTACTCATTAAGAGCAGTCAGTATAGATAAAGAGAGTTCTCAATTTTCAAATACAACTGTTTGTAGAACTTTAGCTACATCTTTTCTATCTGACCCTTTATTTCTTATTATAGAAAATATTAGTTATGTACCAATAAAAACAGTGTCAATTAATAATGGTGAAAACTGTCTTTTATCAAATTTATATAGAAACACTAGTAGTAAATTTCAATTAGTTCCTGGAACATATTCAATATCAGTATATGATATAGAAAACAGGCAATTAAAATTTATTATTACAATTAATTCCTCTGATGTAAGATATAAAATAACAGATAATTTATATCCTTTAGCAGAATTGACAGTAAAGAATAATTATGCTATTGCTATTTCATCTGTTTTTTTAAGAATTATTAATTCAGAAGTTTGGGGAACTGATTATTTGAAAGGCAATTCTTTAATTCGTAATAGTACACGTTTATTAGGGAAATTTAATCAAGGAAAATATGAAGCTTATGCAAAATCAGTAAGAGATTATAAAGTATCAACAGCTACTAGTGATTATGGTATGACAATAACAGGGGGTGTAATCAGTGGTTATCAAGATATATATTATTATATTCCATCTTTTACCCTTACTACGGATACAGAATTATTATTTAAAGCTAATGGTTGGGGATTAAATGAACCAGATTAACAAAAAAATACTAATTAAAAATATTCAAATTAAACATATTATTTCTCTTACAATTATATATTTATTGATTTTTTTGTTTTTATCTTGCGAAATCGCAAATATAGAAATTTATACCATTACCTTTAATGCCAACGGCGCAGCAGGTTCTCCTCCTGCCCCAATAACTGTTGATGAAGCCAATTATAAAAGTCATTGGAACAGAATTATGCTTCCAGGAAAAGGTAATTTAAATCATAACAACAAACAATTTTATGGTTGGAATACATCACCTGATGGTTCAGGTAGTTATTATTCTGCAGGTTTTTATATTCAAGTGTTTTCTGATATTGTTTTATATGCTCAATGGGAACAGTTTCTTGCTCCCAGTAATTTAAGGTTAAATGGTATTAATAGTTTAATATGGGATGCACCAGAAGGTTACGAAAATTTAAGTAATTTTGGTAATGATGGCAATACTAGGTTAGGTTATTTATTATTCAGACGCCCAGTTGAATCAACTGGAAATTTTTATTTCTATGGTTATTATAAAACAAATTCCATTTCTTTTTCAGTACATGATAATGATTGGGGAACTTATGAATATTTTGTGGCTTTAGGGACAATAACATTTTCATATTATAATGGTTTATCAGATGGTATATTTATTATTAATTACGAAAATAATTATTCGATAAAAGTTGGTCCTCATTCAAATGTAATTACTGCAAGAAAAGTAAGCACTTCAGAAGTTTTACCATCTCCTGCAAAAATAACTTTTAATGTGATTAATGCTTATAGTGCAAAGTTATCTTGGGATTCAGTATGGCCTACGTCAGTTTACAGAGTTTTTAGTAGTAGTGATGGCAATAATTGGTCTATATATAAAGATTTTGTTTATTCAACAGAATTAAATATTACGCAAGATCCAGGTAGTAAAGTCTTTTATAGAGTATCTGCTATAAATGGTACTTTATTAATTGTTGGTACTCCTTCAGATATAGTAATTGTTACAACACCTGGTGGTAGACCAGATGTAATTACTGGTTTATCGGTTAACGTTTTATCATCGACAAGTATTGAACTTAATTGGAATTCGTCAGTAAGAGCAACTGCTTACGAAATATATTATAGAAATAATTCTTATAGTTCATTAACATTATTAGATACTGTTGTAAGTACTAAATATATTCATACAGGTTTATCATCTAATACAAATTATACTTATGAAGTAAATGCTATTAACAATGAAACAAATATAATTTATAAAAGTAATTCAGAATATATTGGCGGTTGGAATGATGGTTATACAACCTATTATACTTTACCGTCTGTTTCATGTTTTTTGCCATTAATGTCTGAATTTTCAGAACCTATAATTTTAACTCTTACTAATAAAACTTCCAGTCTTTTTAATCGTATTTTATATAATAGTAATGAATATATACTTCCTTATAATTTAAATCGTAATACTAGCATTCAGATACCTGTTAGTTTTGGTGCACATAGTATATCAATATTCAATAATGAAGATAAATATATGATCATTTCATTAACTATTGAAAATAACACTTCTAGTTATTTAATTACTGAAAATGATTTGCAATTATTAAATAAAACTACTATTACTCCTTCTTTTAATATTACAATGAAAAATAATTATGCTTTTGCTATTTCAAAAACATATATAAGAGAATTATCTAATATCAATTGGCAATCTCTATTATTAAATAATTTTATTCTTACAAATAATTCTATATTATTAGGTAATTTTATTAACAATACATATGAGTTATGCGCTGAATCATTAGAATATTATCGTGTTAATTCAGGTACAAACGATAAAGGCATATCTGTAAGTGGAGGTATTTTAGAAGGATATAGACCCGTTTGGTATTTATTACCTTCTTTTATTTTAAATGATGATGTTACTATCACAATTCCGGCAACAGGTTGGTCTAGGATTGCTCCATAATCACTTCGTATACAAACTAAAATAATAACAGTCACTTTTTACAGTGCCAGTCCCTTCTTCATTCGTAACCACCTCCACTTTCAAACATTAAGTTTGTGTCTGTCTGTGTGGTTCGTGGTAAAAAATATTTTAACTTTTTTTCATTTTCGGTCAAGCGCCACGCATGTACGCACCATATATATATGATCTTCTTTTGAAGTTCATATATTTTTTTTGGAGTCGTGCTTATGAAAAA
>Ga0209755_10009164_pt1 | contig 10483 bp, 8 predicted proteins | sample TergutCo191P1_FD_187301 | JGI IMG/M metagenome (GOLD analysis project Ga0209755, IMG submission 187301) | Cornitermes sp. P1 segment gut microbial communities from Petit-Saut dam, French Guiana - Co191P1 (SPAdes) (version 2) | ecosystem: Host-associated > Arthropoda: Insects > Digestive system >...
TTTTGGAAGAGCGAATAATCCGCCGAAGCCGCCGATATCTTCGACTATGCCGGAAACGTTTGTGCGCCGGGCGTGTTTTTTTATCAGTTCAACGGATTTATACCCGGCTGTTACATCAACGCCGGCTTTCTTATAACTTTCGCTGAAACTGTTTTCCATTAATTTAACTCCCCGATCTTGTAATCGTATTTGCTTTTCACGGGACTCTGCGGTTCAGGTACAGGGTAAACTCCTGTGAAGCATCCCGCGCAAAAACCGCACTTGGCGTTTTGCGCGATTTTTGTTACATGATCAAGAGAAAGAAAACCAAGGCTGTCCGCTCCAAGATAATCGCGGATTTCTGTCTGTGACATTTTGCATGAAATTAAATAATCGCGGCTTGAAATATCAGTTCCAAAATAACACGGGTTAATAAAAGGCGGCGAAGAAATCCGAAGATGGATTTCTTTAGCTCCTGTTTCGCGCACAAGTTTAACGATTCTCTTCATCGTAGTGCCTCTGACAATTGAGTCGTCGATAAGAACTACTCTTTTATCTTTAATAGTTGATTCTATTGTATTTAATTTGATGCGCACTGCCCTGTCGCGCTCTTCCTGAGTCGGCTGGATAAATGTGCGTCCGACATAACGGTTTTTTATAAAACCGACTCCGTAAGGGATACCCGACTGGCGCGAATAGCCGAGAGCGGCGTCAAGACCGGAATCCGGCACTCCAAAAACAATATCGGCTTTGACAGGATGTTCTTGCGCAAGAAATGTTCCTGCCTTTTGACGGGCAGCATGTACGCTTTCTCCTTCAATTACAGAATCGGGACGCGCAAAATAGATGAATTCAAAGACGCACATCCCGCTTTTCTGCGCGCAATGGTTTTTTATACTGCGCCATCCTTCCTTGTCGGCGATTACGATTTCACCCGGTTCGATGTCGCGGACGAAGTCCGCTCCGATGCTGTCAAGAGCGCAGCTTTCGGAAGCGAAAACAATATCACCGTTAAGATTACCCATGCAAAGAGGACGAAACCCATACGGATCGCGAACCGCGATTAATTTGGTTGGCGACATGATTAAAAGCGAATAAGCTCCTTCAATTTCATGCATTGCCTTGTCTATTGCGTCTTCTATCGTATTTGTGTGTATTCTTTTTTTGGTAATAACATTGATGATAATTTCTGTGTCGCTTGTTGTGTGAAATACAGTCCCTTCCATCTGAAGTTTTTCGCGCAGCAAGGCGGCGTTTGTTACGCTTCCGTTATGCGCAATCGCCATCGCGCCTTTTATATGGCGGACTACCAAAGGCTGAGCGTTTGACCTGTTTTTCTGATCCATTGGCGCATAACGCACATGACCGATTGCCATGTTTCCCCTGCCGAGTTTATCAAGGTTTTCTTTTGTAAAAACATCGGGAACAAGACCTAAGTCGCTGTGATACTGCATTATGCCTTCACAGCAGACTGCGATGCCGCAGCTTTCCTGCCCGCGGTGCTGAAGCGCGTATAAAGCCATGTACGCATCTGACGCGACATCTTTTTCTTTTTTCTTAGAGAATATTCCGAATACTCCGCATTTATCGTTTAAATAATTTTTCATTTTAATTTATCTTGTAAATTTTTATCCTTTTCGGCTACTTTTTCAGCCATGTCTGCTTTCATTGCTTCCAGTTTTTGCGCAAGCGCGGCATCGTCTAAAGCAAGTATCTGAGCGGCTAAAATCGCGGCGTTATCCGCGCCGTCAATCGCTACTGTGGCGACCGGGATTCCCGGCGGCATTTGCACCATTGCCAAAAGCGCGTCAAGCCCGTCCAGCGAAGATTTTACCGGAATGCCGATAACAGGAAGGGTCGTATGCGCCGCAAGAACACCGGCAAGATGAGCCGCCATTCCGGCAGCGGCGATTATCACCCCAAACCCGTTTTTTTTTGCGTTTACCGCAAAATCCGCTGCTTTTTGCGGCGTTCTGTGCGCGCTCATTATATGCGCTTCAAACGGAATATTAAAGTCCTTTAGTCTCTTAAACGCTTTTTCCATTACAGGCAGGTCGCTGTCGCTTCCCATGATTATCGCGGCTTTTTTCATTATCCCCTCTCAATACAGTATTATTGGAAGGATAGCATTTGAAAGCCTAAGAGTAAAGAGTGACAGTCACCTTCCTTCCCATTTTATTTACTATATTTTCTTTAATTATCTTAAAATCAATGTTACAATGAATCAAGGAGATAATATGTCAGTTAAAAACTATCGTTTTGAGACTATTCAAATCCATGCCGGGCAGGAAAAACCGGACATTGCAACAGAATCAAGGGCAGTGCCCATTTATCAGACCACATCCTATGTGTTTCCAAACGCGCAGGCGGCGGCTGACCGTTTCGCCCTAAAGGAAACAGGAAACATCTATACAAGAATTATGAACCCTACATGGGATATTTTTGAACAGCGTATGGCGGCTTTAGAAAATGGCGCGGCGGCGCTTGCGGTTGCTTCAGGGCAGGCAGCTTCTACAATTGCGATTCAAAATATTACAAGAGCAGGCGATCACTTTGTCGTCGATACCCAAATTTACGGCGGCACTTACAATCTTTTTGAGCATACTTTTAAAGATATGGGAGTTGAAGCTACATTTATCGACGCAAGCGATCCTTCCAATCTTGAGAAAGCGATTAGGCCGAATACCAAAGCTTTTTTCTTTGAAACTTTAGGAAACCCAAACTCCGGTTTAATCGACATCGAAGCAGTTTCAGCGATTGCTCATAAACACGGGATTCCTGTCATCGTTGATAATACATTCGCAACTCCGTATCTTCTAAGACCGCTGGAACACGGCGCGGATATTGTCGTACATTCTGCGACAAAATTTATCGGAGGACACGGCACTTCTATCGGCGGCGTAATAATTGACGGCGGAAAATTCAACTGGGCGCAGAACGACAAGTTCCCCGGGCTTACAAAACCAAATCCGTGTTATCACGGCGCGATATTCACAGAAGCGGCGAAGAACCTCGCTTACATCATCAAGGCTCGCGTTACTCTGTTACGTGACACAGGCAGCTGCCTTTCGCCATTCAACGCTTTCTTGTTCCTTCAGGGACTTGAAACGCTTTCTCTGCGCGTTGAGCGCCATGTAGAAAACGCGCTGAAGGTCATTGATTTTCTTAAAAGTCACCCTCAGGTTGATAAAGTAAACCACCCTTCCATTTCCGGTCACCGCGATAACAAGCTTTATAAAAGATACTTCCCAAAAGGAGCTGGCTCTATTTTCACAGTTGAAATTAAAGGCGGAGCTCAGAAAGCGTTAAAGTTTACGGAAAAATTAAATTTATTTTCGCACCTTGCGAATGTCGCCGATGTAAAATCGCTTGTCATTCATCCTGCCTCAACTACACACTCGCAGATGTCGGAAAAAGAACTGATCGAATGCGGCATTCAGCCCGGGTCTGTCAGGCTTTCCATCGGGACTGAACATATCGATGACATCATCGAAGATTTAAAACAAGCGCTTGAATAAATAGCAGCTAACACCATGGAGAATGTATGAAGTCATCAAAAGAAGTAAGCATTGACATTACGCTTATCGATTTAATCGAATCCTTTAATTTAAGCGGGAACGCGATGAAGGGTCTTAAGATTCTTCTTGCGAACGAAGAAGTTCAAAGAGTGCAGGAGTTCGCCAATACTGTCTCAATAATCAGGCTTGGATACAACGATCACGGACCTGTTCATATGAGAACTGTTACATATAACGGCGCGCTAATGCTGGATCTGTTAAGAAAGGCAGGAATAAAAACATCGCTGGAAGCCGACGGATGCGGCGATTTTGAAGACAGCCTTCTTGCTGTTATTTTAGCCTCGATGCTTCATGATATCGGAATGACGATGGGAAGACAAAACCATGAATCGCACAGCGTAATTCTTGCCCACCCCCTTATCGACCGCACGCTGGATCAGGTTTATTTTGATAACCTTCGTAAAAAAATAACGATTCGTTCTGTCGCACTTGAAGGAATCGCCGGCCACATGGGAACTGTCAGTATATCTTCGATTGAGGCTGGCATTGTTCAGATTGCCGACGGGTGCGATATGACAAAGGGAAGGGCGCGTATCCCAATCGCGCTCGGACATTCTCCCAGAGCCGGACACATTCATCAATATTCAGCTAACTCAATAGAAAATGTTGACATAACATCAGGAAAGGAAAAACCGATACGCATCGATGTTAACATGTCAAGCGAAGTCGGATTGTTTCAGGTTGAAGAAATTTTAATGAATAAAATATCTTCGAGCACAGCAAAGCAGCATATTGAATTATACGCGATTGTAAATAACGAAGAGCCAAGAAGGTACTTGTAGCGCATAATGAGCAGCTCATTCGGCACAATTTTTAAAGTAACAACTTTCGGTGAATCTCACGGCATCGCAATGGGCTGCGTCATTGACGGCTGCCCAAGCGGACTTTCCATTGACATAAGCGACATCGAAAAAGAGCTCTCTCGCCGCCGCCCCGGCGCAGTCTACGGTTCGCGTGATGAAGAAGACAAACCGGAAATATTATCAGGCGTTTACGAAGGAAAGACGCTGGGAAGCCCGATCGCTGTTATCGTTTATAATAAAAATCAGGCTTCAGGCGATTATGAGCAGTTAAAAGATATTTACAGACCCGGACACGCCGATTTTACATGGGACGCGAAGTACGGTTTTCGCGACCACCGCGGCGGCGGACGGAGTTCAGGGCGCGAAACTCTTTGCAGAGTCGCAGCCGGCGCCGTGGCGAAAAAAATTCTTTTGCAATCCGGAATTTCAGTTAACGCTCGCGCGGAAGAAAATAATATCGATATCGAAAAACTTAAAAAAGAGGGCGACAGCGCTGGAGGGATAATATCCTGTACAATCACAGGAGTTCCCGCCGGGCTTGGCGAACCAGTCTTTGATAAACTTGACGCACGCCTAGCCGCCGCAATTATTTCTATCGGAGCGTGCAAAGGCATCGAGTTTGGAGCCGGTTTTGCCGCCGCGAAAATGAAAGGAAGCGAAAATAACGATCCACCGTGTAATGAAGGCGGCGGTAAATTCGCTGGCAATAACTGCGGCGGCATATTAGGCGGTATATCAACAGGTCAGGATATTTTTTTCAGAGCGGCGTTTAAGCCGACTCCTTCGATTGGAAAGGCGCAAAAAGCTTACGATAAAGACGGCAATGTAAAAGAAATTAAGATTAAAGGCCGCCACGACGCTTGCATCACTTTACGCGCGGCCCCTGTTGTGGAAGCGATGGCTGCCATCGCTCTTGCAGATTTTTTGCTTTTATCGCGATCGTCAAGAATTTAAAAAACATAAAACAGCGGTTGTTTACGTCAGCCTTTTCTGATATAAAGCGGTATTGAATCAACTTCCTTGTCATCGATAAAAAGAACAAAACTGACTAATCCGGGAGATTTAAACTGAAGATTTGTAATGCTGAATACAAGATGCGAAACAGCCGACGCGTTCCCGACACCTTTCACATCAATGTTTCCATTGATCGTCTCCATTGACATCTCGCCGTCAAGATCGCGCGTTTCAATGCGGAAAGTATGCGGACCGAATTCCCAAATATCAAAACGAAGCCTAATAACAACAGAAAGATGAGGATGAACGCACGGAAAGTTACGCGAAATTATTGTATCGAAAGTTCCGACAATTGTCAGCTTTCCTCCGTTTTCCTGCGCGAAATCGCAAAATGTAAACAGTTCAATTTTAATATAATGCTCCGAATTTTATCTTGATTATTAATACAATATAATACATATTTTACACGGAGGCAATATATGAAAAACCAGGGATTCAATCCGTTTCTTCCGTCGTGGGAATATATCCCGGATGGCGAACCTCATGTTTACGGGGACAGGGTCTACATTTACGGCTCTCATGACATGTTTAACGGTTACGCTTACTGCATGAACGATTATGTCTGCTGGTCTGCTCCCGTAGAAGATTTAACATCCTGGCAATATGAGGGGGTAATATTTAAAAAAACCGACGATCCCGGCAACAAAGACGCCGCCATGCACCTTTACGCGCCTGATGTTACAAAAGGTCCTGACGGCCGTTATTACCTTTACTATGTCCTTGATAAGATGGATACTGTCGGCGTTGCAGTCTGCGAAACGCCGGCTGGCAAATATGAATACTTGGGTTATGTAAAATATCCATGCGGCACATTGCTTGGAAAAAAAGAGGCAGATGTTCCGCAGTTTGATCCTGCGGTTCTGACAGAGGGAAATAAAACATATTTATATTCAGGTCAGTGTTCCGGAAAGGTAAAAACCGTAGAAGATTTCAGAAATTATTCAATCGCTGTTACTCTTGGCGCCGATATGCTTACAATCGAAGAGGGGCCGTTTAAGATAATCCCCGGCTGCAATGTAAGTAAGGGAACCGGCTTTGAAGGACATGAGTTTTTTGAAGCCTCTTCAATACGAAAAATAAATGACACATACTATTTTATTTACTCTTCATTTGCGATGAATGAGCTTTGTTACGCGACAAGTAAAAACCCTGTTAAGGATTTTAAATACGGGGGAGTAATTGTAAGCAACGCCGACATGGGCGTTGATTCATACAAACCAGCTTCAAAATTGATGTACCACGGCAATAATAATCACGGAAGTATAGCGCAGATAAAAAATGATTTTTATATTTTTTATCACAGGCACACAAACGGAAATGAGTTCAGCCGGCAGGCATGCATCGAAAAAATTAAAATAAATAATGACGGCTCTATAAAGCAGACCGAGATGACATCATGCGGACCTAACGGCGCGCCGCTTAAAGGAAAAGGAGAATACCCTGCATATATCGCGTGTAACATTTTTTCTGTTAATGAAGAAAAAGAAACCGAGCGTAAGCCGTACTGGCCCAACAGAACGCCCGGTATGCCGTTTATCACGCAGGACGCAAGAGATGTAACGCCTGGGCAGGAAGACAGCGTAAAAGGCGAACACGGTTTTATCACAAATATCTTGGACGGTTGCGGAGCCGGCTTTAAATACTTTGACTGTAAGGGAGTTACAAAAGTAAAAGTAAAAATCAGAGGATACTGCCGCGGCTTTTTTGAAGTTAAAATAAAATGGGATGACAAACCGTTAGGCGTTATTGACGTAGTTTCAAGTAATATCTGGAAAAATTATTCAGCTGACATTTCTATCCCTGACGGCATACAGGCTGTTTACTTTATTTACAAAGGCACAGGAACAGCGACAATAGGGTCTTTTACACTGGAATAATTAATCAGGTTCATCCCTGTTAACCTGGCAGATGCAGTCAAGAAACGCTTTTTCTAATTCTGCGGTAGTGTCTGCTGTAGTTCCTTTTCGATTCTGTTTATATAAAGGAAGCTTCGCGCTTAAATCAATAACAGGCGCCGCTTTTATTATAATTTTTTTCACAGGAATATTAATCCTGTCTGCTAATGCGCCGCCCATTGTCCTGCTTGCGAAATCCCAAAGATTTTGAACATACTCGGCTTTTAAATGAAGCGGCGAATCCTGCGCCGGAACCGGGCAGCGGAAATACCAGCCAAAATCGGCGATCTCCTGATGACGAGTGATGTGCCACGCTTCCCCGGCTTTTAGATCCATCACGCTGCGTTTTATCATAGAAACATCATCAAGTTTTTCGACCCCAGGAAGGAATATCCTGTCCCAGCAGTCGTGGCGAATCCTGTAAAGGCGTGTAAAAAAATCACCTTCGCTTTTTATTCCAAGCATCTGCTCTGAAGTATCAAGGGCTGTGTTAATAACATTTTCAAGGCGCGTTTCAAAAGAAGGAATTTCAGTATATTTTATGTTATATCGTTTTTCATTTATTTCAAGGATGTAATCCCTGCAAAACCTAAGTCTTTCTTCAAACGGCGTCTTTTTATTATTGTTACGCGCATTTTCTGATGAGCAGAGTTTTTCCACCTTTGAAAGAAGCTTATACATTAAAGATATTCCTCTTTTCCCGTAACGGTAATGAACAGATAAAGGCAGAATCTCAAGAGGGCAATCATTAGGTTTTTGTTCCGCCGTGTTCTGCCAAAGACGATCGGCTGCCTGAAAACCGATTCGTATAATGCCTGATTCAAGACGGGGGACAGTATCTGAAGAATAGGAAACCTGTCCTTCGGGGGACATCGCTAACGGATACGGACCCTCTGTTACAGCGCTGTAAATATTTGCCATTCCTTTTGAATCCATTCTGGTATGATGTATCGGAATATTTCCAAGCTTCGGCATAACAAGGCGCGCGATCGCTCCTCCCCATCTTGCTACTTCATAGCCGTATACAAAAAACACATGCGGCTTTCTAACAAATTTTATTTTACTTTTTGCCGCGAGTTTTTTTAACTTAAAAAGAAAATACCATGTTAATAGCTGCGGCTCTCTTCCGTCAGGATGACGAAACGCAATAAGGCAGCGGCTTTTTAAAGACAGCGCTCTTGAAAAAACATCAAATAGTATTTCCTTGTTATGCACGCTGACTTTCGTTTTTCCAAACAGTGAAAAAATATACGGCCTTACAAGGAATGATATAATAAATTTTGCTAATCCGGAAATTTTTGGCTGTGCGACTTTTATATCCGGCGAAGCGTTGATAACAGGCGGGGAATAGGGCTTATACATTAAAAGATTCACCTCCAAAAATCTAACACAATAACCACGAATTAACACAGATTAGACGGATTAGCGCGAATTTTCATTGATATTATCTGCGTTAATTCGTTTAATCCGTGTAAATCCGCGGTTTAATTTAATGATCTCTTACATATCCTGCGGTTTCTTTTTCTATTCCTCTTTCGCGGGCTTAGCGGCCTTTGCCGATTTCGCCGGTTTTGCGCCGGGTATTTCTCTTCCCGGGAAAATCTGCGTTCTTAATTTTATTTCTAATTCTTTTAGGAAATCAGGATGCTGCTCAAGGTAATCCCTTGTGTTATCCCTTCCCTGCCCGATTTTTTCATCATTGTAGGAATACCATGCTCCGCTTTTTTTAATCAATTCGTATTTTACCGCGCAGTCCAAAAGGCTGCCCGTTGCAGATATTCCTTTTCCGAACATCAGTTCAATTTCTGTTTTTCTGAAAGGTGGCGCGACTTTATTTTTTACTACTTTTACGCGCACCCTGTTTCCGATTGCGTCCGCGTCTTTACTCACTTCGATTGTTTCAGTTTTACGCACTTCCAGGCGAAGCGATGAATAAAATTTAAGCGCGTTTCCGCCTGTTGTCGTTTCCGGGTTGCCGAAGAAAACGCCGATCTTCATTCTTATTTGGTTAATGAAAATTAAAATCGTCCTTGATTTTCCGATTGTCGCTGTCAGTTTCCGCAGCGCTTGACTCATAAGCCTTGCCTGCGCTCCCATCTGCGCGTCGCCCATTTCGCCTTCAATTTCCGACTGCGGAGTAAGCGCTGCGACCGAGTCAACAACGATCACATCAACAGCCCCTGATCTGACAAGGCTTTCTGTAATTTCCATTGCCTGCTCACCGTTATCAGGCTGGCTCACCCAAAGTTCATCGATGTTAACCCCTAAATTTTTTGCGTAAACGGGATCTAAGGCATGTTCCGCGTCGATAAACGCCGCGTTTCCGCCAAGTTTCTGCGCTTCCGCGATTGCATGGAGCGCCAGCGTTGTCTTACCCGATGATTCCGGGCCGAAAATCTCGATTATTCGTCCTCTTGGGTAACCGCCTATGCCAAGCGCCTCGTCAAGCATGATAGAACCGGAAGGGACTACCTCAATTCCTGCGGCAGCGTCATGCGTCCCCAGTTTAATTAATGATCCCGCGCCAAATTGTTTTTCAATCTGAAGCCGGGCCGCTTCCAGGGCTTTCGCTTTTTCCTCGCTTGTTGCGTTAGGATTAACCCTGGTTTTTTCTGTCTCATTTGATTTTGCCATAAAAATCTCCTCCCTCTTATATGGCGCGTAATATACGCGGCGCTTGCTCGAAATTAATTAATATTATCATTTTCCTGAATAATTGTCTATAGATTACTATATAATTGTTTAGTAGAAATTTATTTAAATTCTGATATACTGCTTTTATGAATCCGTTTATTGTCTGCGCGACAAGGTCTATGCGTACCTACGCAACGCAAGTTATCAAATGTTTATCAAATTATCTTTGCTTTTCAAAAATAACAGACCAGATAAACGGACTTGAACTTCTTCATACCGATAAATTTGCAGACGGTGAAATTGAGGTTTCTGTAAATACATCCGTACGCGGGAGGGATGTAATCATTTTTTCATCGTGCGCAAGAAATGACGCCGGCGTCAATGTTGAGGAAGCCAAGGTTGAATTATACCATGCTGTTGACTCGCTGATACGCTGCCAGTCAAGGCGCATTATTATCTTTGAACCTTTTATTTCCTGTTCAAGATCGGACCGCACAACGCGGCGCAGTTCAGTCGGTTTGTGGGTTCATTTAAAAACTCTTTCCGCTCTTGGCGCACGCCATATTGTTACCTTTCAGCT
>Ga0209755_10009165_pt1 | contig 10482 bp, 2 predicted proteins | sample TergutCo191P1_FD_187301 | JGI IMG/M metagenome (GOLD analysis project Ga0209755, IMG submission 187301) | Cornitermes sp. P1 segment gut microbial communities from Petit-Saut dam, French Guiana - Co191P1 (SPAdes) (version 2) | ecosystem: Host-associated > Arthropoda: Insects > Digestive system >...
CACCTTACTGTATACATAGAAGTGTAATATCAAATACTGTGGGAAATTAAAGTAAAATGGGAGGTCTCTTCGTGGGTTAAGAAATCCAGTAGTAACAAATTTGTTGATGTCAATTTTATATTTATATTTTATGAGTAGCTCTTTGACGGCTTTTCGAAGTCTCAAAAACTATTTTTGTACCAAGAGATTAAATATCTGTCTGACTGCTTACCTTTGATTAGAAATAGCCATAGCATATGTAAGACTAGAGTGTAACCAGGAATTCAAGAATTCAATTATATCGATTTCACAAACTAAATTTTAAACTTACTTGAATGATAATAAAATATTTTGCAGAAAAGTAATGAAAATTCTTGACAGGAAAATGAATAATCCAAATCTATATGAAGTATTTGGCTTAAGACTTTCATTTTTCCTACTGTGCTTATAGCAAAGAAGTAGCTAAATCTTTTTTCCTGCGTTGAGTTATTTTCCCACTATTCTCTGTAATTCTTTAAGTATTCCTTCCGTAGTTCGCTGTGCTTTCAAAATGACCCAGCTGGAAATTAATTCAGTTTACTCTTGAGGCAAATATGTCAATAAAGAGAAGTGACAGCGGTGTCTCAAGAATTCGAAGGCAGCCTCAATATTGTGTGCCCTGTGTCCCGCTACTTCAAATTCATCCTTGCTCTCGTTAAATTTTCTGAAACAATGAATTGTATATTAATAACGCCATTTTAATACTTAAAACTACATTCCCTATTGAATTTGCAGTAGAACGTAACTACTTGTTTCCTGCAGCAGGTTTATTTATCGGATATTTAACTTTAATGCGAAAAATGTGAATATAAGTTTATTTTAAACACAGTGTAGGACATAGGATTGTAGGTGGAGTCTTATCTAATATGTTCTACAAGCAGCACACTGCCACAACTTCACATTTGGTCGCTACCAGTATCGAACACCTACTATTGGTCAGAAGTTGTCTGTGTATTTCCGCTACTTTAATATCTGTGGCAAACTAGCTAGTCCTTGAACCCTTGAAGATGAAGGTGACACGTGTCTGCTAAACGTCGGAACAAATTACCCAGCGTCAAAGCGTCATATTCATTAACCGGGAACTTCGATAACTTTCTCACGTGCCAACTTCAGCACTTCTTCTGTCATTCGAAAATTTGCCACTATCATGTATTTGTTTTGAATTTCGCTGCTGACATGAGGGACATTTTAACAAACCTGCGGAAACATTTATTTAACAGTTTAAAATTCACAAATTATTTCAAGTTAGAACTTTTATGACACATATTAGACGCTGTTACTTCTTCTTTTGAGATCAAAACACAATTACGCGTATTTCCTCGCCCTCTGCACAAAATTATGAAGGAATTCGCAATACCCCATTGACAAATCTTGATTTACTGAGTTCCGTTTCCCTTATCCTTGGAACGAAGATTAAAGACACCACTAAAAATTACACAGGATGCTACTATTTTTCGAATTAATACGGCCACAACTGGCTGAAATCCCCCAGAACTTTTGTTTTCAACATTTGTTGAACATAATTGTGCATTTCACTTAATATTGCAAGGAAATATCATTATATAAATTACTTAAATACGACATGCATTACACCTTCCACAAGGGACTTCCCCGGTATGAGGTATTGCTTGGCCTCACACATATTTGTGATACTGCAGTGTTGCCTCTTCAGTCAGTAACTACAAAAAGAGAGTTTGTCATTTTGGTCGTTCTGAACATATCACCAGATAAACTGCAATTAATATTTAATTTTACATTTCATTTATTACAATTCTAGCAGCTATTGATTATGTCAATGGATCATTTTTCATATGAAGCTTATAGCCTTTTATATTTTCAAATATTTTGAGGTTGTTCAGAAGAAACGAATATTTATTGTTGTTTTCTGAAAAGTTATCAACATGTTTCGAACGAAAATGTCTTAAATATCTGCCCGACAAAAGCAGTTGAAAGTTCGGTAACGATTATTTAATTCATGAATCACTTCTGAGAGTTATGTAAGAACACCCGAAGTTCGGGTTGTGACACCTGAAAGGAAAATTCTTCTTGGTAGGCTTAAATGCTTATCAGATGGCAATGATAATAATAAACTTAAATAAATATTCCACGAATCATAAATTAGACTGTGTTAACTCTACAGATTAGTATCTATATGAAAAATAAATCATTTTACTGTCAGTTGCTGCATGTCTGTTTGCCAATTGCAGGCGTATATAATAACAAAATAAAGAGTGGACTTACGAAGTTTTGCCTATAGTTTTAATATAACTGCATAGTGTTACGTAACAATTATATTCAAAATGTATGTGAGAAATCTGTTTTGGGTGAAAGTAATTCTGTCACTGGATGATAGTTTTAAATCGAAGGGTTACAACAAAATATGTCACGACGTAACTCAGGCACAGCGTTTCACTCTAACAAATAGAATTGTGTATATGAAATCAGTGTAACGTTTAGCGTCGGATATTAAAGAAGAAGTTGGGTCCATAAAATGGTTATTTGAATTGGCTGTCTGTAACAGATATTTAAAAAGTGAGGCCTTGTACTTAATGTTTTGTTGAAAGGTAATCTCGATATAATTGTGTAAAAAAACCAACATGATGCATAACTAATTCTTAGTATATTTCGTCAATCTCTTCATGTTTCAGGCGTTTCTAGACCCGTAATTAGGAGGTACAACCGTATGTATACAACAATTGGTACATATTAGTGTTTTTAGATGACTGTTATTCTACAGGACACTTAAGATTTTTATAAAAATGAAATTTCCATTTCGTAAATAATAAACAGCCAGTGATAATGTATATTATTTGAGATTTTCTTTAAACTTATAAAGACGGAGCGCAGACTGCTTTATTTAAAGACCCAGTCAGTACCGCGCAGTTAAAAATTTCAATCTCGCTTATAAGAACAAATCAGTTCATGTAATATGAAGCAGAAGTCACGGTTTGTGCTGAGATAAATACAAAACACATAAATATAGTGTGGTAAGAATTTACAGATGTTGAATGTTACACCTGCTGATGCATTTCGTAACCAGTAGGCTGTAAATTTTGAAATCCCTCAAGGAATATGTGCTGCCCTCTGGGAACACTTCGAAACATTTTCTACGTGAGTGTGTAGTTGTGTCATTTAGACGGCCGACAGAGTTCTGAGAGCTTATGAGGAATGTGAGGACAGAGAATGTGAAAAGTAAGAGTAGCCGGTTGCTATCCATAATATTTTGAGGACAAAGACTTCACTGCCCTCAGTTATCTAATCAATCCTGCAACATTCGCAAACTTCAGAGGTGTTGTAGGCAATCGGTTAGAATAAATTATATTTGTGCTATATATATGAAATTCGTAAACTCTTACTAATACTTTTACTATTCTGCTTTTAAAGGGATATGCAAGTTTGAAGAAGGAATAATAGTTCTGAAACCCACTTTCCATATTTGTTTCATCACTGAGCAACTTAAGAAAGGTGTTTTCAGTAACTGATATGGAATATGATATGTTTAAGGAAAAATTAAAGAATACTAATTCAATTCCACACTCTTTTCAAAATTCCAGTAAACTGAAATGTCACGCATTTAACTATACATTCTACGTTTCAAAGTTTCACAAAAAAGTATTTGTTTAAAATTCGTTTACAATTTTTTACTCATGTACCTCACTGAGTTATCTTATTGAGAATCCATGTTTTGGGTCTCACCTTTAATTAATTTCCTTATAATTATATATGTTTAGAATTATCCGGGAACGGTTCCTAGAATAATGTCGGAGTTGTCCATGTAATGGTGTTCACGTCTACAATGATAATCTGTTCTGACATACTGAACAGTACTCACTGATGGTCCTCTGTCACTACGGACTTGAGTGTTTTAATTAAGGTAATTATCACAGTACAGGTGATAAATCTTATTCGGATGCTTTACCCTAACTTTAAAGTGCTCAGACACACGCCGAGTGCGTTAAGTGTGAACAAAAGCCGGCAGATTTTGTACACGCAATGTGTGTGTAAATTATTTTACTGCTAGCCCTAAAGTCACTCGTGTGCACTTCAGTGCACTTAATTGTTCTTCTGTTTTTATAATCACGCAAATTATTGATTGAGTTTGTGTTCCTGGAATCAAAATGATAATTCACTCCTGTGTATTCAGTTTCTAAAAGTCCTCTTTTTACTTTCGTGCATTATATTTATTGTAAGTTCCAGTAAATTCTGTGCAGTACGTGAATTGAGACAAATATAAATTCTCTCCACATCCTTCCAAATTGATTTCTTACTAAATATTTTGCTATCTGTTATATAAATTAAGCTTTCGACATTACTTTTAATTAAAACAATTAATAATTTATTAAAATAATGTTTTGAAATTGTTTCTTGTTAATTGCCAGATGATTGGTAAAATTTATAGGAAGTGATTTGTATACTGTAGTTTTCTAAACATTTTTACAAGCCAAGTAAATACAATGAAAATTATTACCTCATTTTTTCGATAAATTTTATTATTTATTAAGTATAAAATATAGTTTGGTACTTCTTCCTGTTATTGTGCGCGAAAGAGATCTGAGAGGATCATGCGAAACGTGTCAATAATTAATAGATTTTGTGTAATTTTGGAGTAAATAGAAAATTAAATTAAAAATTATGATAAAAATCTAATTAATATATTTTATATATTTTCATATAATATAGTATAATTTGTTTAATAAAGACTGTATTATAGTATGAAATTATATATATTCTAGTAGTTAATGAAATCATAACGAGAATGACTCACCGGAACATTATGAGAAACATGTCAATGAGCAAAACAGAAAGCTGAAAATTACAGGAAATCAAATTAAATTTAATTCCTTGGAATGTAATAGCGTTACAGTGGCACGTTGCAGTTAGAGAGCCGGTTGTATTTGGAAACAACATATGTATCTGGAATGCTGTAACAGTACATTTAGGAAATACGTATTGAATTTTTTATTACTTCGCATTTTCGTACACTCTTAATTTTAAATATATTTAAGGTTCTAAGATTGGGAATAAGGAGATAGAAATGTTTTAGTGATTTTAAAAGACATTGTTAGTGTACAAAAGTGATATATATATTATACTTTATAATACATTTATGTAATAAATTTGTAAATAGATGACAGTTTTGAGCGGGTTTAGGAAGTTCTCCCTGAGGATGGTGTATACAACACAGAAACATGTAGTAGAGATTTTATAAGAAAATATGTTTGGAGATAAATATGACGTGCATTTACTTGGAGTACTGAAAAAGTGATTGATTAGGAACAACGTTACCTATCCATTGGCGGATTCTTCATTTTCATGACACTTCAGCCAGCCCCCTTCACAAAGATCTCGACCTGCTTTTAGTTACAGAATGTCTGCTTCACTATCGCCGTGGTGTAATTTCTTTGGCTTCCAGCTATGTTCCATCTTACAGAGCCACATTATCAATTCGGCGATGTCTGTTCATACGACCAACTACTGCTGCAAACTACCCCAAGTTCCACACGGCCCTCCCAACCACAGAAATTTCCATATGTTAACATACCCCATAAAATCTGCCCCTCGTTAATATCCGACGGCATTTAAGCAGGGGAAAAATTTTGCAGCTTTATTTGACGTAAATATTAATTATCACGTTACATAAAATTCCGCCATCGAAACATACTATGAACTAGAAGAACACAGATCGTATTTTCACATCAAATTTCTTGAGATTATTTTAATATTATTAACTAAATTGGATTTTCAGGTCTTACTTTTTTTCAGTTGTGATTACTCACTAGAAGAGCTGCATATCCTACTATTATATTTGAGTTCAACATTATATATAATCTTTGGGATTCTGCAAATTATTTTGGCCTTACAATACATGTAGCGCTATATAATTGTCATGCTCTCATATCTTCGGATCAGATTTTCCCACATTGTTTGGTCACGGAATACTTTGCCTCTTAGAAAATGTTAAAGGAACACGCGTGTTTTGTGGTTGTTCATTTATCAAACAAAATTTCATACAATGTAGTTATTAGTAAACAAACTGAATATTTTAAATAAAATGTCTTTTATGAATAATAACTTAAAGTATGATCAAGTATGTTAAATTCAAATTTAATAAAAATTTGATTTTTTGTTTTCTGGGAATTTTGCGGAACACAAGTGATCAACAGAGCATTTTCTAGAAAATGCTGCATTATATTTAATGATTTGAAGTTATTTAAGTAAATTAAGTGGCCTACAATGAATGAGAATATCTAGTTGAAGTAGAGAAAATACAAATCCTTCAACTGTGTAAACAATATTTACGTCTTTTGTGAGTGTTAAAAACTTCACTTCAAATCTTTCGAATTTACAGTTTGACGCCCTGAAATTATCTCATCTAATTTGCAGGTGTTTCTCTAAATAACTTTTTCGCTGCTACATATTTTTCTACTAACATGTACTAACGACACGTACATTAGTAATTCAGGGTGTGTACAGGCGTTCTTGGCGTTTGTAAGATATGTTCATTTATCTTGCTGCAAGAAGTAACTCTTGACCTGAAAGTCATTCGAAAGTTCATTTGTCCTAACATTTTCATTCTTAACATAAGCCGCTTTAAACCAACCATATGATTTTCTTCTTTTCAATTAACGTATTCACAACAACATTGTTGTAGTTGCAGGTGAATTTGTCCATAGTTAGATCCCGTTGTCCGTGCAATCTAAGGCGTTGGTCTGCAGCGAATTGGTTGTTAGGATCGTGGATTCTAATCCCAATGCTGGCACTGATATAGGTCTGTTGTTTTTGATGTGTGTTGTGTAGGTAGCTGCCTTTGCAACTGGCTGATTACTCGTTCAAAGGATTCCTAAAGAGTGTGTGTGCGTGCGCATGATTGTGTGTGTGCGTGCACGTGTGGTTGTGCGTGTGTATGTGTGTGTGCGCACTTGCGCGCGCGCTGATCTTTATTTTGTAAAATGTAGAAACCAAAAAATATGGATGCCTAGTAACTGCTTGTTTCGTAACGCCACAGAAAAAATAGTCCTTTTAAAAAATGTATTTGTACAGAAAACTTGTGTTAGAGCTGCATCTATTCTTTATGTCTGTATTCAGTGAGTATACAACTTTGTGTGTTGTACATGTGCAAACCTGGTGTGAAAGAAGTAATGTTGTAAAATGTTTTGCAACCTTCGGTAATCAAACAGCCATTACACGGCAAACAGCCTAACTGTAAATTTGGCCACAATCCGAGCTTCCACTCTGCGTCTTTGTACGTGTAAATATTTAGTTAAAATGTTGAAATATATATCTTAGAATGTATATATTTCTGGCCACATATTCAAACCCGAAATAAGCTACTATCGCCGCGGTTAATGAGAGCAATATGTAAAATATTTTGTGATTATATAGCATAAATTGTAAACACTTCTAGTATCGGTTTGTTAAAAATTTGGAAGTAATATTTGTGGTAACTAAATCATACAGTAAATGTTCTATTAGCGAGAAAGGACATCTGTTTCCAAGGGACATGCAGAACTCTTCACTTGCAGGTTTACTGTATCCTTCCGCTTCAAACGAATCCCCAAATCCTTCCGGGATCCTGAAAACACGAAATGCAAAAAACTATTAACAATTTTATCTTTTCTTATAGCTCTTTATTTAAAAAATGTACGTATTTACGGTGACGTATTTCAGACAGAAATAAATTTAATCAGCGCAGGTACATTAAGATTAATATAAACATATTTCTGGTTTCTACAAATATATAAGTGAGGTCTTAATTCTTGTGTGAAACTGCACCGTGTCAGCGTGTGTTCGGGGCACGAAATTTGCATGATGCACCGAATACACGGTGAAGCACCGAATGGTACACGATTCAGTGACGTGGCGGCTACACCCGCAAGAAAGGAAAATTCACACGACTGCTTTGAAAATATGAAGACTAACATTAATATGCAAGTTAAATAACAGTACCAATAAATGTGCTTGAATCACAGATGGTAATCAGTTATTAAAAAATTAGATGACGTAATTTCACTTATATACATGGCCATTTAACTCTGCTGCTTCATATCACCAAAGGCCCAGATACGCCTTTTAACACGACATTTATTTTCCTATTCCTGCACATTTATCACATACAGTAATAACAAGTCTGTTTTTAGGTAGCTCGACGGCAGTTGTGTGTGTAGTTATTCAAAGTCTCTGACCGTTTCATGATCGAGGCTTTCAGACTCCAGGCTGTAATTGTATATGATTGGTGTCGATTTCAGTTCAGCCTTTTTGAATTTTTAACGTACAAAACTAGTGGAATTGGAATTTTTCCAAACACTTTGGTCTTCTCGCTGTTAGCATAAATCCACCAATGTCCTGCATACTTTCCTTCCCTATCTGCGACATAATTCAATATTAGGAATTGAGAGCAATTTTAGATAACTCAGTTCATCGTCCCCTTCTTTAGTAGGCCTAATCTGGACAACCCAAATTTCCGCTACAGATTTACTTACGCAAACACAACATGCAGCATATCTTCAACAAGTGACTTCCCGGGTTTCAGACGTGCCTTAGCTTCACACAGCGCTCTCAGTACACATGGATGACCTTCAACGCCGAACCTTGCAACAAAATATGATTGTCTTGAAATTGGTACATGTTGAATGTCAAATGTTTCGCAATGTATGACGAGATGGCAGTCTAATATGCCCTTTAAATACAAAGTTATGTGTTCTAACCTAAAAGGTAGAATTTTAACTCTTTTTTTGGCAGCCAAATTACGTTCATGGAAAAGAGAGTTTTCTTGTATTCCTGATGGGATGATATCATTTTGGAAACCCTACCTTAGATATAAATATAATATATATAACTGTTGGGCGAGTGGTCTGTAATGAATGCGATTGCCAAAAGATGGGGTCTACAAAGTGCGGCTTTCAGGTTGCACATAATAAGAAGAAATTTCTGAAAACACATAAACACATAAAATACGAGACTCTTAATTATGAACTTTCTTTGTTATATACTCTAGAATAATCCGCTGCGGTCTTCCTGTTGGTAAAGATTTCACTTCGACTTTGGGTAACGTTCTACAACCTCTTAATCGTTCTCAGTTACTACAAAATAAACTTCTTCATTGTCAAGATTTATTACATACGGGTACGATGTCACAACTAAATAGAACCATCGTTGTAAATTATAACTATTTAATGGAGATAAAGTGTGCATTATCCATGCAATAGTGTCTAATAACATAATACGTTCACTGTATCACTTTGCTCTAACATTGCAACAATATTAATGTGAGACAAATTGAAATTACTTGTTGCTGTCGAGATTAATAAGCAACAGATTCATTGTTTGAAACTGTTAATACCTGTGAAGGGCTGTAATACAAAATGTTAAAAATAGTGTACTGTGTGCCTATTCTTCCTTCACGAAACAAACATTTGTTGATGGGAAAAGTGGCGGAAAAAGAAATATATTTTATCAGAATACAGAACTAAATCTGATAGCCATCTTTAAGGGACGAATTCAAAATAACCAAAGGTAAAAATATAAGCCTAAGTACGTGAAGTTCGACACTTGGGGAATTCTGAAATGTGGTGCTGAGAAAGGTTAGAGGAGATCAGTTGAACTGAATGTGTAAGAAATGTAGTATTAAGTACAGTCAAGGAAGGAAGGGATATCAGACTGAAAGATAACAAAAAGTTGACTGACTCTATGGGTCACATCTTGCGTAGGAATTACCATCTAAAGCACAATATTGAAGATAGTAAGATGGAACGATGGAAGGGACAAGAAGACAAAGAATAAGAGCTAAGAAGTTAGTTGATATCATAAAGGAAAAGAGCGGATACTGGAAACTGATGGGGAGCACTAGATTGCAAGCTATGAATAACTCGCTTCGGAAGGAAATATGGACCTCTCATTAGTAAAGCTACGGAATGATTGAATGAATTAATGATTGAATTAATTAGTTAATTTATATCTTAAGATGAAAAGGACGTGTTTTAATTTTCCAATGCGCTAGAGGATAATCCATAGAATAGAATAATAAATACAAATACTTGGAGATAATTGTCATTTCATTTTTCCAAAATTTTCCTTGTCTGTACATGTTCCAATGACTTCTGGTTTCATTTCCTAAGATTTAATTGCTCAAAAATAAAAAAAATATATAGAAAATGAATAGATTTTTTAAATACTCTGACCCAAAAACGCAAACTTAAGACCTGCTTATGAATTCGAGGACTTACACATCCAGAAAACCCTCAATATTACGGAAGAGCTCCAGTCGCTCACTCCTGCGTAGGGGGGAAACTTCGGAAGCACTTCTCCTCTTCTTGGGCGGCTTTCTACCGTAAAAAAGTCGCGTGTCGGTAGGGAGCTTGAAGCCTATGTCAGCTTCAAACGTTGGGCCTATCCAGGAATTTAGTGGCGGAGGGGTGTAGTCCCACAGAAGCGGATTACCCATCACGTAACTTAACTGTAACACAC
>Ga0209755_10009166_pt1 | contig 10482 bp, 5 predicted proteins | sample TergutCo191P1_FD_187301 | JGI IMG/M metagenome (GOLD analysis project Ga0209755, IMG submission 187301) | Cornitermes sp. P1 segment gut microbial communities from Petit-Saut dam, French Guiana - Co191P1 (SPAdes) (version 2) | ecosystem: Host-associated > Arthropoda: Insects > Digestive system >...
CTTCACTGGCCATTATCTCCCAAACCATTCAACTTTGGATATAGGTGTTTTGGGGTTTTTCGGTATAGTTTAACATAAGGAACACCCTCCCGAAGTCTGGTCCTTTCCTCCTGTTACACCCTGTATATTGGACAATTTGTGAAAGAATTTATTTTTCTTTTGGCATACATGATGTGGCTGAAAAGTATGCAGGATAATTTTATCACACAGCCTCTTGTGTTGTGGTATACCTGATTGTGTCTAAATAATTCTGGAGCATGTTCTGGCTCATATAACCTGCAGTTTTTAACACTGTTGCATCAGTCGCTTCAAAGCTGTGGCAGAAATGGGAGGTGTGTGTGTTTGTGTCTCTTGTTGAAAAATGGGTAATTGGAATTTAGAGCAATGAATCAACCATTTATTTTGTGTTAAATTAAGAAAGAGTGCCAGTCCAATGTGCATAGTGCACTCTGAAGTATGTGGTACAGAAGCTATGAAGAAATTAATTTTTGTAGTCACATTCAAATAGTTGCAACAATCAGCTAATAGTTTTGTCACTTCCAGCCATCATCTGCATGTAACAACTCACCCCCCACTGGATGGATTTTCATGCAATTTTATATGGGAGACTTCCATTAAAATCTGTCCACAAAATCCGAATTTGTTGAAACATAAAGACCTACATACCATTCTGTATTGCTGACAGCAATGTACATAGCTTGACTGCAGTACAAAAAAAAAACCCATTGCTGCATTTCTCTGGACACCTTTGAATATTGTGTATTGTTGACCATGACATGTAGCTCAGTAAAAAAGGAACTCGTTGTTGCATTTCCTTGGCATTGCAGGTTATGCAATTATGCCATAATGTTACATTACAAGTACATTCCCTATTGTGTCAAGTAGCATAAATGATTCAAAGAGGGTCAAAAGAATGGAAGATGAGGGAAGAAGTGGTCATCCAGAAATGCAAAGAACAGATGAAAATGCTGAAAAGCAAGAAATCTTGTTTGTAAACAGAGGCCAAAAATTCATCCAGGCTTGTTATTTAGAAATAGTGATGACATTACATGATTCTCTGCACTGAAAGTGCCTGAAATCTGGCCCAACAATCGGTTTCTCTATTTTAACAAGGAGCTTATGGCCAAAAAAAATCTATTGTTGGGCTGGAACACTATCCTCATTCACCAGATTTGGCTCCCAGTGACTTTTTCTCTTTACAAAATTGAGGTACCCCCTGAAGAAATGAAAAATTTTTGGACATCAAAGATGTTCAGAAAATGTGACAGCAGCACCGAGGGTTTTATCAAGAAGCAGAGTTCCATAAATTTTTCCAACAGTGGCAGCGTAGCCAGTTTAAGAATGTAGCCTCCCAGAGAGACTACTTTGAAGATCACCTCTCTCATTAACCAGGTACAGATGGATATTCACATCGTAAGTCATCTCATGAACTTGCTCATGAATTCCACACACTTAGGTCAATTAGGTCAGAGTATATGAAAGTATAGACGATAGCAAATACTGAACATGCTGTCTTTTGTTATGCACACATTCCCAGCACTGCTGTAGAAACTTTATATCTTTGTGTCTTTAATTCTTTGGAAATGGAATATACCCGAAACCCCAGTGTCATGTATATGGAATCTGAGGAACTTTAAAGGAAAATTTTCAAGCCTAACATCTGTTTATTCCAGTTTCTCTTCAGGGATAATGTGGCATCAATTTGGCCTTTTTGTTTTTGGTCAGCAACCAAATTGGAGCTAGGCCTCAACATTCTTCTTGCAGTTAACACCAGATGAATTAGCAGCATTTGTTGCAGTGTGAATGGGTTTTATTTGTGATGTGTTTAGGCTAAAGGTTTGTTAATTCTGCTAACAGTCCTGAGTTTCCATGGTCCATGTATGTTAGAAGAGTTTGGAGTCTTCTGTGTGGGCAGCTTGGAGGAGGCTTGAATATGATCGAAATGTGTATACCTTAAATAACACAAAAATACATCTGAAAGTTACTACTCCGACGTAATAGTGTGATAATAATTTCAGAGTAACAAGGAAAACACCATTCCCTGTATACCCATTGAATAAATACAGGAGTAATATGATTATTAATTACTCGTATTTCTAGAGGCAGTCTGTCTTACTACAGCTTTGAAAAATACACAGTTTTGTTAAAAGTGTTAACTGCCTTTCAACAAGCTTTAGGTTCCTATGACCATGCATTCTGAGCAAAATATGAAGAGAGAAGACCAACAAGATGCAACAATTAGATGTTAATTATTAACTTCTGTCTCAACATGTTTTGGGCATCATTATGCCCATCTTCAGGAGAACAAAGGCCCTGTTACTGCATTTGGTGTGTTGTTCTGGTTCTGCTGGATGTGGTTGGTAGCGGTTGTGGGGCACTGTCTTGCAGGATGTGATCACTATGAAGGTTTCTGTTCAACTCTTTAAAAATGTCGTACGGTGAGGAGGGGAGCAATGCTTTGTTGGTTGGTTTGAATAGGTGTAAGATTGTGTTGGTGCACTTGTAGGCAATTCTTACGTTGGTGTGTTTGAATAAATCGGTAATTTTCCTGATCTGTGGTGATGTGTAAGTGAAGGTGAACAGAAACCTTCATAGTGATCACATCCTGCAAGACAGTGCCCCACAACCGCTACCAACCACATCCAACAGAACCAGAACAACACACCAAATGCTGTAACAGGGCCTTTGTGCTCCTGAATATGGGCATAATGATGCCCGAAACATGTTGAGACAGAAGTTGTTAATAAACATCTAATTGTTGCATCTTGTTGGTCTTCTCTCTTCATATTTTGCCTTTCAACAGTTGATGACATTTTCTGTCATATATTCTGACATACTTGTGGCACCATCCATGTCCTGCAAGTTGTCTGCCATTATGCTATTGGCAATGTTACCTCATATTGCCCCTTTTTTGTAGAAATATGCCCAACTGTCACTGAGCTAATTTGAATTACATATAGCAAACCATTTAAATAATGGTCCTCTATGATATGCAAGAAGGTGACAACACCATCTTGAAGAATAATAAAGATACTGTAGGTGGGGGGTATCCTAACTCTCTAAGGATTTGTACATGCATACATAGACATATATATTCAACACAATCACCCTTCGTAACTGTGTTGTCCTGAAACGCTCAATCTGGCAGGTGATCCTCTTCCAGAAATGGGTGTGGTTCACCGAATCACTTATATTTTAATTGCTGTCTTTTCACTTAGGTTTTATTTATTCATTTCATTCTTGATATAAAATAATGGAGCGCTATATCCAGTAAAACAACTAGATAATTTCTAAGAAATTGACACAGTCACTTTCCTGTACTCCCACCTACACCACACTCCTACGCAACAATCTTCCTAACTGGACTGTTAGCGTCTGTTATCAGCTCCTAACGTTTTCTCATTTAAATCTCTCCCCTCCTTCCTACCACCAACGGTCCCAAATATACGCTGACAGATTAATGTATAATGCATGCCATGAACCGTCCGTTACTGACGTCAGCAATCCTAAGAAATAACTATACTAAAAATGATTGGCTACAATATGTTTCACAAATCCAACATGTCCACTGACAGTTAAATATGAAGCAGTTTGCAATCAAAACTTCACACAATCCTGATAGTCATAACAAATGTAACAGACATGATACAAGAATAAAAGGATGCAATATGATACAATTTACATGGCTAGAACAGTATCAGTGCATAAAAAATATATAGAGAGTTAAACGGAGGTAACATATACAAGTAATAGAAACAATTAGACAATATGTAATAGTAATTGTATTTATTGTCCATATTGTTACATATGTAGCATTGGATATGTCCATCATATCATGTATAACTGCTGTATATACATACAAAGCCTCAGACTGTAGCAACATTACTAGGTCATAATATATAGATACAATATACAGTCATACTACTCATTACAAAATTATTAAATAATTACACAATCTCAAACTATAACAAACACAAAATTATCATACATATGGTGTACCAAAACAATAGTCTCATCACATAATCTAGTCCAGCACTACATCACGATACCAATATTTTGTACTAATATTATTTAAAATAACTAATAAAAATTTAAAAAATCACCAATCCCAATCTACACACTAAACTTCGACCGGACAACAAATTTGGCTCAATAACAAGGAGTTTTAGTTAATCTATTACATTCCTAGTCTCGTAAATTAAGTTATTAAAATTTGTATCTCACCCATGTGATAACTATTCCTCCACTGAATAAAAGGTGTGATGTAAAAAAATGCTTTAAGTTCTTTCTTAAAAAGTTTTAAATTCTCCAAACTTTTTATATAATTTGGGAGATTATTATATAACTTTGTCCTCAAATTGGTTACGCTTTTTTTAAAAATATCAGTTCTACAGTAGCGTGTCTGAAGATCGAATCTTTGTCGTGTCTCATACTCATGTATGGTCAGGTTTTGTTTTAACCCTCTAATATTTATTTTTATTTGATATACCATTTCCATTATATAAACACATGGCATTGGCAGTATATTCAAATTCTTAGCTCTCTATAGGACGTTCTTTTTCTAACATTACAAATTAACCTCACAACCTTCTTTTGTAATTTAAAAACTTTTATACCTTGTGAGTCGCTTCCCCAAAAAAGACAATACGTGCCATGTGAAAGAATAGAACAAATAACAAGGATAGAAATATCGGCCAACAGTACAAATAACAGACACAAAGATGCTCTAAAATGTACCAAAAGCGTGACATATACTGACGGAGCTATCATTTATTATTACTGTTGGACACATGGACGCTGAAGAGTGTAGGCAATTTGTATGGTAGATAGAAACTCATCATCCTGCTGTTCTTGTAACATTGATGCTTTGTGGTTTGTCCCCTTTTTACAAAATGGGGGTGGTATATTGGTTCTCTGAATAAGTTACAAAGCATCAAAAGTCGGCTGGTATTTCTAATAAACTCTGTAACCTACATACCTGCACTGCATGCATAGAATAAACTGTGAATGATTGGCGCTTTCGTACGTTCGATATGTAATCCTCGAGATCGACTCGTTCGAGTATTGTGATTTCGAGGTATTGAAGTCCTCGAAATCTCAATAAAAAAAATAGAAGTCTGATTCATGGTCGAAGTTAAACTTCCGATTCTTTGAGAAAGGAAGGCTGATAACGAAATGACGCATAGTTGCAAAATGACGCAGAAGGAACTAAGTGTTAGATGAAAGTGATCGCAGTGTTTCTGTTTAAAGTCTGTTTTACAGGACCGTATCTTATGGGGAAGGCTGGTAGAAGTTGGAGAAGAGTTGATCTCGACGAAAGGTCATGGAGCATCCTCGCAGTGCCCTAGATGAAAATGGAGATGCAGATCTGGACCCCAGAATACAGGTAACAATAGCGTTACACCTTGAAGTTTTTCGATGTTTACCGAAAGATAATTGTATGTGTATGCATGATTGCTGTGACATAAGTGGTTTAACAAATCGAATATACAAGTTGTACGCTTTTCAGACATTCATTTATGCATACAAACAATAATGTTCCCGGTGAATGTTACAGTTACTGAAGTACCCCATCAAGAGTGCTTTTGTGTTTATTATAGTTAGTTTTCTTTCACTTTTTTCGTGATCGTAATTTTTGTTTGTGTGCTGTTTTGGTTACTCATTCTTTCTTTGTAATTGTCCACTAGGCTGTTAGTCTGCACTGAAATTAACAAAGAATTATTATTATTATTAATGTTGGTGGTAGTGGTTTTTTTCTCATTTGCCATGCCCTCATTCGTGCCAGTATTGGATAATATATATAGTTTAGTTTAGCTTGTACCAAAAATGAATGAAGACTCTTTTTAGGAAATGGTCGTATTTTGTATTCTCATTTACGATTAAATAACTGTGATATTGTACCTGTAAAAATGGATGCCAATTTTGCCAAGATTGTGGATAATGTTACCCTTATCCCATTGTTTTAGTGAACTTTTAACTCTCTTCAACCTTTGGCGTAGAATACGTTTAACGCTGGGACTGATAAGTCCAAGCCACCTAGAAATTTTGTTGTGCCATCCAGTATTATATAGAATAATTGTCTATAGTATGTCTCCCTTTTTTTTGAAACCCCCAATTCAGCAGTGATTGTACCACATACCAGATTGTCTGTGATATTGAACAGTTTGATCACCATTTGTTTATTTAGCAGTTACGTGTAATTGTGCGTATATGTAGTACATGACTTTAGGATATTTATTTTAATTTTGTGTTTCCGTGCATCATAGTATAAGTCAAATGAAACACCAACTCGATGCAACACTGTGCAGGTGACTCTGCAGAAATAAAACCTGCACAGTGTTGCATCAAGTTGGTGTTTCATTTGACTGATTTAGGATATTTAATTTGTATTGCCATAGGATGTTATGAGTTTGGCATGTGTGATGTTTAGAAGTTACAGAAGGTGAATCTCCTCATGGATCATCCATGTATCTTGAAGATATAAAATTGTTTGGCTTGTAAATTTTGAGGCTTATTCCTAGTTTCAAGAAAAATTTTTCATACTGCAGTTTTATTATTTGAAGTGTCCCATATAAAATGTGGGTTAAATGAAATGCAGCTCTGTAAGATTTACCCTGAAATAGTAAATTCATTGTGAGTACTGTGACTCAGGCAATGTTATTCTGGTATTCTTACTTCATTCCCTTATACTTCTTGCTTCTATAATGTGTGCTGTCAGTGCCTCCATAAGCATCAGTAACAGTGATGCCTCAAGCAGTATTAGATTGGCATTCTACTTTATGCTGTATGTAATGTGGTTAATATGCTTCTGTGATGATGTGAATGCTTCCATCATCATCGGTAATGGTGAAACATCTGCTAAATCTAATTGCTTATAACCTTACCTCAGATACAACGCTTATGTTTGTGTCCAGCACCCTTTCTTAATGGTTACTGATATTTATTATCCAGCGTGTTTCAAACCAGTTGGTTCATTCCCAAGGTTTCCATAAACTGAGACAACTGTAAAACAAGTTTGACAGCATACAAATGGTATCTAGTATTTGACGTTATTAGAATGAATGAATGAAGCTTAACTGTAGTATATGTGGTACTATGATGGAAATTAGAATCATCATCTAAAGTATTAAAATTGTTTTAATTCCTATCATATTAATACATATACTAGATACAAGCTTTATTTAGTGTTAAGTTATCACCCATAAGCTCTGAGACTCATAGCCGTAGGTCCCACTTGTCCTATATATAGGCTGCTAGTACCATTGTGACTGCCACCACCCAATGACCATATTTTGTATATTCAGCCAGCAGATATGTTTACTGAATTTTTTGAGACATGCTGCAAAATCTCCATTGTTTCTTCCACAAAATGCTATGTATTTTACAATATTATCTCTTTTGGTTTGTAAATATTCACATTTTACATAAATGCCTAGTGCCGATGTAAAAGGTTAATGGTGTAAATTTGTAGAACCCATGAGAATTAACCACCAGATGTGAAATATGTCAGGTCAGTAAAAGTGAGTATGTCTAATGAAAGGTGTTGTGGCTGATAGAATGTTACAGTTGATTAATCAATAATAAAATAGTATGACAATTTAGATCAAAACGTACTTCATCTTTCACAAAGTATATGAAACCAGAAATTTATTAAGGTTGGATTTGGTGAGTTTATGGAGAAGGGTCACTGCACAGGGGTCCCATGTCCAGTCCATCAATTGGGAAAGATTTAAATTTCATGCACATTTTGTTCTGGCGATGTCTATGCTGTTGAAAAATCTTTTCCAGCTTTGGCACAGGGGTTTTAAGACACGTGTGGTTTATGTAGGTTTGGTGAAGGTCTTGTGCTACTTTGTATCTTTTGCTTATGTAACTATCATATACAGAGCAGTTGTACCAATGAAAAATAGAATGGTGATGTGGTGAATGTCTGCTGTATATAAGTGTATAAAGTGTTACTGTACTGCTGGAACAGATTTGGTGTCATGATCAATTCCTTCGCCACTCGGGCAATGTAAACTAGGCACTACATTCAAACTTTCTGAATTGAACTATTAGAAGATCATAATATCCTATACTTGTCTTTGACCTTACTGAAGTTCCAACATTTTAACCTCTTAAACAACAAACATACATACTTACTTACTTAATTAATTAATTAATTAATCCATGGATCAGAGTCCTTCTTGAGAAGCTAACCGGTTCTCAGCTAGTTGAGAATATCCCAACATTTTATGGAACCCGAAGGTTCATTACCACATTCACAAGTGCCCACTACCTGTCCCTATCCTGAGCCAGCTCGATCCAGTCCAGACCCCCCTATCCCTCTTCCTGAAGATCCATCTTAATATTATCCTCTCGTCTATGCCCGGATCTTCAAAGTGGTCTCTTTCCCTCAGGTTTCTCCACCACAACACTGTATACACCTATCCTCCACCATGTGTGCTAAATGCCCAGCCCATCTCATTCTCGATTTTATCACCCAGACAATATCGGGTGAGAGGTACAGATCAAAGCTCTTCATTATGTACTTTTCTCTGTTCCCCTGTTACCTCATCCCTCTTAGGCCAAAATATTCTCCTCAATACCCTATTCTCAAACATCCTCAGTCTACATTGTTCTTCCAATATCATTGACCAAGTTTCACACCCATACAAAACAACAGGCAAAATTATAGTTCTGTATATCTGAATCTTTACTTTTTTGGGTAGCAAACTGGAAGATGACAGATTCTGCACTGAATGATAGCTAGCATTCCCTGACTTCAGTCTGCTCTTAATTTATTTCTGAATCAATATTAATTTGTTTAGTTTGTTCCCAAATATTTGAACTCTTCCACCCTGTCAAAGGAACGGTCATCAATCTTAATATTGTCACTTCATCCACATTCTGATCTCGAGACATGACCATGTAGAATTTCCATTACTGGTAAAGATAATACTCATATGTTTGTAACAGTAAAAATAACTGTTTGGAGAGAGAATTTGTGTTTTGGTATAACCACTGTGACTGGTGGGATACAAGATGCCAAGTTTAAGAATCCCTTCCATAGGTTAGTGTAATAACCAATCGGCACCCGGCTATCATTGTGTTATTATTATGAGGATGACGGCAAACAATTTTGAGGTGCATCATCCCCATTGTGTTGGTCCAATAACAAAGAATTTTGTGTATTACATGTACAGTCAAACACAACTATATTTCACCTAGTAGTACAGTAGGAATACAACTACATGTTTTGGCCCTATATATGGGCCATCTTCACACCCCACACATATTGTATAGCTGCTCTGTAAGTTAAATCACAACCTGAAGATGGCCCACATATAGGGCCAAAACATGTAGTTGTATTCTTACTGTACTATTAGGTGAAATATAGTTGTATTCAGCTGTACATATAGTACACAAAATTCTTTGTTACAGCAAGCAAGTATAGGCTTCTCAGAATTGATGGCCCTGCCAGCTAGATTTCATATACTGTAACATTATTATGATGTCTGCATTGCAGGTTTTTGTGGCCTGTTAAGGGCAACATTTTGAAATGTATTTAGAAAATATACAAAATGAGCTTCATGTTTATACTTCCTGCACTAAATTGAGAGCTGTAGTATGCTCTTTATTGCCACTTTAATTTCATCATGCACGGTTGTCTGATACTTCATAAACATTGCAATTGAAAAAGTGATAAATAAGCCTTGAATCAAGAGCCCAACCTGTCTCTGTGTCTCTCAGAAATCCTCCACCTCCTCTTGGAGAAGTAATGAACTTTAGATCAGTTGTATCTTTTGCTTGTATATTTTTTATTTATATAAACATAGGTTGTTGAACAATACTGCATCAGTTGTAAGGTTATGTAAAATTTGCTGAGATGTGATTATTGGGAATAGTGAATTGTGAAGTACTGTCAAAGAAGTGTGGCATATTTCGAGAAATACCATGAAAACCAGCCACATACATATATTTTAGGATAGGCATTGCCTTATATAATTTTCCAACACGGGAACATCCCACATAGAAGTCACATTCGTCACTTCTACCCAAAATGCCTGATTGTTAGTTGGAACTTGTTGTGTGTACATATATGTATATTGACTCACTATGGCCTGGATGGTCCAGGGTTCAAATCCTGGTTTTGGCGAGTTTCTCTGCACCTGTCTAGACTAGCACAGGGGCTCACCCAGCCTCTAATATAATGGTACTGGGTCATTCCCAAGGGTAAAGTGGCTGGGGCTAGCACTAACAACCCATGCCCATGTGCCAATGTTAAAGAAAGATTAGGGCTATACCTCCCCACTCCTCCTGTGTGCATTTATGGCAAGCTATAGGGTTAGCTTTATTTTTACTTTACTTTTACACATATATATATATATATATATATATATATTCAAACTAATTGATTTATTTTCTTTTCAGATTGAATTAGAGAAACTGAACAGTGCAACTAACGAAATCAACAAATTGGAAATAGAATTAGATGTAAGT
>Ga0209755_10009167_pt1 | contig 10481 bp, 6 predicted proteins | sample TergutCo191P1_FD_187301 | JGI IMG/M metagenome (GOLD analysis project Ga0209755, IMG submission 187301) | Cornitermes sp. P1 segment gut microbial communities from Petit-Saut dam, French Guiana - Co191P1 (SPAdes) (version 2) | ecosystem: Host-associated > Arthropoda: Insects > Digestive system >...
TTGTTTTGTGTCGATTGTGTTGTTCTCTGTATTGTTTTGTGTCGATTGTGTTGTTCTATGTATTGTTTTGTGTTGATTGTGTTGTTCTATGTATTGTTTGTGTGTAAATGTGTACTGTACTGCTGCCACCGGGTGTCTACCCAATTGCAGTTAAATATATCATATCATACCACAACATTTTGTGGAGCTTAGAATTAGGAAGCTCCTCATTGCATAATCTTCACTTCTGTCAAATTCCTGTTTATGACACCCAACTGACACACCATTACATAAATTACACATACATCAATACACCACCAAAAAACAGGAAATGTGGTTTCCCAGGCTTAAGTTTCATTGCTCACCACCTTTCTTAAGGTCTATGTTAACCTTACAGTAAAGCAAGATATTCGAATATTAAAAAAAACACCCATTAAAAGAACATGTGAAACAAGGCCATTACTGATAATTATATAATGATCAAAAGAGCAATGGGGAAAATATAACTCATGTTGGTGCTGCACACCAACAGTGACAGACTGCAGGTAGTATAAACAGAGTATGTTGTGTATGGCACCTGATATCCTTATGAAAGTGATGTAATGTAACTGGCCTAGTACCGATCAAGTATTTAGTCAGATAAAATATGTATCTTAACAGATACAAGGCACAATATATTACATATAAGACAAAAGATGAAACCAAAACAGCCACAAATTGTGGATATTCTATTCTTCTAAATTCAAACTGTTTATTATTCAGTTGCAATGTAGTTAACAACACAAATTCATGCACTTGTGGAGCAAGTTCTTGAACACATGTGCTTGAAAATTAATTTTATTTTCACAGTGCAGAGAACAAAATACTTCTGCAGTTGTATCTCTTTCATGAGAGTGTGATCACATGTGCATATCCTCCAGCATTTCTTTTTTACTTTTCCTATTAAATTTCAAGGCTCCTTTGTAAAAAAACTTTGCCAGTTACCAAATATTTCCTTCAATACAAAACCAAAGTCCTTCTTTCATGTTACACCAAGCACAGTAATTGCTTTACTGGCATACTCTTTTGGCATTTTTCATTTCTGTTTGTTTCTAAACTCTAACTATTCCAACATTTTAGCATTACCTACAACCACCCTTTTTCTCTGTATTGAGAACCAGTCATAATTTTGGAAAACACCAACACCTACATACATAAGGTGACTAAAATATCACAACACTTCAAACTGATTAAATTTTCTAATTTCTGTTTCACTGTTAGATTTACTTTCAGGGTGTCACTTACTGGAACCAATGTCACAGACACAATGTATGAAGTTACACAATACAGATCAGCCAACTGTGTGCTGCCACATTTTTTCCAGCTATGTCTTAACACTTCTTATTATATGACTGCAACCATCTTTGTTTGCATTAGGACCCATGCTTATTTACACACTAGACTGTGTATGCATAAGACATATAGGAAGACACAACAGACTTCCATAAAATCCTTGTGAACAAAGCAGATAGTCACCTGAATTTTCTTCGTGGCAACTAGTGCCTAATGGTTATGCCTCAGGGTCAAGGGTTCTATCAGAGGCCATTTTAGGATCACAGCATAGTCAACTGGCAACTGCTGATTTTGCACAATAGCAGTCAATTTGTTTTAGCCACACACTACACAAGACATTGTACAAAACGCCAAGAACTTTAAGCAAGTCAGTAGTTTAACACACACTGCATAATGTCAACAGTTTCATTGAAAGACCTGACCTGATAAAGTCTATAATTCAAGTGGCAATAAATGCTGCACACACAAAATAGGTATTTCTGAATGTTCCAATAACAGTGCACTACAATAAACAGGACATTTAGACTGTGCCCATCATCTTATGAATCTTAGAAACAATGTTTCTAAGACTGGAACATGTTCTCACCAGGTACAAGGCTGCTTCAGCTGTTTCTAAGAGGCCTAAGTAGAATATTTCCTTCCTTATACCTATTGGCAGAGAGATCCATTTTCCACAATGTTGAGGTTGAAAAAACTCATGATGATAGGTAACATCCAAAAAACTACATAGGTCTACTGTATAAAACTGTAACTGAGAAATCTAAATAAACAAATGTTCGTCTAATTCATCTCTGACCCACAAGATTACAGAAAGAATCTACATACCTCACAGCATTCCCACATATCTCTGAACAGTCCATCAGGAAATTCACAGCAGGATCAGAATATGTAGGATGTGTGTGCCCTAATCTGAAACAATTTTACCTTAAAACACAAATACTGCAAAGAATAATGTGAAAATCTGTTTATATACCAGCAAAGAAACTGATCTAGAACAAATATACATCAAATGGAGCATGACAATATAACATGAAACTGCAATCAGTAACAGGCACATAATAGTAACAAACAAATTGTTGGTGAGATTTGAAGTTAGCATGGTAGTGATGACAAAAATAGCTTTCTTCCAGAATGTGATGCCACATAGCTTGGTAAATAAGCATCAACATTTCTGGGGAATATGTCACCTCTGCCTCCATGCAGGCTACATGGCAACACACCCCCAAAGAAAGACACAATCCACAAATAATTTAAAGTTTTTGTACAATAAATATTATTTAAAATAAAATAACTAAATAATTTGAAAAGTGTTAACCCAATCTGAAACCTGGAAATAGCAACAAAAAAAATTTAGTTCACAATAAAATTAAGGAAATAATAAACTAGCACAATGTTTGTTACCCACTTCAGACACTGCCAATATCTTTTCTTATTTCTAAAAAGGTAAAGGTAAAGCAATCCCATTACAGGCCTGGAGTGGCCCAGAGGGTTCCAGGAAGTTAATGTTCCTAGATTACATGATAATGGTGGTAAGGTTGTCAGCCTTATGCATCTGCTACCTTTACCCCCCAGGAAACGCTCCTGGCACTCATTACTGTCAGAGGCTGAGTCAACCCCAGGGCCATAGTGCGATCGGAAGGATTATGTCAATGAAAAATTCCTATGACATCTGGGATTGAACCAGTGACCTTCCGATTTGTAGCACAGCACCTTAACCACTGTGCCACCGTGGTCCCACTTTTCTCATTTCTAAATTACAAAAATTAAGAAATATGGGGTGCAAATACCTTGTTTAATGTTTTGTACGGTTGTTTGGTATACCCAAGTTACAAGTCTTGTTTAAAAAATTATAAATTCTGGCCTAAGAAGGTAAATGAGGAGTGGAAATAATTACACATTAAGGATGTGTAACTTACTTTTTCTCCCACTACCATTCAAGGGAGGATGGACTGGTACTATACCTGGAATGGGAGAGGTAAGAAATGCAAATCAAATTTTGGATGCCTTCATTTATTTTGTAACTTATTACACAAAGACAATACACACACATACATACATACATACACACACATACATATCTGAAAACTTTGGCATAGTGTAATTAACTCTCTGGACATACACAAAGACCTGAGTCTGTACCACACAAGAATTCAAGAAATCACGCATTAAATTTATCTCTAGCTTATCTGTTATGAAGAGAGCTTTTCCTCTTTATTCAAAAAATGTTTCTTTAATTCTTGAAGAGCTAGACTCCGATGAGAAATCTTGTTCTTCTCTTCTTTAGGTAATTCAGCATAAGTTTTTTCATAACCAAGTGGCTGGAAACAACAGTCCCATCCAAATTCACGGGTGCCCCTAGGGCTAACAATATGACCTTCTGTCCTCCCTTGGAAGAAAAGCACTTCATCATTCTCACCACCTGGTGAGTAAGCAAATGTACATACAGCATAAGCAGATTTGTCTTCCCAGCCTGTCAACATCCGGTACAACCCTTCTGGCCCAAGCTTGTCCAGAAACCACTTAATGTACGGTCCTGTGGAATAAAACAGAGAACTCGTTCACTATTTGACAGCACAGAAAATTGTACCACACTACAAACAAAAATTTAGTTACAACTGATGCTAGATAAAAGTTTGCAAGAACATGACTGACCATTCTTAAGGTTATTAAAAAAGCTGTTCAGATAGAGATCTCCATAGCATCTAATGTGGCATGACGATGGCCATAAACAGCAAATACACAATGATTTTGGAGGTGGTGACAGCCTATTTGTAGGTACTGTTCAGCATTTGAATGGAAAGACAGATAAACTCTATAAAATGCCATAATATGTTGCAGGAAATTTATGGAGAGGAATCAAACGAGTATAGCATAGGATTTTGTCAGTCAAGAATTTCAAGGTAGAAGATAGAATGATGTTCTACACAAACAAAAGAACAGAGTGGTTTCAGCCCTCCTGCAAACAAATAGGCTTGCATATTGCTTCATCCAATTACAAGTTAAACAATGAATGAAGGACTGACACTTTCACTGCATGGCCAGAAGAAACTTCATTAACTAAATGTTGGGTTATTTAATTTTTTGTTTCAAATAAGGACAATACATAATGCCACACAAAACTGGAAAATGATGAAGGAATTGAAAGCAGGATCACAACTTATTTGAATAAACTATTCCAGCCTTTACAGGCATAAAGGGCACAGAGCAGAAGAGAAAAAAATCTCTGCACCTGTCAAATCAAACCCTAATTCCCCAGTCACCCCAACCAGAATATGTATATTCTGTCTTCTTAGTGTTACATTCTGTTGTGTGTTGGTTCAATTACAGCTTCAATGAAAACAAATTTCTGTGTCAGTTTATACATCTTCAGTATGTATTCTACTACACAGTCAAAATAACATGTTTCATCCTATCATGTTAGACCATCTTGCACATAAATTATTTACAACAGATTAAAATATACAGGGTGATTACAAATTATGTCAGTGATTACTACAATTTAAGTAAGTAACAGCCATACAAAAATTAAACACACATTGTTGTAAAGAACAACCTCCTAAGGCTTTTAATACTTTTATATTTGGTACATTCTGCTGCAATTATATGATACAAATAAATAAATAAATCTGAACTCCATTTTCCACAGCTATTATATTAATAAGAAGAATATCAAATTATCTTTATTAACTGAAATGAACTATGACTACATGTTTCAGTTAAATCAGCCATTACCAAGTCAATTCAAGGTATTTCTTAATTCCAAATGTACAGAATATAATGTACTTAAGTATCAAGTCCACATTATAATCTTTACTGAATCAAAATATCATGTTTGTATTTTTTTTTCCAAATTCTGTACTCACATGACTTGTTAGGTGTCTGTGCAACAATACATTAAATGACATTAACATATAACTGTAAAAAATACAAAATGGTATAAAGTTTAGGACCTCAGAATAAGATTACACTGAATCTTGCAGCAACACTCAATACATCATAATGTGGTTTACCTGTACTACCCAGTACAGTACCAGAAGAACGCATTAACTGGTGACAGTGAGGGTCTGCAAGGTGAATATTCAGTTTTTGGCTTCTGAAACAGGTTATTCCCGCTTGCTACACTCAAGATGGTAGAAGGTTCTATACTGTATTCTACTGCCAAGTGTTGAAATACACAAAAAGATCTTCCCAAGTTATTCTTTACAATGGCACATGTCTATGTCATGTGCCTATTATGTTTTGCCATTAAACAGATGCAATTGCTCACATAAAATGCAGTCAACTTGTTATGTACATTCCATGAGTTATGATGATCAGAGAAATGGAGACCTCATTTTCCTTCACATGACTCCAATATGATGGAAAAATGTAGCATATCTTAAAGATGTGAATTTATCATTCCTTATAATTTAACTACATTGTTTTATTTCATTATGTTCCACAACATAAGAGAATACTGGACCTGTTGGATTAATATTTCTAATTAATGAGAGTATGAATATGAGTATGACTATATTAAGACACAGACGACCTTTTACTGCAAGGTTATCAGTTGGAAGTGTTTGGTACATCATCAGCAAAACCTCACATGAATGAACAGTAAAGTTCTGGTACAGACGCCACAAATGCACAAGTATGGTTTGGCATGTAAACCAACTGTTGCCAGTACCTCTTATTTCACGTTATAGAAACCAGATATTACTGAAACTAAAGTTCTACTTCAATCAGTTCATCCACAACAACCCCATGTTAAAGTTGTGTTTCTCTTTGTTGTCATATAGCACAGTGAGCAAACATCATGATTTGCTTCAGTCTCAAAACAACTACAGAAGCATGTGAACAGCTAACAACTGCTTACAAAAATGAAGTTCCTATCTCACACGTCTTCAAATGGTTCAAATGATTCAGAGATTGACAGGTCTCTGAAGATGATCCAATATGTAGGCAGCAATCACCTGCTCAAAATTTGAAATTAGTTGTAACATTTGATGAACTGGATGACACAGATTGTCAAATAAATCTAAATTAATAGAGGATCAACTGCACATTAATTCGGAGACAATCAGACTTGAAAAAAAGGGAAGAGATGCATGAAGTCTGTTCCAGTCCCACAGATGGACTCATTCTGTCACCACAGCAAAGTGCATTATGGCGAAACATGGCTTGGTGGATGTCAGACCCCCATCTTATTAACTTAACCTTGACTCTCCCACTCCAGCCTGTCACACATGCACACACCCAAGTGCACATACGCACACAATAGATGTTTCATTCTACCTACATTTAGCTCATGATATGTCAGATACTCCCAACTTACAGTCTTTCAATAAAGGGAGATCAGTATTTGCTTACATTCACATTCTTCTTTTATACAGCTCTCTTTTAGCAGGAATATTAATCCAGCTCAGCATTACACAAAACAATATATTTTAATGCATATACCATGCATCTTTATATTGTTTTATTACAACCAACTAATGCACAAATATATATCACAATATTTTCTCTTTATATAATGCTCACTCCTACATGTTCCAACTGTATCATCCTCAGGTAGTTCCAAAACCTATGCTTTGCTAACTTACATAAATTTCTAAAATTAAAACTGTTAAAATTGTAATTCCATAAAATAATTAGATTAAAACATAATTTGGTTGTTGTTGAATGATACAATATAGTCTGTACTGCATTACACAAAGAGAAAGCATTGTGATATATATTTGTGCGTTTGTTCGTTGTAATAAAAAAAGTAATTACTGTAGGAACAAGGATAAAAACACATCTTTAGATATAGTGCATTTGTGAACTGTACTTACACCACATCAAAAGAATGAGATATCAGTTCCTCTAAACTTCAGAGCACATAAAATGTAAATGTATTTCAAGTATCAACAGAATTTTTATATGCATCTGATTTGAAACTGGCCTAATACTACACGCCAAAACATGTCATTTTGATTACATAATTCAATACACAGTAAAGATTCATATACTGAAAGATAAAATGTGTTCAAGCTACAGTTAAATTCTACCTTATTCTGCACTAGAAGCGTGCACATACATCCTTTAACAAGTGAAGTGATGCTGCTACAAGTAAGACAGGTGTTTCTTGTTCACAACTGTACCTGGAAGGCCACCCAAAGCATTGAAGCATAAGCACGTATCTTCAACAAGAACAGGCCCTTTCACAATCCTGGCAGCTTCTTTACATTTCTTAATACAAATATCATTTATTTCCCCTTGATATTCAGGTATGTCCATCTTACGGCTCTCAACCTGGAAACAAGCATAAAAATACCACAATAACAAAATTACTTTTTGTTACACGTGAGATTAGACCTGCACAATGTGAAAGTGCCTTTTTTTGATCTCCGGACTGTATTGAAAGTGGTATTCCATAAAATCAAATAGCACGACTAAGTACTTTGTTCACTTTGTTTTATCTTTGCAATATAAGTGCAACAGTGGTACATATATGAAAATATGACCATAAACAATACGTGTCACATACACACTAATAAAGGAGCATTGCAATAGGGATGGGGACTGTAGAAGTAGGATAAATGAAACACTGACACACAACACTACATGCATGACTGCAAGTGTGTACATATTTATTTACCCAAAAGAACTACTGATTCAAAACTTTGTAACAAAATAAGTTTAATTTTTATTTACACTTCAAGCAAAATGTAACATTTAAGAATACAGAATTGCTACTGAGGATGAATTTACAAACAACAGAGCATGCCACTTGGTGGGTTAATTGTGAACAGTCAAGTTCAACTTTTACGCTCACAGCAATGCAACATAATCACATGTTTTTATATTACCATTTAAGGGACAGGCTTAAATGTCAAGTACATCCTGTGCCAGCTGGGGGTTTGTTTACTTTGTGAGGACATTTACATTCCTGAAACGCAGTCATTTCGAAGTAAATCATACAAATTAGGATACCACCATTAGTAGGCCCAAACAAAAGCCGATTTTTTAAAGACTGAATCTATTTACATGCATAGAAATGTGTGATCATTCAGGTTGTATGAGTCCCTATTATACCACTCTTTACATACATTCTGCTGTTGTTTTCTACTCCTGCCTTCACTTTTTAAAACAAGTTACTTGCTTTGTTCAAAATGTGTAAAACATTTTTGACAAGGTCTGCATATTCCTCCTCATACAAGAATGGCCCTGTAGGTCAGATCTTACAGCCTTCTTCTGGTTGCAATGTGTTTGAAGAAACTCTGTACCTTCACAGATTCTTTGAAGGCTAGTTTATTAGTGAAAAGAAAATCATTTCTCTGTCTGCTGCTTCTTTAGCAGGTACCTATTTGTGTTTGTAATGTTACAAGTGCCCACACCCACACACACACAACACACAAACACACGCGCGCATGAGCACGCACTTCAAAAGACAGGGCCTGAAATTTGAAAGGACTGAGAATTAACAGTCAAACAATATTGCTGAACTGATATTTGACCCAGACTGTGACAGTGATGCTTCTGCGACCAACCTGACAGTGGCATGTATGATAACTGAAATATCATGGGAAAGAACACCAAAGTAAACCCCATCTAACAGACAAACAGGGTCAAAAGATGAAGAAGATGGAAGAGACTACATTAAAAAAAAAAGTCCTGAAAGTTACAACACTACTTCCATGTGTAAAGCCATGAAATTCAGCTTGGAGAAAACAGACAAGTGCAACAAATGACAGGCTTCATCAGTTCACTGGTGACAAACCTGCTGATGGACTAACATCTTCACTTCTTAGAAATGACAGTTCTGCACATCTTCCTCCTCTGGACTGCACACAGGACCAAAATGACACACAGGCTTACAATGTTCCTTTTTGTGAAACTTATTTTAAATCAAGATTGTAGTGTATCAACTAGTGATAGGAGGTTTTCAAAACCATAAAACATCTTAAAACACAGGCATGTAACAAACAGTTTATTCCGCCAAGTTTCCTGTGCCATGGTACCCAGTAAATCCATGGAGAACAGCTGATGACATGCTAGGCTGTTCGCTAGTACTTTTCAGAGAGCAGCATATGGTGGTGTAGGACAGTAAATATTAAGCAATCAAATCTACACTTAAGGGCACATCAAGTATGCATGTAGGACACAACAATTTACCTTATGTGGGAATGACTTGCCCATTATGGCAACAAATTCTTCTGTCTTCTTTATATTACCAGACACAAAGACTAATGAACGTGCCATAATCCCTGGACAGCCTGAAACAGTAAATAACAGTTACATCGCCAGAATATATGATTAAACACATCAAACATAAAGACAGTAGAGCCACACCAAAATTTTCAAGCTTAATTACTTTCTAATGCTATTGGTTCCTCAAACTGTATAATGCAGAATGATAAGATAAACAGTGAATTGCAAAGCAGTTGAAAGGAAGTAACAGCAGCCTTATCAAGACCCTTATCCAGACCTGCCTGGAGAAAGTGAGTAAAACCACACAACTACTGAGTCAGACCTTGTGAACATTTGAATTTGGAACCTCCCATACCAGTCTACTACAACAACCTGTAACATAAAAGAAGTATGAAACGCAAATGGAAATGTGGAAATTACAGGTAAATCACATTTGCCACTTTGTACGTGTCTCATTCATGTTCCAATTCTTGCTGCAACCAACGAGAACAACCCAAGACGACCCAAATATGTCTTTTGATTCTTCATTTCAAACAGTCCATATCAGTAAGTCTTGCATGTAATACCACCTGCTTTACAGTGGATGAGATAGGCAGAGTATACAGTACATATACAGGAACTGAAAAATGTACACAAAACTTTCTCTTCTTCAAATTGTCCATGCCAGCTATAACCAAGACTCAAGCACCAGGGACTCCTTCCCCAAGAGTAAAGTGCCCAGGGCATAAGGCTGATGACTCATATCCATCTAATGCCAATATTAACAATAAGTGTAGGTACAGCTCCACTCCACTATATGCCTTCATGGTTTGCACTGGGACTTCATGATACTTTTACCTGAGAGAGTGAAATCACTTGGAAGACCTATGCATAGATGGGATATTAAAATAAACTTTAAAACATACAGGATGGCAGGATGTACACTGAATTAATTTGGCCCAGGACAGGAACCTGTCTGGTGCTCTTGTGGATGTGGTTTCAGTACTACCTCCCCC
>Ga0209755_10009168_pt1 | contig 10480 bp, 10 predicted proteins | sample TergutCo191P1_FD_187301 | JGI IMG/M metagenome (GOLD analysis project Ga0209755, IMG submission 187301) | Cornitermes sp. P1 segment gut microbial communities from Petit-Saut dam, French Guiana - Co191P1 (SPAdes) (version 2) | ecosystem: Host-associated > Arthropoda: Insects > Digestive system...
GGGGGGGGGGGGGTCAACATAATATAATATTACTATAAAGAAATAAAAAGTCAAATAGCATAATATTTATATTTTTTGTTTGATATTTTAATTATTAAAATATACTTGACACATGTTATGTATTATAATACACTTAAAACATTATGGAATACATAACAAGTGAACTGATAAATCTTCTCAATTTTCTCTTGCCTGGGTTTATAACATCGTTTTTATTTTACTCCTTAACATCATTTCCAAAAAAATCGACATTCGAGTCGGTAGTTCTTGCATTAATATATACTGTAATTATTAATTTAATAGTTGATGTAATGGGATTGGCATTCCTTGCTATAGGTGAGAATTTATTCGCAATTGCACAATGGTCTGGAACTATAAAAATTTTATGGTCAATTATCCTTGCATTATTATTAGGATTACTGCTGACATTTCTATACAACAACGATAAACTGCATAAACTATTACGAAAATTCAGGATTACAAACCAAACTTCTTATCCAACCGAATGGTATGGGACTTTCTCTGAAACAAAGTTATATGTTGTTTTACATTTTATTGATGGAAGAAGAATAATGGGATGGCCTCTTGAATGGCCTTCTTCTCCAAAGAATGGGCATTTTATCCTTGAAGATGCTATTTGGCTTGAAAAAACAGGCGACGAAGAAAAAATAATAGAGTTAAAAAATGTTCAAAAAATAATGCTTGATGCAAGTAATATTAATATGGTAGAATTCGTAAAAGATACGGAGGCAAAGAATGAATCGTAAAGAACCACAACCTTTATCTGGCGTTAATAATAGTAGAAACATCAGTATATCTCATGTACAAGATGGTCGGAATCCGTCAAAAACGCAGACAACTGTAAACATCTCACGTCCTGCACCTCCGCCTGCGCCGCCTGCGCCACCCACTTTAAAAAAATAGCGCTATTTTACCCTCTCTTACAATAAAACCTAAAATCGCAGTTTTCGCAAATTCTGCCTGATGTACTCTTGTGTTCAAAATTCTTATCTAGTATTTTATGCACTATCTTGTCAAAACTTGCAATTGTTTCGGCTATTTCACTTTTTATTGGGTCAAAAGTTATGGTCGGTGAGCCCTGTTCTTCGCCTGTATAATATAAATGAAGTTTTCTTACTTTTTTTCCTGTATTCTGTTCAACAAGGTGTGCGTAAACCTGTAACTGCCTTTTATAACGATCAATTTTTTCCTTCTCTTTTACAAGGTCTGGTTTCTTTTCTGATTTAAAATCTATAATTTCTACTACGTTTTGGTTTCCCTCATCTTCAGGGCTTCGTATAAGGTCAATCATTCCATTAATTATATAATTTTCCATTACAAGACTCACACTTACCTCTGCTTCCACAACGGCTTCCCATTTATCGCTGTGTTTTTCAGCATAACGGAGTATGCTCTTTAATGCCGCTTTTTGCTGCGGTTCATTAAGGTAAGAGTGTTCTGCTTTTGAAAGCGAAGTATAATTATTATCAAACCATAATGAAATATTATCTGTGCTGATAGTTTCCTTTTCTCCTCTTAAAGCGGTTTTATGTATATCTTCAATTGTCTGATGAACCAGTCTGCCATATAAAGTAGAGCCGACTCGTAACGGCGAAAACTCTAATACATTAAAAAATTTATATTGCATTCCACAGGTTTCATATACGCTAATATCCGAAGTAAAAGCATAACTTTCCTTTATATTAACATCTTTTATCTTTTCAAATTCCATCTCAGTAAAATCATTGCTCTTATCGTAGACATCTCTTAATGCGTAAAATTGATTTTTGAAATATTTGTTTGGATCTCCTCTTGTTTCAGGACTGATTAACACAAGTAAATTCTGTGCTCTGGAATAAGCGGTGTAATATAACCGCCAGAAGTCAAAATATTTAATTCTTTCTCTTGGCTCAAATGGATCTCTTTGGAAATAATGTTCTTCAACTTCGCCGATTAAATCATCATAATTATCTCTTGCCGCACTTGAAAGAGAACCGATCATTACTATAGGAAATTCCATTCCCTTTGATTGATGTACAGTCAGGAAAGATACACACCCTGAAGGAGCATATTCTTTATTATCTTCATATTCATTAAGTCCGCCCTTATATAAAAATCGTAAATATTGATTAAAAAATCTTTCTGTCGCGTCCTCAATATTTTTTTCTGTCAATACATTTATATGGTGCAGATATTCAAACTTTGTTATTGATTGCGATAACAACGCCAGATTTCTTGGTATTCTTAAATCAATTACATTCGCAAAACTTATATTTGTAACAAGTATAGATTTAAAAGGCTCAAACTCAAACATTCTATAAAGTAACCCTGCGTATGCGTAGTCAGTGTTTTTCGTAAGTATATTATGCCGTCTCCCATACTTTTTTATCCATGTTAGAATATCACGATATTTTTCTTTGTTAGCAACAAGAATTTCATTAACTGTATCTATACACGACCTTAAATATTTTTCAATTTCTTCATCCATAAATCTGAATTTTTTCTCTTCCATTTTTTCCACATATTGCGGAAATAAAAAAAGCAGTACCCCAAAAACAAGTTTTACCTCAGTTCTTTCAAAAAACATATCAGAGCGCGGCGAATAAACATTCACGCCTTTTTCTTCTAAAAATTTCGCAAGTTTAATCGGCTTTGAACTTTTTACTGACCTGAATAAAAACGCTATCTGGTTCAAATCGGTAATCTTTCCATTATCCTTTAAGAAATTTATAAACCCTAAAACTTTCTCATGGTAATTATCTTCATCACCCTCGCCGCCTATTTTTAAAACAGCAGGGCAATCACGCACATTTCCATTTTTTGGAATTATATTTTTTGTATACCTATAATGAGCCCATTCAAAAAACTCAGGTTTACTCATCCATTCGTTATAAAAATTGACAATATCGCTGTTTGAACGATAATTTACAATTAAAGGTACTTGCACACAGAATTCAGGCACAAAACGGCTTGGGAATTCCAAAATATTTCTTATAGTCGCACCTCTAAAACGGTATAAACCCTGGTCATCATCACCGACAACGCATATATTTCCTGTTTTCTGCCCCAAAAGAAAAACAATTTTTTCCTGTATATAGTTAGTATCCTGATATTCGTCAATCATCAGATACTTTATTTTTCCATGTAATTTTTCCAGTACAGACGGATTATTTTTAATAAGATTATACGCTTCGGTCTGTAATTTAGAAAAATCCATTAAATTCCCGTCTTCAAGAATAGCGTTATAGGTTTCCATAATTTTTCCTAATGCTGCTATCTCTGGTCTATCGTCATTTTGTAAATCTGTAGGATCTACAAGTTCTTCGGATAAATTATTAACATAATGGCAAATCTTTTCAGCCTTATCCCATATTCCAATTTTTTCTTAAATCACCAAATGAAAATTATCTATTTTTTCAAACTGGTTCATATTCCGCATGATGATATATTTCTGGTCAAAATCATCAAGAGTGCGGTAATTTTTCTTTATAGCCGAGTATTCAAGATTTTCTTTTATAAACCGTAAACAAATTGAGTGGAAAGTTCCAATATACATTTCATTCAGGTTAAGCAGTATTTTCTTTTTTAGTAATGTATTACTAATTCTTGTAATAAGTTCTTTAGCGGCTTTCTCCGTAAAAGTCGCCATCATTATTTCTTCTGGCTTTACGCCTTTCTCTTGTATTAAATACAACGCTCTTTGAACAAGAGTAAATGTCTTACCGGTTCCTGGACCTGCTGTAATAAGAACAGCACCGTCGGTTGTAGAAATAGCCGTTTTTTGATTCTCGTTCGCTTTTCCGTAATCAAATGTCTCTGATATTTCATTTATAGGTTTTTTCAATGGCTTAATCGGTGTAAAAACCTCTTTAGGTTTTTTATTAGGCTTGTCAGACTTTTTCTTTATTACTTTTTTATTTAAATCAGGCATTTCATGTTCACCTGTATCTTTCTTTTTAATTAAATCGTGTTGTTTATCCAAAACGGGCATATATTCTTCAGGAAAAGATTTATCCTCGACAAGTTCAAGTATCAATTTTTTAGCGTTATCAAATTGCTTTAATCTTCGCAAATAATCCAGTTCAATCAATCTATAGATATAATAATTTTTATTTTTATTATCAACTTTTTTAAGTTGCTTAAAAAATAACGTAGTTATATGCTTAAAATATTTGAATTCGTAATCTTCCCATATTGCACAATTATAATAGTAAATAATTTCATCATTATTTTTTCCAAGTAATTCAAACTCTTTCGCCAGATAGTAGTAATCTGGCATATCAGGTTCTTTCTCGAAAATATTATCCTTCTCTAGTCTTTCTTTCAGTACGGTAACATCTTTTTTGGAAAATAATTTTTCAATAAAAACAATATTACATTTCGGGCATTTCGGAATAGGGGTAGGAATAGTAGCAGCCCCAAAAGGCTTAAAATCGAGGTTTTGCCCAAACGTGGAGTATGAAAATTGAGCCATATACTTAAACTTTTCTTTACAAAAAGGACAAGTACACTTTACTTCACCCATTGTTGACATAAAATAGACCCCTATATAGTATTTATTTTTTAATATTTTTTGTCAATTTCTTAAATTTTAAACTATTTTTTATGTTCCTCTCTTTTAAACATCATGAAAAAGCAAGTTATTAAATTATCAAGCCGTAGATTCTCTGTTCGCACAAGCTTTTTAATTTACTAAAACCAGTTAAAGTATTTTTCAATATGTGATAAAATTAGCAAATGGAAATAAAAATCCCGCAAGTATTGCGCGCCAGAGGTTTTCGTCTATATTTAGCCAATAAACAGCGCCTTGTTGACCTTTGGCTTAACGGTGGCGCGGCAGTGCTTGGACACACTCCGCCCAATTTGTTACGAGAACTAAAGAATATCGCGAGCCGCGGATTGTACGCCCCTTTTCCGCATTTTACAGAAGGGCGATTTATTAAAGCCCTTTTAAAAATTTTACCGGGACGCGATTTCCGGCTTTACGCCGCGCCGCCACGGGAATTAAACGCGCTGTATGAATCAGGCGAGTTAAAGCTTTGGAGACCATACATTGATCCTGCTAATCCCTTCGCTGTTAAAAATGATTCGCCGCTCCTTATCCCTGTGCTGCCCGGTATACAGACATGGCGCGGCGAGCTACCAATTGGTTTATGCGTTGTAGCCGCGGAAAAATCGCTGTCGCGGCTGCCGCTCGGTGATGCGCTTTCGCCGGTTTTACTGGCTGTAGCGGCTCGCGGTGTGTACGACCTTCTTGCCGCGCCGCAAAGAGGAAAGCTGCATTTTCCGAAAATTACAAAAGCGCTTCAGGCAAAAGAATGCCTTTGGCAGCGTAATGGGATTTACCTCACCTTAAAAAACACGCCGTCTCCCGCTGAATGGGAAACGCTTTTTAACAAGTTCTTAAAAGCGGGCTTTTTATTACCGCCTGACCTGACGCAGCCTGTAATACTTCCGGGAGACCTGTCTGATGGCGAAGAAGCGAAACTGGCGGCGGAACTGTAGATTTTTTCATTGTTTATAAATAATAATCAAAAAAATCGCTAAATCTATTATTTTTTGTAGGAACTTTTTGCACAATAGTTTATAATAAAAAGATAATTGGGGGAGGAAAATGGAAACTTATAGAAATCACGAAAAAAAGAAAGTAATCGCGTTAATAGAAAAAGGCTGGTTTAACAACGACCCGGGAAACGGGTTGTTTGTCGATCATAATCATAAATATGTTTTGCAAAACAGCGATAATAATTTTTTTCAGCCTATTATAAAGAATGTAAAAGATTATTTTAAATATAACGAAATTCATTGGTGGAGAGGAACCGAGCCAACGGGCCATACCCTGTCGGCGCAAACATCCTGTTTAAATCATTTATTTCCAATAAGAAATGATAAAGAAGCTGTCCTTGCTTTGTTATCATCGTTTTCCGGTAATTTTACGGATGTCCTGCAAATAGTTACCGATAAATACGAACCTGCATATATCTCATTTGAACAAGTCAGTGACAATGATTTATTAAACGAAGGACACCCGACAAGGGGATCCATGTGTACTTCCATTGACGCATGTATTTATGCCGTACATCAAAGCGGCGCAAAATGGCTTATTATAATGTCATGGAGATACGCCGAATCCTATGATAATATCGATAAGAGTTCAGGTCCCACAGGAGAAATCAGGCGTAAAAGATACGATGGGCTGATACACAGATCATCACAATTGATATGCGATCCTTTGCAGGATAAAAAAAATTGTTATTATTATGACCCGTTTTATTCGCTTATGCGCCAAACAATATGGGCGGAACAAATGATAAGCAATAATAAAAAGGAAACAATTTCCGCCGATAAATTTTTGCATATACATGTAGTTCCCGGTAAAAATATCGAATTATTGGGAAATATATATTCATGCAGTAAAAAAGACATGGCTTCAACATGGAGAAGCTGTCTGTCCTACCAAAGTAAATACAAGATTATAACTCCGGAGATATTATTGAGTAATCTTGGCCATAAATATGACAGATTAAAACAGTATCTTTTAACGCGGTATTGGAGCAGTTAAAGGGCTTTTACCCGCTTATCGGCAACAGTCCTACCCTTGAATTTTCTTATATATTCACTATAATTATACTACATGAACAAGTTTATTTTCGTCTCAGGCGGTGTTTGTTCCAGTTTAGGTAAAGGTGTTGCGGCCTCCTCCATTGGCGCTCTGCTGGAAAGCAGGGGGCTGAATGTCAGTATGGTAAAATGCGACCCCTATATCAACGTGGACGCGGGCACGATGAGCCCGTATCAGCACGGCGAAGTCTATGTAACAGACGACGGGGCGGAAACTGACCTTGATCTCGGTAATTATGCCCGCTTTACCAGGGGCAAATTGAGCATGGCAAACTCAATCACCACGGGACAGGTCTACGAAGCAGTCATACGCAAGGAGCGCGAGGGCCAATACCTTGGGAAATGCGTGCAAGTTATCCCGCATATTACGGACGAAATAAAAAGCCGAATCCTCGCGGTCTCTAACGAAGAAAACGACAACGATGTTGTAATTATAGAAATAGGCGGAACGGTGGGCGATATCGAGTCTATCCCCTTCCTTGAAGCTGCCCGCCAGTTAATCCACGAATGCGGCAAGAAAAACGCAATCTCCGTACATTTAACATTAATCCCGGAAGTGGCAGGCGGCGAATTAAAAACAAAGCCGACTCAGCACTCGGTAAAGTCGATGCAGGAAATGGGAATTCAGCCGGACATTTTAATCTGCCGCTCCCCTGTAATGCTTGACGAAGCTAACTGCAGAAAAATTGCGCAATTTACAAACGTAGACCAGGACGCGGTGTTTACTTCACCTAATATCGATACGACAATTTACCAGATACCAATCGTTTTCCTCGATCAAAAACTTGATCAGGTTGTCCTTAGAAAGATGGGCGTAGAAAGCCGCCACTCTGATATGCGTCCGTGGAAAACTTTAATGGATCGTTTTAATTCGCGGAAGGGAAAAGTGCGAATAGGCGTTGTCGGAAAATACATGAACATCCACGATACTTACACATCTCTTTACGAAGCGCTGTTCCACGCAAGCCTTGAATGCGGCGTAGTAGTTGAAACTGTAAAAATCGATTCTTCTGATTTAGAAAAAGACAGTGACGCAGACACGATTTTAAAAGACATCGACGGCATACTGGTTCCCGGCGGATTCGGCGAACGCGGAATTAACGGAATGGTTAAAGCCGCCGAATGGGCAAGAAAAAATAAAAAGCCGTATTTGGGAATCTGTCTTGGAATGCAGATAATGGTAATTGAGTGGGCGCGCAATGTGCTTAACTGGAGCGATGCAGACTCTACCGAATTTGTGCCTGATACAAAACATCCTGTTGTCAGCTTACTTGAAGAACAAGTTAACGTAAAAAATTACGGCGGAACAATGAGGCTCGGCTCAAGCGAAACAATAAACGAAGACGGCACACATATTCTTGCGGCTTACAAAGAGAAAAAAATTGACGAACGCCACCGTCATCGTTATGAGTTTTCAAATCAATTCCGTGACGAAATAATTAAATCCGGTCTTAAGCTTGCAGCCTTTACTCCGGACGGTGCGCTGGTAGAATGCGTTGAATGGCCCGATCACCCGTGGGGGACTGCTGTTCAGTTCCACCCTGAATTTAAATCTAAACCGACTGCGGCTTCTCCCCTGTTCAGAGATTTTATTGCCGCAGTTAAATCGGTAAAGAAGGTATAATGAAAAAGATTGCAGTTTGCTTAAGTTCTGTTTTTCTCTTAATTCTTGCGGGATGTACCTTTGATTACGGAGAAATAGAACCAGCAGAAAGAGACCTGCCCGATCTGATAATGGAAAATGTTCAATATGTGCGCGTAAGGGCTGCCGATCCAATCGCGAAATTCGAAGCTGAACGCGCGGAGCGTTATGAAAAACAAGGTTTAATGAAGCTGGAAAGATTTTACTTTGAACAATACAGTGACCACGGCAGTACAGTTAACGCGACAGGAAACGGAGGCAGCGCGTCTGCAAAAATAAACTCCGGAGATGTTTTTATGGATAACGGCGTCTGGCTTGAAGTTGAATCGGAAGATATTATACTGGAAACATTCCAGCTTGATTGGAAAGATGAAACAAGAATTCTTTCTTCAGGAGAAGAAATCGAGGTAACTATTTCTCAGCAAAACGGAACTTGTTTTACAGGTATTGGGCTTCTTGCGAATACTCGCGATCGCACCTGGGAATTTACAGGCGACTCAAGCGGCAGTTATGTATTTGAGGAAGACGAAGATGCCGAAGAGAATACCGGGGTAAGCGTTGAGGAAGCGGAATGAAAATTAAAATTCTTTTTATGATTGCTTTACTTCTTTTGCCGATATCCTTATCCGCGGATACTTTTACATTTAAAGCAACCAGAATGTCAGGATCAAGGGCACTGGGACGCGAAACAACCATTTTAATCGGAAACGCTGAAGTAAGATCGGACAGTTTGCTTTTGCGCGCGGACAGAATAGAAATCCAGGGAAAAGATAATCAATTCATTGAATGTATCGGCAATGTTTGGGGCCACGAAGAAGATAAAAATATTTTATTTAACGCTGACAGGCTTCGTTACGACCGCAAATTAAAAATCGCGAACCTGGAAGGAAACTCTTCCTTGGAGGACAGACAGAACAGAATTGTAACAAGAGCGCGGTTTATCGAATATAACGATAAAAGTGAAAACGCGGTTTTTCAAATTTCTGTAAGACTGTTTAAAGATGACATGGTATGCCGTTCCGAATACGCGGTATATAATCGTCTGGATAAATTATTGGATTTAACGGGTTTCCCTGTAGTATTTAAGAAAGACGATGAATTCAGCGCGGACAAAATACGAGTAGATCTGGACACTGACGATGTAATTATGGAAGGTTCCATCTCAGGAACAATAATGAATTAGATGGGCATATGAAAAAAAAGAGCAAAAAAAAAAATGAAGACATCTCGAATGAAATTCTTACTACAGTAATTACCGCGTCACTAACAAAATATAAAGAGGATTATAAGTTAATCTCAGAGGATCAGTCGTCTTCATTTGAAATTGTAAGCATAGAAAAAGCGCCTCCGGAAATAAAAGAACATAAACTCGGCGTTTCTGATTTATATAAAAGTTTTGGTAAAAAATCTGTTGTAAAGGGTGTCAGTTTTACAATGAAGAACGGCGAGGTAGCCGGGCTTTTAGGTCCAAACGGAGCCGGAAAAACCACCATCTTTTATATGATAGTCGGCTTTTATCAGCCCACAGCAGGGATTGTAAAAATGGACGATACAGACATTACCCAGCTTCCCATGTACCGCAGGGCAAGGATGGGCATTGCCTATCTTCCGCAGGAGGCGTCGATTTTCCGCAAGCTTACAGTCGAACAAAATATCTGGGCAATCCTTGAGAGCCGGCAGGACATTGATACAAAGCAAAAAAAAGAAAGACTTGAAGGGCTTTTGAGCGAGTTTAACATTGGGCGCATTAGGTCTCAATTTGGATACACCCTTTCAGGCGGGGAGAGGCGGCGTACCGAGATAGCCCGCGCCCTTGCCACAGAGCCTAAGTTCCTCCTTTTGGACGAACCCTTCGCCGGGATTGACCCTATCGCTGTCTACGAAATCAAGCAAATTATCCGCCAGCTTGCCGACAAGGGCATAGGCGTCCTCATCACCGACCACAATGTCCGCGATACCCTGGAGATAACAAACGAAGCTTTCATCATCGCGGACGGTCAAATCTTCGCCAGAGGCGGCAAAGACGACATCATCAACAATGAAATGGTAAGAAAAGTATACCTTGGCAGCGAATTCCGCATGTAGAATGCTTTTATTAAGACTAATTTATTGACATTTCACTCTTTTTGGTCTAAACTTATAAAGAATTTGAATTTTCTTCGGTAAGGGGTTAAGTGATGAGTGTAATACTCTGGATCATCCTCCCTCTTGCCGGGT
>Ga0209755_10009169_pt1 | contig 10478 bp, 10 predicted proteins | sample TergutCo191P1_FD_187301 | JGI IMG/M metagenome (GOLD analysis project Ga0209755, IMG submission 187301) | Cornitermes sp. P1 segment gut microbial communities from Petit-Saut dam, French Guiana - Co191P1 (SPAdes) (version 2) | ecosystem: Host-associated > Arthropoda: Insects > Digestive system...
AGTCTAGTGGCGGCAGGCGGGTGGGAGACATCCGGTCCTCTTCAGGGTACCCAACGTGCGTAGTGTTGTTGTTGTTGTTGCGACGTTACACAAGTGAACCCATTTACGTGTTACAGTGGATAACAAACGCGCAATAGCTATTCTTAGCGCGAATAAGACGTCTCTTCATAGATGTAGGTATGTTGCAGTAAACTACGACATGTTATGCACGTAGAATTAGACTAAGATGACTGTGTGCAGCGCAAGAATTAGGTTCGCATGTCTGCTGCGCTCTGCGTCTTTTAGTCTACCGTGAAGCGAGTGACCGGTAAAGCCCTGAGAATACCGTCTGTACCGTCAGGTTTCATTTCGAAAACACCTCTGTTCTGCCCACAGAATACGTTTGTGTTTCGTATGATTCCCACAACAAGAAATTACTTGCACAGAATTAGCTGAATAGTTTTTGGATTGGCGATGGAATATGCTCACTCCTTGCTTCGCGGCACGAACTGAATTTCTAAACGTAATGAAGGTTACATTAGAATATTTGGGCCTAAGAGGAGCGAGGTAAGAGGGGAGTGGAGAAAACAAAATTAGGAGCTTATTGACGTGTACTCCGAAAGCAGTGTTGTTCAGGTGATCAAATCGAGAAGAATTAGATGGGCTGGGCATGTAGCACGTATGGGGGAGACAAAAGGTGTAGATAGGGTTTTGGTGGGAACACCTGAGGGAAAGAGACCACTTGGTAGACCCAAGCGTAGATAGGAGGATGAAGATTAAGATGGATTTTCAGGAAGTTGGAAGTGGTGGCATGGACTGGATCGATCTGGCTCAGAATAGGGACGGGTGAATGCAGTAATGAACCTTCGAGTTACATAAAATGCGGGGAATTTCTTCACAGCTGAGAACCGGTCAGGTTCTCAAGAAGGACTCTGCTCCATATTGTAAGTAATGAAGGTCACATTCCATCTTCCAATGGATAATTTTAATGCGCTATAACAATTAATAGAACTTAACTTTTAATGGATGTTCTTAAGTATGACAAAGCATTTTCGTAGATATTATGGTAATAAGAACTATCCTGTTTGCGTGGAAATATATAGCAGTGTCTAAGACAGTGGTCCCCTACATGCCGACTTTTGTAACCAAAGCGACAGTTCTAAATTCGTTGAATGTAGTGTATGGTTAAATAACAAATTTGTTTTGTTCGACTGCGCAGCTGATCTATCCGACAGCTCATATATATAATTATACATAACGTGTGTGTGCGTGGGCATGCTCTAGCCCGTCGTTTTGGCCGTTTGTTAAGGATAGAGTGGAAATGGACAAAAGTGTCACCGGGACAGTAACACTTTGGTTCTTTCCTCGCTAGTGTCATTATACCAGTGCTCAGTGTATTTCATTCACCACCACCGACATTATATAATCTTCGCCATTGTTACAGCGTCGTTAAATAAAACACTTCACCCCCCATATACATAGTGGTTAAAATGATCCTTGTTTAGTAAATCCAAACCATTGATGGCCGTCACTCTTGTATCCAAATCACATATTCGTATATGCAGAATATACGTTTCCATTACAAGTCCCTCTGATAAATTAGGGCACAGATGGTCCCCTATTTAATTCGGTGATGCGTTGTTAGAAACCGGTCTGTAAGTAAAGCGACGCAAATTCGAAGTCAGACATTGAGCATTTGTCAGCAGCCCCCGCCCAAAATTGTGACAGATCGGAAAACGACCGCGTTAAAATAAATTGATTCTCCTGTTGATTACAACCATCGCAAATCCGAACGACGTGACAATTATCTGTCAACTGTTTTGGCCACAGTCCTGCAGATATCGGATTTCTAATGTAGGTTAATACAGTGGTGTACCCAGGAATTTTGTTCGTGGGGGGTTCAACAAATTCAGTTGACAGAACGGGGATCTGGGGCCGGTAGCTCCCTAGTCAGGTGTTCTGGAGGCAGATGTAATTTGGTACAAGAAATTTCATTTGATATAGTAAAATTTTCTTAATTTTTGGCACTTTAAGACTATTTATGATGACAACCAGTTTATTTGTCATTGCTAATGTAAAACAACTGCGAACCTAGGTAGCTTTTTAGAAATTTACTGACTTTTTTCCGAACATCGTGGGGTGTTGGCGTACTAAATTCAGCAATTTTTAACATTTTCATAATCGGGTTGAGTTGGGCATGATTTTGGAGGGCCTTCGGAATTTCGGGGGTTTGGGGGTGGGTTGAACCCCTCAACCCCCCCCCCCCCCCCTCCCTTCGGTACGCCACTGGGTTAATATAAATGTAAGAGTTTAGATTACTGTGATTCTAGTCATACATGTGACTCACGGAACTACTTTCTAAGTCACTGCATTTCTTATAAAATTTGAGACACTTGCGCTTTGAGAACGAACGGTGTCAATTTTGTACAACAGTGCAGAAAAGTAGTAAAGGGAAAACATGTACAAAATCATGGTTACATTGAAATACTTAATAACATGACCTAAAAAATCGGACTGGATTTAAAATAAGTGACTCATTTCAAGGTAATATGCTGCGGTAAATCTCGTTACCTACTAACATGACGAAACTAGAATGTTCATCACCGGTGCAAGAAAAAATGTTGTCAGTATGTTGTTCTGCCCTAATTTGTCTTATTTCATTGCTGTGGGATTTTCATTGTTGTACATTATAGAGCCAAAAAAATTGTGGAGGTAACATTCCCAAAGTACAGCCAACAAGATGCGACGTTACTCAATTTATTTATTTCCGTAAAATGCTCTGCATGTTTCAGACGGTTTTTCTATTAATCATCAGAAGCTCAAAACTGCACATACAGCGTCAGACATTTGTCACACCATTACTGCTGCTGCGTACCTGCTGCTAGCCCGGACGGGTTAGCAGCAGGTAGCAGTATCTGTTTGACAAATGCCTGACGCTGTATGTGCAGTTTTGAACTTCTGATGATGGATGGAAAACCCGTTCTGAAACATGTAGAGCGTTTTACAGAAATAAATAAATTGAGTAACGTCGCATCTTGCTGGTTTTACTTAGGGAATATATTAGCGATGCGCGGACCTATGAATGTTAGATGTAACATTCGTGCAGACTAGGTACAGAAGTTGTATACGACGTTGTGTAAGCCCGGCAGCGTAAGCAGTTAACTCGGCTAGGCCCGCTCGGTTTTACATGCATGTTCGCAGCGCCACAATGTGGAAACCCGGTATTTAAGTCATTAGTTCTGCAGACAGACCTGTGCGTAAATTAGTGTCCATCATCCGTTTTAATTAAACCGACAAAAGTTTTTAAAATATCAAGGTATGATCAAAACTACTGTGTAAACAACTATTAAGTCCTTTTATATCCTGTAAATAAATCTGACGTGTGGTGGTAATATCATTTGTCTCAGGGACTGAAAATTCATTTTCAGAAACTATTCAGGGTTTGTTGGCATTACTTATATTTCATTAGTGAAATCTAGATAGTTAGGCACGTACAGGAATATGGTAATGACTGACTGACTGTGGGATAGGCCATGCCTCGTGGCATATGCGTAGTCCAGGGCAACATGCTTAATAGTCTCCGGAGGACAAAGCGGTGGAGACGGCTCTGTCGTTGGGGAACTAGCTTGTGGGACTGTCAATGTGTTCTGCTTGACTGTTCCTTTTGAGACGAACCATTCCATTCCATTCCATCCCATTCAAGACGAATCGAGTGGCAACAAGAAAATAACTTCGGAGGCCGTTTCGCTGAAAATGTAACTGTCGTTGGTTTAGGTGAAGAATAATAGGGCAAGACTGAGCAACTCAAGTTTACATATTCAAGTACATTTCAGCGTATTTGCCATCACAATACCGTACATTTAGGTACCTAGAAATTGTTTTAGACCATGCAGAAGCAAGCAGTGTGTGTGCCCCCCCCCACTTCCCACTGTAGGCTAAATGAAAAAGAAAAATACGCGGTTATTTATTTATTTATTCATAACTAATTTCTCCATGGACATTTATTATTGAAAACCTAAAGGTCGTTCAACTAGTCATTGTATTCGCCAGACCTATTGAACCCAAATTTTATCATAGGCACAACAGCCCGCCGTCTCTTAAGTCAGACACAATCAGTCCACCCCTTCAACCATCCTAATCCTGTAAGATGCCTGTTACTGTTATACTCCCTTCGGACTACAAGTGGTCTCTTCCTTTCATGTTTTCCTACCAAAACAGTTTGTGCCTCGTTCATTTTTCTCTTGCATGCTATATGACCCTCCCATCTAATCCTTCTTGATATCATCGTCTTACTGTTAAAGTTCATTGTGCGGTTTTAATACACCCACACAGTCACCTCCGAACTCTTATCAGGTAGCCTGAGTCTGTGTTCGTACCTGAACCTTTTGGCGCCGGAATTATTTTTTAATTTTAGTAACCCTATATATAAAATGTGAATAATACAGGAACCAAATACGTTAGAATTACAAAACAAACTGCATTTGAAGGGAAAAAAACGGAGAGTATATACCATGTTTAAAATATTCAGTACCTATATTTGATGAATAAATATATAAAATGCAACGCTTAGAGGTTAGCGGTGCGGTACGACCCCTATATGGGTCGTTAGGCGTCAGAGGTTTAATGCAAGACGTCTAGTTGCAAACACAAAATATCAGGCACGACCCATTATCATATTTGTCTACGTCTTTTCTTTTCTTTTCTACGTTTCTGGATAACGAATGTCATGATAAGATATTGACCTACGTTGTAGCAACCATCCTCCGAGTTTAATTGGCTGTGCTTCGTCATGTAATTGTCGTTTGTTGCTGTTTGTAAAGACACCAACTTCGCTGCATTTTCGAATGATGCGTTAGCCATCTTTATGTAGTATTATGATTACGCCCTGCTTTCTGTTTTTTTCTCTGCATTTATTTAAGACCATCTTTATTTCTAGGATATAACAGAGGAACTATTATATCCTAGTAAGGATCTCTGTTGTAGAGTTTCTGAATTTTCCTGTGTTTTATTTGTATTGTGGCCCAGTAAATATAAAGGCCATAGACCAGAAGCTGATGTATCATGTTCTATTCCAATCCATCCAGGCTGTATCTGACCTTCCCAGTAGCGCACTCTGAGCCAAAGCGAGTTGAAAATGAATACAGGCATAAACACTCCCCGACGCAGTAACGTTCCGGAAGGTCCGGCACAAGTCGAATTTTTCGCAAGTCGGAATTCATTATACATAGGGGTAACTGTGTGTCTGTTCGCAAGGGAATCCAGTTGAAATCCAGACTCAGCACTGGACCTGATCGGCCGCATGACCGCCCCGGCTCCTGTGTTATTGGCCAGCAATATTCTTCAGCCGCTTTCATCTCATTGCGCCTGCATTATCGCAAGGAAAATTCTGGCGCGCGTTTAAAAAATGTTACTATTCCAGTGCTTAAGCTGATTATTAATCGTGTAAGTCTGAAACTGCGTAATTTGAAATTGTGTAAGGCGGGGGAGTGTCCGAACGCCATGTCCTTGTTACAGACTACTAGCTTGTCACACTACAGCTTTCTCAAATTGTATCAAGGAAGGTCTTTGATTCGTCCGGCTTGCTGCGCCGTGACGCCGACGGATTGTACTGCTGCCAAGGCCTCAAACCTGCTGAATGTCAACCACGCTTTTCATCAGTGTAAGGCCGAAATCCCTTGTCAAGAAGTCTGTAGCCACCCGCAGTAACGAATTCTTGCTGCATCTCGCAGGGAGAAGACTGACCTGCAAATGCCGTTTCTATGGTCGCCACCTGCACATTTTTGTTGCAACCTACTGTACCTCTGACCTATTTAGAAGAGTCGAGAGATGTAATTACTTTTTCGGGCTTCTCCGTGAACGTCGGTATCAAGTTTCTTGTCGCTACTACGCGTTTCCCTGGGCTTCTTGTCAAAGATTGAGCCACATGCATTGTAATTCACAGCTATTTGCAGTGTTGCTTTGGGAGCCCCTACACTCTCAGGAAATATTTTGTGAATTGTTCTTAGACATTTTCTCCATGATCTGCTTCGCGAGAAGCATGATGTGTAAATCTTTATATTGTGTTATTTCACAACACATGCATGGATGTGGGAAAGACAAGATCATAACCTACATCGATTCAAGATTATAGAGTCCCCGGAATGCCCCTGCGCTAACGGAAACCAAATAGTGGATCATCTACTGTATCAGTGCAGCAAACTAAACAATGAAAGAGAAACGCTAATAGCGTATATCTCAAAAGAAGACAACTGGCCGGTAAAGAAAATCGAGTTAGTGAATAAATACTTAAAACAGTTTACCAATTTTACAAACTCCATTGAGTACGGAAAAATGTAAACGAACAATCAGTGCATAAACAGTGAACAAATCCGCAAAAATGTAAATACTGTGTGTGTGTGTGTGTGTGTGTATATATATATATATATATAAAGCATGTAGTGTTACAGGATGTAATGGAGCATGCAGTAAATAAATAATAATAAAAAAGCATGGATATGAGCTTGCAAGGGTTTTCGTATCTTTTTGTCCGGGTGAAAACCGTAACCTGCCGACCAATTCAAAGCTGTAGAATTATAGAAAAGGAGAAATCCCGTAATTTATTCTTGGTTGTTATTTAATGTAATACGGACTCTCCCCCATTTATGTTGGTTAGATTTATGCAATTTCAGACTTACGCAATGTTAAAAAAAAGCAAAAAAGAAGGAATTACATTTTAAATGCGCGCCGAATTTTTTCCTGCTGAAATAACAGCGCAGTGGGATGAAGGTGGCGGAAGAAAAACGTATTTGCTGGACGAACGCACAAGCGGCGGGGCGGTCATGCTGCAGCCGATAAGGTTTCATTGTGTTGCGGTTTGGATATCAACCGGAATTTGTTACAAACACATACGTGACTGACCATATGTATTCTCAATTCTGACTTGCGCCTTACCGTTCGGAACGTAACTGTTGCGCAAGTCGAGTGTTTGTATTACATATCAATCTAACTAACAGAGACCTAACAGTGGCCACTGTGCATGATGAAGTTAGGCTTGGTGGGCTTTTTCAAACCAAAATCATTTACACCGAAATGCATTAGTATTCAAGATAACGTACGTGAGGATGGACGTTTCAGGTGTGACTGTCACGCAGTCCGGACCTAGAGGTTATATCGTCACTGATGAAATTCTAGTAACGGGCTGCCAATTTGTCCTGTCGTTGAAACAATTTCAACAATTCTCTACACTGTTATGTGTGATTGCTTTGACTACAAAACAACTGGGTTAGCGCGCGATGAAGCGCTCATGGCACACGCATGCACACACACACACACACACACACGCGCGCGCGCGCGCGCGCACCTGAACCTCACACACAATCAATTTTAACTACAAAGTAGCAGCTTGTTCGGTATGTACACTGGCAAATATTTACCCATCGTGCACTGGTGTGCCATGGAATAACAAAACTGTCCAAGTAATATGCCCAAAATAAAGAATACGCGGCCGTTTTTAATTTGGCTTATTTATCCTCTGTTATTGCCAGGAAGAGACAATTCTTATTTTAAATACTGGAAGGAGGGGGAGACTGACATTGTGAATGGTTCTTATATAAATGTTCCTTTTATGTACTTGTGTTTTTTTTTTGCACGAAACTTTTCCCGTTTAACACAAGGTTCTTGCAGAGCACAGATTTCCTCATTACGCACGCGCGCGCGCACCACACACCCCTAATTACTCCGGTTACTCTCTCATGATGGGGACCGCGGTAGCACAGTGGTGCTACAATTCAGAAGGTCGCTGGTTCGATCCCAGCTGGTGTCAGTGGATTTTTCATTGACATAAAATCCTTCTGATCGCACTGTGGCCCTGGGGTCGACTCATCCTCTAACAGAAATGAGTACCAGGAGCATTTCCTGGGGGTAAAGGCGGCCGGTGCGTAAGGCTGACAACCTACAACCATCCTGTGCCGTTGTCACGAAATCTGGGAACCGTAACTTCCTGGAACCCTCTGGGCCTGTCCAGGCCTGTAATGGGACTGCTTTACCTTTTTCACATATAAATATAAGCGTCATACTTCTCTACAACGTTTATTGAGACATTCTTATAATAAAACCAAGTAGATGCACTAATTTCTCAAATTTATTTTTGGAATAAAACTCTACATGTTTCGGACAGTATCTCTGTCCATCATCAGGAGTCTAGCACTGTACACACAGCAATAGGTATATGTCATACAGGTTTGCTGACTGCTGCTAGCGGGATCAGGATGGAACATTTTCAGATTTTCAGAAAATACGCAAATGTCAAATTTCATGAAAATCCATCCAGTGGGACCGAGTTGTTCCATGCGAATGGGCAGACATGACGCACTTAATAGTCGCTTTTCGCAATTTTGTGAACGGCTTCCTCCTCCTCTTAAATTATTTCTCACACAATTTCATTTTCCTGCGTGTTCCAACTAGACCCCATCCACTGCACATCAGTGCCACTACTATTACTGATACTAGTACTACCGCTACCACCACCACCACCACCACCTCTACTAATACTACTACTATCATTACTACTACCACTACTACTACCACCTCTACTACTACTATCATTACTACTACTACCACCACATCTATTACTATCATTAGTACTGTGTTGCTAGTAGATGGAATAGCAACCATCGACTTAATAAGAGATCCAGATACAAATTTTCTCGGACGATACTCTGTATCGCAGGGTAAATAGTGCATATTTAGGGTCAAGGAGTTTTCTTGGGCTGCTTAAACCTGAAAATAAAAGAACCGCGATCCACGTCAATAAACATTTAACCGACAACACAGCGTAACATCCAAGGAGACTCGAATAATTGGCAACACCGCTGTGAGAACCTCAAACGTAACATAACAAAAAGGGTAACTCCTACCGCATACGAAATTAATCCAAATGCGTGATCCTTCCAAGCCATCAACTTACCTGTTTCGAGCACCGCGAATCCTCCTGTTTAGTCCATACGGCAAACAGTTTGTGCCTTGAAAACAACGGTCAGCAGGCTGTCAAAAATCGTGCAGCTTTAACTCTGCGGAACGTACTAGTTCAGACAAAGTCTGTCGTTTCGTGGGCTGCAAATGATAACGTGTTCGAAGAGTTTTCAGAAAATAAAAGAATCAGTTGTCTCCAGCAAGTACCAATCGGCCGAGTTCGAGGAAATTTTAACCAATATGATTAGATTAGTTAGTAGGTTAATTTGCAAAGGCCTTCTGATTCACTCCAACGTAAGCCATATTCAGTTGCGGACATCTCGCAAAGGAAATTTAAATAACGTAATAATTAACCCTCGTGTAGCCGAACATTTTTGGCATATTTGTTTACTGGGCAGAGCACCGCCAATAGTTATAAATTTCATCTACTAATGAGCATTCAAGAACCGTTGGTGAGAGGTAGGAGGGATTACCTACAGAGAGATTTAAACGAGAAAACAGTTAACGGCAGATAACGGAACTGGATGACTAAGGTTAGCAGTCCAGTAACTGGGATGAGTGAGTGAGGTGTTGCATAGCATGGTCAACTAATAAAAACAAAAGTGATTATTTATGGAGGGAAGGGACGGCGGTTTTCGTTTCTGTTGTGAGAATATGAATTTTGTTTGCTTAGCTGGATAAGAGTAGACATTACATCTCCAACAGAAATAAATAAATAAACACACAGTGAAGACTATGTGTGGATCCGATGAACTCCACCCGTACCCCGTAAGAATTTTCACCTACCGAAACCAGCAAGTCGGGGCAGACGAGGTAAAAGTGGGTGATCGTGCACACTTGTGACAATCGGTTCCAGTCGCCCCGTATTTGGAATTATCTCCGTAAAATTTTGCTCAAAATACGTAATTTATATTTATTATTATTAATTATTATTATTATTATTATTATTATTATTATTATATATTTGTTTTTTATATTTGAGGTTGCAAATCCTTTCCTGCAGAGAGTCGCTTCTACATACGTTGAAGCGGATTACAGTGCCAGTACATCCCGTCTGAAAGGGTCATGCTTGGTCAACGCTAAACACACCAGTAGATTCTGCAGACTCATACCATCTAAATGGGCTGCAAATTATGACAATTACATAGAATACATAAATAAATGTTCCTGTCTATGGTTTTAGATTTAATCGTGGCAGAAAAAATAAATGACAGCACTGTTAATCATACAAATAAATAGCAAACAAACTGTGGTTCACATCTTCCGCACCAACTTGCTTCCAAACGGCTTTTCTTCACTTTAGCGTTATTCTGAGATGAAAAGGATGACTAAGTTATTTCATTGTATCCACAAGATACTTTCAACGATCCATTACTGACGCATTCATACGCACAGTGAACTCCCCGTTTATGTAATTTTCAGCTAAGAAACGTCAAATTTACGCAATTTTTAAAAAGTAAAAAGTAAAAATTAAAAATATATTTTTTGAATTGAGCGCCTTATTCTTCCTTTTGAAAATGAAAGGGCAATGAAAAGAACGCGACGAAAAA
>Ga0209755_10009170_pt1 | contig 10475 bp, 8 predicted proteins | sample TergutCo191P1_FD_187301 | JGI IMG/M metagenome (GOLD analysis project Ga0209755, IMG submission 187301) | Cornitermes sp. P1 segment gut microbial communities from Petit-Saut dam, French Guiana - Co191P1 (SPAdes) (version 2) | ecosystem: Host-associated > Arthropoda: Insects > Digestive system >...
CCAGTGGACATCCCCGTGCTGCCGATGTGGCCTATCACTTCGCCCTGCTGCACGCGCTGCCCAAGCCTGACCCTGGAAGAAAGCAAGTGCGCATATCTGGTGTAATGCCCATGCCTGTGCCTTATGATTATGTAATTACCGTAACCAGTCGGATCGCTGTTCACGCTGACCACCTGCCCGTTGGCGGCGGCTACAACTGCGTCGCCAGCGCGGCCCGTGGAAATATCAATCCCGTTGTGAATGTAGAACTGCCCAGTAAACGGATGCCGGTTGTGCCCAAAGTGCATCGTGATCCTGCCAAGACCGCCAGCCACCGGCCAGATGCTTGGAATGTCGGACAAGTTCATGTCCGGATTCCCCAGCAGGGCGGCAATTTCCAATAAAGGATCCGTCGCCTGGGAAAGGAGCGCGGTTAGCTGCCTTAAGTCCTCCGCCTCGCGCAAGGAGCCTTCCGGCGTTTCGCGGATTCCAAAGATGGCGCTCAGGTCGCCGTCGCCCGAGCCGTGAACTGCGGGGCTGGAATCAGGGCCAATCGCGGCAAGAACGCCCAAAAACGCCGTTTCGAAATGCCGCGCTTCCCACATGAGATTTGCGGCCTCGTCGCGCATCTCGTCCAGGCTTGCCTGCACGCTGTTCAGTCGGTTAACCGCGCTCGTAACGGCATGACGCCGCTCATAAAAGATCTCGTTGCTCCAAAAGAAAGCCCCCACGGCTCCGCCCGCGACAAGGAAGAAACAAAGCACCGAAAGAACATTTATACGAAGGTTATAGACCCGCTTTTCAGAATGGGGCACAAAAACCACAGTGTAACGGCGAATAAGAAACTGCCCTAACGCCCGCAATGCCTTAACTATTCCGCTGCCAACAGCCCCGGCGGCACTTCCCACCTTCTGAATCATGCTGCTTTCGAGGCGCCTGTATTTGTGAACCGTGGCCATTCTCCCTCCTAGGCGAACTTCACGGTTACTATACCATAAACGACCAAGTGCGTCAACCAGAATTTTTCGCATCGGGAAATTTGCAAACAGAAACCCCCTTGAAGAAAAGCATCACCAAGTAATGGCTTCATAGAATTCGGGATGCTCGCCTGTCGGCTTATAAGTGCCACCCACCAAGATTCCATACGCGTTGGAAAGAAACAGCTCGTTGTTATCGCTGATAGCATAGTCCGCCGAACCATCTCCCCGTTCGAGCATAACGGTCAGCCTGCTTCCGCTAATCGACCACGCTGCTGGCTCCACCCCCCAAACAGATCCAACTACCGAGCCAGACCCGTCCTGGTTGATTTCCAGGCGAGTCATAATGCTGCCAACCAGTGACCATTTACCCACTAAAGGCATGGGCATATTCTCAACACAGTTGCCGTCCATCGATTGAATCATTCAGGCGACCCACCCTTTTAACCATTTTGGCAAGAAAACGTCTTCGCATAACTATGCTTATCAGCCTACTATGCACATGGTATACCAACAAGAGCAAATTATCAATAGACAAGTATGCTTTTAGGCATATTCAATTGAAGTATGGGGTTCAAGGAAAATTTAAAGGCGGAATTGCTTTATTCTGGAACGCTTGTAAAGGAACTGGCAGTAAAAACCGGCATTAAAAAAAACACCATAGACAATTATCTGAGCGTTCGCAGCAGAATGCCTTCCGCCGACGCGGCTGTGCGCATCGCCCGCGCTTTGGGTGTAACCGTGGAATATCTGGTAATGGGCTGCACAACCCATGAAAAACATCGCTCCGCGCTCTTTTCGCCTGAAGTTCGCAAAATGGCTCATATTGCGGAACAATTAAAGCCCGATAACCGCCAAATAGCCCTTACTCTGGTCGCCTCGCTGAAAAAGCACGAGGATTCGAAAACCCAGGGAAGCGCTGGCTGACCTCGCCGCTTAGGATATACGATCCACATCAACGCTTCCATAAATGTGGAGACTAGACTTTTTCAAGGCAAGGCCCCCTTGCGTCGGCCAATACAGCGAACGCCATGATCTGCGTCTTTATTCGCCTGCTGCCCCATGAAACCTAAACCCGTGGATGCAAATGCTGCAGCTTGATTCTGGGGCCGCCGTGGTGAACTGCCAGCATACGGCGGCTTTCTCGGCGTTCTGTTGCGCTGCCCAAGACCGCACCTCGCGAGACATCCAGCATCATCGCGAACAGGTTTGCCACGCCATTGCTCACAGTCGCATTAGATGGGCTGTCAGGCTGAGCGGGAACTCCGCCTACGCGCCGCGCGTTCTGGTCAGCTCCATGAGACTTAGGGAACCGCTGATAAAAGCGGAATTCAGCGGTTCCCGATGCGTCTGCATGGCGCAGACGCGGTTAAGTAGCACCGATTAAATCCTCATCGGATTTAATCGGTGCTTCCTTAGGGCTTTCCTAAAGGCCGCACATCAAAAGCCCGCTCAATATCCTCGACAGCCTCTTCCGGCGTGGAGGCTCCGGCTGTAATGCCGATGGTTTCAAAGCCGAAAAATTCAAGAGGGATGTCGCAAGCGGTTTCAGCAAGGGCGCAGGGTTTCCCCGCAGCTTCCGCAATGGCAAGAAGACGGCGCGTATTAGCGGATTCCCTTCCGCCGGCGATAATAACCGCGTCAACCTTGCCCAAAAGCTCGCGCAGGCTGTCTTGCCGTTCTTGTGTTGCAGCGCAGATGGTTTGCACAATTTCCAAGTCGGGGAAGAACTCGAGTATCGCCTCTGCGATGGCGCTGTATTCTTCCTGCGAAATCGTGGTTTGAGCGACAAGCGCGGTTTTCGCGCGGTTTTTCCGCCGCAGCTCTTTCGCAAGAGCGCGCGCCTCGTCCGCGCATCCCGCCACGACGCAGGGAGGGGGGCCGCTTTCCCCACAACGCCGCGCGCCAAGCTCTGCGTAACCAAGAATGCCGGCGACTTCGGCATGGGACTTTTCCCCCGCCAAAAAAACAACGCGCCCAGCCTCGGCAAGGGTTTGAACCTTGACCTGGCTCGCCTTCACGCGAGGGCAGGTCGCGTCAACAATGACAGCCCCGCGCGCGCGCAGTTCCTCCTCAAGCTGGGGTCTTATGCCGTGCGCGCGAATAACGACGGAAGCGCCGCGCAGATTGCCTGGCAAAAAGGCTTCGTCCAGCGTCTCCACTCCCCGCCTTTCAAGCTCGTCGAGAACTCGCGGGTTGTGAATCAAGGCGCCTAGCGTATAAACCTTATTCGCGGAACGATCCACCTCGGCATGGGCAAGCCGAACGGCTCGCCGCACCCCCATGCAAAAGCCCAGCGCCTTTGCGCGAAGCATTGCAGGTGGCGGGGGGACAGAGAATGGGGAAGGATTACTGCGCAATCATGCCCCCAAACTATATCCCGATCCCGCCTCTATCCTGTCAAGCCTTGGAAAGCGCCGGCTTGCCCGCCGGAACATTGCCGGAGGAAACAGCAAGCGCTCGCTTCGCCTTCTTGATCTTCTGGTTTTCCCAGAAATTCATGAAAGCGGTAACGATAAATGTCGTCGTGTACACGCCGGAAATCATGCCCACCATTAGCGCCAGGGCGAAGTCCTGCATCGCGCCGGTTGTAAAGATGAACAGTGACATAACGGCAAGCATGGTCGTAACCGTGGTGATGATCGTCCTGTTCAACGTCTCGCTGAGAGAGCGGTTGAGGATGTTCACGAATGCCTCGTCCGGGAACAGGCGCCGGTTTTCCCTTATCCTGTCGAAAACAACGATGGTGTTGTTGGTCGAGTAGCCGAGTATCGTCAGGATTGCGGCGATGGTCAGCGTGCTGAACTCCATGCCCGTCACCACCACGAAGGACACGAGGATGATCCCGTCGTGGGCGATGCCCAGCACCGCGCCAACTGCGTATTGCAGCTTGAAGCGGATCGTGGCGTAAAGCAGCACCAAAAACAGGGTGGCGGCTATCAGGGCGCCAATCTGATCGGTGAGGTGCCTCGCGAAACGCGCGTCCACAAAGTCGGAGCGCATCACGACCACCTGCCCCACGCCAAAGCGCGCCTCCAAAATGCCCACGATACCGTCGGCGGGAACGCCCACAGCCGCATCCTCTTCAGCCTGAACGCGAATCAAAAAATGACGGTCGCTCGGCTGTCCCATGCTCTGCACCACGACGGACTGCCCCATGCCAGCTTCCATAGCATCGCGCACCGAGGCGATGGGCACTTCTGGAGCCTGAGGATTAAGGTAATGCACCCGGTGGGGGACACTCCCAAGAGCGGGATCCCCCAAGGCTCCGCGCATCAGCCATTCCGAGCTGGTGCCGGGCGAGACATAAAGACTGACATCCAGACCTTCCAGTTGCGAGGTCATGGCGCCGACAAGCTCGCCGACCGTTCGATGCGCGCTGAAAAGAAAATCGAATGAACGCGTCTCAACGCCCACGCCAGTATTGACAATGTAAATTCCGGCCAGGTCGGAAGAAATGACCGCTGCGCCCTCGCCTCCCCATGTAAGAGTAAAGGCGGTCGGGGCAATCTGCACTTCCTGCACCACGCCAGCCTGAAAATCGACGCCGAGATTAAACCCGCCCATGACAAAGAAGGCGATGACGCCGCCGCTCAGAAGCAGAGCGGAAAGAATCGTCGCGGGAAAAAACATTCGGGAGAAAGGTATTATTCTTCTCATTAACGGGTACCTCCAACGGCCTCACCAGCGACGCGCGCCTTGGACCATGTAATCGGGATTCTCTTGCTGCGAAAAACGTCCGTGCCGAAATCAAATATCAGCCTGGAGACAAACAGCGCCGTGAACACCGACGAGAACACGCCTACGGAAAGCGCGACCGCGAACCCTTGAATGGGGCCGGAGCCAAGCTGCGCCAGGAAAAGCGCCGCGATGAACGTGGTGACGTTGGAGTCCATGACCGCCCAGAACGCCTTCCCAAAGCCAACCTCAATGGCGGCCTTCCGGCTCTTGCCGAGCCGCAGTTCCTCCTTGATGCGCTCGAAAATTATCACGTTCGCGTCCGTAGCCATGCCGATGGTCAGGATAAAGCCCGCGATGCTCGGCAGTGTCAGCGTGAAGCTGAACGCGGAAAGAACGCTGAACATTATGTAGAAGTTAAGGAGCTGCGCGATGACGGCGTTGATCCCCGCGGATTTGTAAAACACCAGCATGAAAGCAAGCACAAGCGCCACGCCGCCAAGCAGGGCGAACAGCCCCTGCCTAATCGTGTCCGCGCCCATCGCCGCGCCTATGCTCTGCTGGCTCACAACCTCTAGCGGCACCTGCAGGCCGGCGGTCTCCAGCATCATCGCAATGTTGTTGGCCTCTTCCAAGCCGAAGCCAGTCAGGCGCACCCTGTCGCGGATCGCCGACTGTATCACGGCCTGCGACCTCACCCGGTCGTCCAGCACGATAGCCATCGGCCGGCCGACGTTGGCCGAGGTAAGCTGCCAGAAAATATCCCCGCCCTCGCTCGTCAGGACGAAAGTAACCTCCGGCCTGCCAAACTGGTCGCGGTCAACAAGGGCCCTGTTGATGTGGTGCCCGTCAAGCCCCACTTCCCTTCTGATCGCCACGTAGCGCAGAGTGTCGTCCAAGTTGCGTACGTGAACCGGCAGTCCGTAGCGATCCTGCTCGAACACGCCGCGAATCACCACGTCCGCAGGCACAATCGTCGGGTCAAGCAGGTTCCCCTGCGCGTCGAAAGTCGAGAACGGGTTCATGCGGTAGTGCGCGTTGAAAGCCGCGGTCGCCTCCTCGTCCACTATATGGAAAGTCAGGCTTCCCCTGCCCATTATGATGTCGTTGATGCGCTCCGGATCGGCGCTGCCGGGAATCTCCACGAGAATCTGCTCAGGCCCCTGCCGACGTATCGACGGCTCGGTAAGGCCGAACTGGTCGATGCGGCTGTTAAGATCCATCAGCGTGCCTTCCATCGCGCTATTTCGCTCGTCGTCGGTGGGAAATCGCCCGTTGTTTTCAAAGAATCGCTGCTGGTAGGCTTCCATGTCCGCCTGCAGGATGATGCTCAGGCCGCCGGAAAGATCAAGCCCAAGCTGCACGGCTCTCCTTTGCAGGTCCCTAAGCGCGAAAACCTCGTCCCGGTATCTGCTCTCGATGGCGTACCGGACAGACTGCGGGCTTGGAAACGCGGCGAGCGTCGCCCTAGCATCCCATCTTTCCGGAGTCGGCAGCCTGTTGTCCCTGTTGAGCCTTCTCGCCTGCGGTATCAGGAAAGCGAGATCTTCGGGAACGTCCCCGTTCTCCCGCGCTATCGCGAGAATCCGCTGGAAGTCCGCGTCCGCGCGCTGCATGGCGTAATGCCTGATCTGCTCCCTTGTCTGCAACGCGCGGGCCTGCTGATCCCTAGGGGTCAAAAAGTGCCAGTTAACGCTTGGCCAAAGGAACACGAAACAAGTCGCCAATACAATAATGATTATGGCAAACCGATACCTTTTCTTCATCATACCTTATCTCCTCATTTCAAAGCCTCGGCCTGCCCTAGGGAGCCGCTGAATAATTAGCGAATCGGCGGTTCCCCTTGGCACCTGCTCAACACGCCGCACAGATACGGCTAAGTAGCGATGATTTAATCCCCGTTTGGATTAAATCATCGCCATCTTACCCGTATTTGCGCGCCGCAGGGAGCAGATTAACAGAAGGAAATGCTGATTAGCCTCAAGTTAACCAGCGGTTCCTTAGGATTCCGCAGCTTCTTTCTCTTCCTCTTTGTCTTCCTTTTCGTCGCTCTTGTCTTCCGTATCCCTGCCAGGGCTCACCATAGAAGAAATCGAGGCTCGGTTGAACTTGATCTTGACGTTGTCGGCCACCTTCACGACAACGTAGTGCTCGTCCACGCTTTGGATCGTCCCGTGGATGCCGCCAGCCGTAACGATCTTGTCGCCCTTCTTCAGCGCGGAGAGCATTTTCTGCGTTTCCTTCCGCTGCTTGCTCTGCGGGCGAATGATCAGAAAATAAAAGATTGCAATGATCGCAATGAAAGGCAGAAAAGTAATAATGGGGTTGGGCGCCGCTCCGTCCGCCGGAGGGCCCGCCATCAACAGAAACAAGGCAAAATCGTTCATACGTACTTCCTTCGATTGAAATTAGCGCCCCGACATTCCCCGCAAGCGCCGTCTTACGACGTAAATCTAGCATGAAAACGGGCGAATGTTCAAGCGCCACGCGAGCAAACGCGCCGCGGGAAAGCCGCGCCGCGCGCCCAACTTCCGGGCATCGCTTCAAGCCTTCCGCTTGCTCTCTTTTCCGCTTTTGTTTTGAATAAGAAGAGTTTCCGAAATATATCTACACGAAAAAACCCAAGGCGATTGCATTTTAGCCGTTAGGTGATTGCATAAATACTGAATACAGTTAAGACTGAGATAATCGGTACTCGGCGCGGCAGTTAGTTTAAGTTGCGCAATCGCATAAAGTAGGAGACCCTTATCAGTATGAAAGAGCAAATCTCAGAGGACTACGTGCGCCTTTTGGTAAGCAAAAACCTGAAGCGTCTCAGGTCGATGCAAGGACTGTCGCAGCTTGGGCTGGCCCACAACGCGGGGCTTACGCACAACTTTATCAACGACATTGAGAATGGCAAGAAAGGCGTCTCGGCGAAGACAATCGCAAAGTTGTCAGTCGCCCTGGACGTGCAGCCGCACCAGTTTTTCCTGCCGGACGACATGAGCGACAGCAAGATGCGGGTCTACGTGAGCGATTTCAACGATTCGCTTAACAAGATCGTGAAAGAGCTGACGGATCGGTACGTTCTAACGGAAGCGTGAGCCGCCAGGACGCGCAGCAAACGCAAAGCCGCGGCGCGTCCTGGTCATGCCGCACGGCAACTCGATCTTCCGCTTTGCGCGCTGGCGTGGCTCGCGCGTTGAAAGCATGTTCGCTTGGCTGGGCTTGCCGTCGCCTCCCAAACAGCTTTCAAGCGTCTTGCGCGAGCAATGCTTTGAACTCCTTTTCATCCAGCGTTTCTTTGTCCAGCAGGACGGCGGCTATTCCCTCGAGAAGATGCCGGCTGCCCTCAAGCCTCTCCTTAGCGTTAGCGTAGCGCCATCCCACGATGCGCGCGATTTCCTCGTCGATGTACTGCTGTGTCGCTTCGGAGTACTCGCGGTGAAACGCCGGCTCCCGCGCGCCGCCGTCGCCAGGGCCTAGCATCCCCGCGGCGCGCTGCGTGAGCGCGATGTTGCGGAAGCGCTCGCTCATGCCGTAATCGGTGATCATGCGGCGCGCGATGTCGGTGGCCTTGCTCAGGTCGTTGGCCGCGCCGGTGGAAACCTTGCCGAAGACGATGTCCTCCGCGGCACGCCCGCCCATGAGCACGTCGATCTTGCCAAGGAGCTCGTCCTCGCTCATCATGTGGCGATCCTCCGCGGGCATTTGCAAAACGTAGCCCAGCGCGCCGAAGCCGCGCGGCACTATCGAGATTTTCTGCACGGGGTCGGAGCCGGGCGTGAACGCAGCCATCATCGCGTGCCCGGTCTCGTGGTGCGCGACGACGCGCCGCTCCTGCGGCGAGATCACCTTCGTTTTTTTCTGCAGGCCCGCGACGGTCTTTTCAATCGCCTCCGAGAAATCCTGCTGGACGACGAGAGCCCTCCCCGCGCGTACCGCAAGCAGCGCCGCCTCGTTGACGATGTTCGCGAGATCCGCGCCCGCGAAGCCCGACGTGCTGCGCGCCACCGCCGCGAGATCCACCGACGAGTCCAGCCGCACCGGCTTTGCGTGTATGCGCAGGATCGCCTCGCGGCCCTTGAGGTCGGGTCTGTCAACCAGCACCTGCCTGTCGAAGCGCCCCGGACGCAGCAGCGCCGGATCCAGCACGTCCGGCCTGTTGGTCGCGGCCAGGATGATGAGCCCGCCCGCCGCGTCGAAACCGTCCATCTCCACCAGGAGCTGGTTCAAAGTCTGCTCGCGCTCGTCGTTGCCGCCCGCTACGTTGTTGATGCGGCTCTTGCCGATCGCGTCGAGCTCGTCGATGAAGATTATGCACGGCGCCTTGCTGCGCGCCTGCTTGAAGAGGTCGCGCACCCGCGCCGCGCCCACGCCGACGAACATCTCCACGAAGTCCGCGCCGCTCATGCGGAAGAACGAGACCCCAGCCTCGCCCGCGACCGCGCGCGCCAGCAGCGTCTTGCCCGTGCCTGGCGGCCCCACCAGAAGCACGCCCTTGGGGATCTTCCCGCCGATCTCGGTGTACTTCCGCGGATTGCGCAGGAAGTCCACGACCTCCACAAGCTCGTCCTTCGCCTCGTCCACGCCCGCCACGTCGCCGAACCTGGTGGAGATGTCGCCCTCCGCGACGATGACGGCGCGATTCTGCCCCGCGGAAAGCACGCCGCCGCCCATGCCGCCCATCCGCTTCATGACCATGCGCCACATGATAATGATGAACGCAATCGGCAGCAGCCAGCTCAGCAGAAGCCCGACAATCGCGCCGCCCTCGCGAGAGATCGCGTAGTAGGAAACGCCCATATCGTCCATGAGCCGAAGCAATTCCGGATGGCTGACGGGAACCGCCCGGTAGACGGTCTGCGCGCCCGCTCCAGTTCCGGGCGCGTACCCGACGATGAGGGAATTCGTGATCCTGACGCGCCTTATCTCGCCAGACTCGATCCTGCCCATGAATTCCGAAAAGTCAATCGGCGGCGCGCCCCTGGGCGCCCCGAAGACAAGGTGAAGGACACCGATCCCCAGGGCGATCGCCGCGAGATAGACGAGCGGCCTCCACCCGCCAGGGGACTTGAAATCTGGAAACTTTAGCCACTCGAAGGGAAACTGCGGCCCGCCGCCTTCCCTGTCGTCTTTTTTTCCGGAGTTGTCGCTCATTGCGTTCCATACTAGCGCGCCTGCGCTTTTTTTGGTAGCGGGCGCGGGGCACATTCCGCAACAAGCGCGCGAACGAGTGTTGCGTTGAAAAAAGGCTCGTGGAACCCGTCATGCCACAGGGTGGCGTTATGCCAAGCCGCCGCCGACATCCTATCCAGCCATCACCTGCCAGCGCTCAAATGGCGCTCCCCGTCCCAGGTCTCGTTGACGACCGTGACTTCCTCCGCCTCGCCCGAGGCGAGCAGGCCGAGCGCGAGCCCAAGCATGGGGCGCACCACCGGCCGTCCGTTGACGCTCGTTATCGTGTCGCCGCGCCGAAGCCGAGCGCGCCGTGCGCGGGCTTTTCCTTGCCCGCGCGCGGAGTTCGCAGCTATCCTTTGCCGTACCTGATGCGCGGATCTATAACCGCGACCAGGATGTCGGCGGCGAGAGCGCAAAGCGCAATCGCTGCGCCGACTATGAAAATGACCACCATGATGAGATTGCCGTCCCAGTGGAAAACCGCGCGGTGGATTGTCATCCCAATGCCAGGGAAGCTGAAAATTATTTCCATCATCAAAGTGCCGTTCAGTAGGACGAGCACCTGCATGACGCTAAGATTGACGAGAGGGCCAAGCGCGTTGCGCAGAGCGTGCTTGAAAAGAATCCTGCGCTCGCTAAGGCCGCGGGAGCGCAGGGCGACAATGTAAGGCTGCTCGA
>Ga0209755_10009171_pt1 | contig 10475 bp, 5 predicted proteins | sample TergutCo191P1_FD_187301 | JGI IMG/M metagenome (GOLD analysis project Ga0209755, IMG submission 187301) | Cornitermes sp. P1 segment gut microbial communities from Petit-Saut dam, French Guiana - Co191P1 (SPAdes) (version 2) | ecosystem: Host-associated > Arthropoda: Insects > Digestive system >...
ACGAAAAAAAAACTTTAAACACGGGACCATTACTGAAGCTTTAACGTTAATATAAAACCTTAATTTCTTTAAGTTGCGTCGTAGTGGGTTCCGAAACTGGCGACGCTATTCCAAACAGATCTTTCATAAACGCAATGTTAAAATGGGGAGGGTGTTTTGAGACAATCTACTTTGATCAAGACAAAAAGACATATGTCAGAAACATTTGAAAAAAATTTATAATTAATGAAAATTAAAGGAGGAAAAACTTACTGCTGAAATGTAGGCAGGTCATCTGGGTTATTAATTGCAATATCCAAAATTACAGATCGCAGCGCAGTTATCCCTGAAGATAACTTGAAGAAGTCACTGAAGTCTGGCGCGGTAAGGATCTCTTCTTCTCATTCAGAATCTCATCATGGGAAGCAAGAGTTTTCATAATGCCTTATTTAGTTGTTGCTGCTCGCTGCTTGTTCAAAGCACAGCTCTGACCTTTATGTCAGCTTCAGTGAATCCAAGTTTCTTCACTCAACTTCGTAACCGTCACGGTAGTCTCCTTAGGCTCAGGCTCAGTTTTCTCAGCTTCTTCAAGCGTGCTTTGCTTCCCAGTTCGACAAGACAGTCTAAGGTCAGGTCGTGATTGTGAGAGTTCTTCACCTCGAAGACACCTTCAGCATCGCACGTACGAATTTGCGCCCTTGGTTCAAATTTTGCCGTACCAGGGGTTTGTTTATGCTGTGTTAAATTCATCAGTATTATTGTTTTTCCTCCGGCACTTCGACCCGATTACGGTTCAGGGTCTACCTTTGGGAGGCTTCGCGATCACACTCATTGGAGACACCACACTCGGTATGACTCCTCTGGGAGAGTATCAGCCCGATGCAGAGACCTCTACCTGACAACCCACAACACTCATCACAGATAAATAATAATGCAGCCGCCGGGATTCGAGCACACAATCCCAGCAAGCGAGCAACCACAGAAGCACTTCTTAGACCGCGCGGTCACCGAGATCGACACACGAGTATTTCATGAAGAGAAAAAGATAAAATTATGAAAGCAACAGCATTTCTTGTGGAAAAAGAAACATTGTACAATAATCTTAAAAAATAGTAAATTTGCTTCTTGTTTAAATATATAAAATTAATTTTTAAAGGTGCTTTTCTACGTGTCTTCGCGCATGCGAACACAGTTTGGGTCTGGGGGGAGAAACGTAAGTTGAGACGACGTTAAGTCGGTGTATGTAATTCGTCAACGCATTATGGCATGTTTCAGTCAGAATCTGTCATTACACCACTTTTATAGATTGAAATTATCTTAAAAAGTACAGAGAGTGCTAACAGAGTTTAGTGCCCCTCTCATAGAATCATGCAGAATTGCCTTAGGAACATGTTTCCTTAGGATCCTTGGAAATTCTTTTACAATTATTTCACCGCATTAATGCCGTATATTAAAACACTCTGTATAAAATATGACTGTCAGAATGCAATCAGGGATCTCACGAACCTTTACTTACTTGTTCGTTTTCGTAGATTGCTTAGTTGTGTTAATTTTCGTCTTTCCGTTAGCTGTAACGGAAAATAGGACACGTTTTTGTGTAGAAACTTCCATAACAGCGTTCTGATTTTCGTTTTTCATGCTGCAGTTGTTCATAGCTTTGATTTGTTGCAGCTGGTAACTCTAATGTATATCAATAAACCAGGTAGCTTTTAGGATATCCGGGAAATGCGGTGAATGAGGTGGAGTGCCTTGGGAGTGTATTAGCGATTCAGTAATGTGTGACTACATTTCAAGCACTCTGGGACCCAGCCTTGGGTTGGGTTTACAGAAATGCAATTTGGTTAAGCAGACGGCTGTCTGATTTTTATTATATTTGTCCAAGAAACGCACAGCTTATCAGATATTGTTAAGATACATACAGCAAAGCTGTCTGATGTTTATGAATCACAGTTAATTGAACTAGGGGCACAATAATTCTTCCAAGAAGAGCATTTTATTTTCCACTTTATTAAAATTGATCTTATGGTTCAAAATATTTAATTATGATAATTCAAGCAAATGTATAAATAGAACCTTAAAAACCATGAATGATTTCTACCGCTTACCCGTACGCATATTTACATGCCAAAAGAGGACCATTAGAAGCCGAATTGCTCATGCAGTAACGCGGAACTTACTGTTATTTACTGAGTATAACCACGATTTTTTTTGGAGCTGGAGTCGGGATTTTATTCAGCTGCATGCCAATGAACCCCATTCTTTAGAGGCGGCTGCAGTTATTCTGCAGTATGAAATCCAGCAGTACATAAAAGAATGGGAATCCTAAAAGTGGGATCCATTGCCTGTCACCTGCTGCGAGGAACCCTCCCACTACCAACACCATAGGTATAAAATTCCCATCACATATTTGCAGTGACTCTGTCTCTAGGGGAGAAAGCACCGTAACATGAGTGTCGTACAGAGCGTTGCTTGATGCACAATTAGCTCTACAGGAGAATTACACAAAGATCCTTCTTCACATGGAGGAACACAATCTAAAACAGTACGAGGGAATACTGCGGAAACCCAACAATAAAGATCACTCCCCCATATGTTAGAAAGGAAGAAGAGGTGAATTGGATCATTCTGTCAGAACTGTAGGTCTGTATAAAGAACAATTTGGCCTGTATACAGTGAATGAAATAAGTTCCAGTGTCCGTGAGCCAATTAGTGTAGCACAAAGAGTTTTGTTATGTCACTGTGCTCGGCCCGGAGCGGGGGAACTATGCTCTTTACGAACTGTCAGTTGAACCTCCTCATGATAGATAGATGACCTCTTTGTGACGGACGCTTTGTATATTATTACAGTGCATGGATTATCGAATTTGTGCACCTGAATCGCCTGATTAGTGTTGTCTGGAAAAGTAAACACGTAGAAAAATAAGCTTTTGGTCCCTTTCGCAAATGAAACTTGAAATTTCTTTGTCTCCGCGATGTTTTTAGTCTTCAACAGAAACTTCTTCGAGACTTGGCGTCTGTGGTAATAACCTTCGATAGTAAATAATTATATATTTGTCTTTAACTACCATTAGTCACAAATGATTATTTTATACCATAGCTATAGTACAGCGACGAGTTAGGATCACAAAATGCAGACTGTGTAGTTGAGTGGCTGTTCACTGCTATGTGGCACAGAAGTATTGCCGTTGTGTCACATTGCTCTACACTGTAATCATAGATGTCTTACAGGTGATTAAATTTTCAGTGAATATTTCTTTTGACGATTTTTTTTTGCTAGCGTCTTCAGCAGTAAGAAATTTTGTATGAGCTAGTACATATAGAAGTTTGTATGAGCTAGTACATATAGAAGTTCGTATGAGCTAGTACATATAGAAGTTTGTATGAGCTAGTACATATAGAAGTTCGTATGAGCTAGTACATATAGAAGTTTGTATGAGCTAGTACATATAGAAGTTCGTATGAGCTAGTACATATAGAAGTTCGTATGAGCTAGTACATATAGAAGTTCGGATACCTCAGTGTCAATGTAACTGAGACTAAAGAGCCGTAGGAAATTAATTTAAGATCAGGAATGTCTGTTTACATGAATTTATTTCTTGTTGTAGTCTTCCTACACCGATTTTTATTTTAATTTATTATATTAGATTTTCGGCGGGAATTCGTACACGAAATTCTACCCATCGCAAAGGCTACGTATGGAAACATGCAATTACCTGTGCCTCGCTCAAAATTTGAGCTATCTGATTATACTTTTCATGCGACCTTTGCTTAACCTAAACTGCGCCGCCACTGTTATTTCCATTTTGTTCTGCAAAGGGACAGGGGATGTTTCAAGAACTCATAGTATGTAGAAATCACTATGCCATTAGTAGTTGCGGTATTTCTGCATTATAAGATTTACATCTGTAAACTATGTAGTTTCCCGATTCAGTTTTTAGCTATATGTCGATATATGTTTTCCCAGATATCATCATCGAAACGACACAGAAGGAAAGGGCTGCATTATTGTGACGTCATATACAACTACGTACACCTGCGTCACACGTAGATTATGTTCTTAATTTGTTTAAGAGTCAATTGAAACTGAGACAATAATTAGAAATATTCGTTTAACAATTCGTTTTGTCATGTGTTACGAGACAGCGGTCTAATTTGCTGTCTTGTATAGAGTCGTCCTTAAACTCTTTGTCTCTTTACATGCAAGTTACCAAATTTCCTTGCATTTGTGGGGGCCTAGCATACGTCACCGTATGTACAAAGGCCGCCATTAGATCCTGTCAAGTTGACACACCTACAAACGTGATCCTCGAATATGCAGTGCAGTGTTATCCTTTCACTTTTACTTTCGCGCTGTGTCCACCAAGTTACTTCACTGAGTTCCTCCGACCGTAATTTTATATGCATTTAACACTTCTCCCATATTTGCCATTTGTTCCGCACATCCTGTTCGATATTTTATCGTCATATTAATAAAATAACATGAATAACACATTATTATGCAGTACTGTTTATCTTCGTGTTACTTTCCTTTCGTAGGTCCAAATATTCTTCTCGACACTTGGCCATCGGCCTCTTCAATCTTTGTTGTTACGTTGCAACAAAATATCAAGTCATATACCCATTGAAAATTTGCAGGCGAAATTTAATCTTCAGTTTTTGCGAATAGGACATGCAAGATAAAGATTCCGAGGTGAATTGTGGGCAACAATTCACCTTTAATCTCCTATGAATTCCACTGTTACGCTTTTACCGAACTGTACCACATTAGGAATTTTGAAATCACGTAACGCCAAGCACCTAAAATCCTAGTTTCGCTATAACTTTTCTTACCTAATTTTTGTGTGAGTGGACAAGCGTTTCTGATTCTGGAGACAACTGCACCTCCTTTTATGATATCGGCCTTAGTTTCCAACTCCAGGTGCTAAAATCCATTGTTCGCGATTGTTCCTCCTCCGAATACTTACACAGATTAAGTTCCAGTATTCTGAGCGAGCAAGGTAGAGTGATACGCTTGTGTAAGTCTGTCGTATTCTGTGCGTTATTGTGGGAGCACAGGCAAGATGATTTGCAGCGACAATGGAGATGTAGGTCGCCTGTTGTGAGAACAAGAAGAAGAAAGAAGAAGAAGAAAGAGAAAGAGAAGGTTTTGCCATGCTCGGACTAATGGGACTGTGAAGCCACAGAATCTAGACGGGGGTTTTGGTATTCTGACTGACTGGTTATGAGGCTGCTTTGCCGAGCTTTTCAACTTAAACTAAGATATAAGCCATTCCCTGTAACAGATGACGCCTGTTACAGAGTTCTTCATAAAGCCACGATATATTTCAAAATATTTTCATCAACGTGCGCTCTTGAATCAAGTATCACAATCAAATAAACTTTTATGTTCGATTCGATTGTAAAGTGCATGATTCACTTCTCTTTAGAAAGAGATAGTGGACGTAACCTAGGAACAATAGTATTTGTTGATTTAAAACGAGAAATAGGAATAAAAATGTGAATTGAACTTAACCGGCTCATGGTCTTTTAAACATAGAATAAGCCCTCCGGTTATTTTCAATTCAGGGGTTGCTTTGATCAACTGGATAGAGAAGATTCAGTACCACGGGATTAGTTAGTTAATAATTGTTATATCGAGTCAGAATTTTTAAATTACAATGTTCGGCTTTCGGCGTCTTTCAGCATTTCATCACATTTATATGCTGTATTCTCAAACTTAACATACAAACTTAACCCTATAAGACTCCAGTATTACACAATTTTCGATTTGGAAGTAGAAATGACTGTTAAGTAAAACTTCAGGAGGTAAATATTAAGAAATAAAAAGTGAGGAAAATTGTGAAAGAAAATTAGGATAGTCAGCATGGTATAAAATTGCATCGATGTCTCAAACTTAAAGCAGGAGAGTGCTGTGCCTTAGTGACACATCTGTTTTTACTACAGGTCTGAAAATGACGGAGAGCTTCAAGTGGAATTGCCGAATCAAAGATAAGAAATACGCGAAAATAAAAAATCTTTAGCGCTTTTCTAAGCAGAAAAGAATAAAATATTTTTACTGCCGTCCCTTCTTAAAACTTCCACGACATTCTATATCAAAAATCTTTACATCGTATCTTGAAATCGCACCCTTCTCTGAGCTTATTGCAGACGAATTTTTACAGAGGACATTCCGCTGTGTTTATGAACTTAAATCCTTATAGTTCCGTCAAACACAACTACTGTTTTTTTCAGGAGTGATAAAAGATTCGTTGTAAAACGTTTATCTTCAGGCCACCATTATAAAAATTTTAAAATAAAGTATAATGCAGTGATAATTATATTTGTTATTGGGGACCCCTTATGACTGACAGAGGTTACAAAATACAAAATTTTAATAAAATTATATAAAAATCTTTGGATTAGTAATGTGTTGTCCGGTGACTGTGTTCACGTTGTGTTTGAAACGTCAAATATAGGTAGAAAAAATGTTAAAATATTTCAAATAGATCTCCTATCTTGTAACACATCCGATTTCGCAATAAAATATTCCTTTATAAGGCAGCCATCTGAACATAATATTTACGGATCATATATCAACATGTTTCGACATATTCACTATCTAGCTATAAGCTCGGCGTGCTACATTATAACATTTAAAATGTGGTTTACATCACGTGGCGAACACGTGTGACTCAGTAGTTTTTACACACATAAATATATTTCGACTATTTTAATAATTTGTCTACCTATATTTGACGTTTCTATACACAACTTGGACACAATCACAGGCCAGGACATTATAAAACCAACGATTTTTAAAAGATTTTATACCAATTTGGTATAGTATATCCCTTGTAAGTCATTCGGTATCCCATATAACAAGCACAATTTGCACTGTATTGTACCTTATTTTAAGGTTTTTGTAATGGTGGCCTGATGATGGTTTTTAGACCACAACATTTAGTCATTTTTGAATTAAAAACGTGAATGTGTTTGACGGAACTAGTAGGATTTGTTTTATTTCAGGCTATCTATGGGCATTTCATAACCTTCGTTGCTACCAGTATAATACACTATTCCTGTAAAAATAACGCAATCGTAGATGAAAATTATAGCATCTTTAAGTGTGACAGGGAAAGCGACAATTATCCGTAGTGTTAACACTAGATATGTGGGTCCTATTAGTATGAAGATATACAGACATTTCCCTAAGTTACTTCTTTCGTAGTTCGCAGACCGGCGTCATTAATCAAGACGTAATTTGAGAAGGATTTTACCATGAAAGCAACGTTAAAGTGGGGAGGTTTGATCCAGAAAGTCTATTTTGACCGAGAAACAAGATGTATTCATACATACGAAATATTTACAAAATATGTTAAATGACGAACAAGTGGCAATTTAAGCAGAAGATGTTTTCTCTTGAAATTGAGGAGGGATTTCTGGGTCATCATTAACATTGTGTAACAATGCAGGTGGCTATGCAAGAAACCCTGAAGATGGTTTGAAGAAATTAAACACTGACGTCTGACATTGCAAAGACCTTTACTTCTCCTTCAGAATAACCTCACAGAAAGCATCCTAAGAATTCCTTGTCTAGATGTTGCTGTTCTCTGCTCGTTCAAAGCAATGTCCTCAGACACACTTATGTCAGCTTTAGTGAACCTAAGACCTCTAAGTGAGCTTCAAAACCGTCACGTTCCTCTTCTTAGACTCAGGCTCAGGTTTTTCATCTTCTTCAATGGCGCTTTATTTCCAAATTCAACAGTTTCTTCCAGCGTGACCTGATCGTGGAGCTTTAGCAACTCGGAGATATGTACAGCTTCGTACTTAAGAATTTGCGCGCCTGGCGTAACGTATTGCGGGCTGGGGGCAAATGACTTAAGTCGGGGCTGGCCGTTCCTATCGATAAGCTTATTCCTTTAAGAATTCTTGATGTGCAACTTGAGATATTCCCACCACGTCGCTCTGTAGTTGATAAAGCCGAAGAGAATATTTATGTTATTTTGTTGGTACTCTTACGAGCTATGTCCATACACAATTTGATATTGTTTGCTGAAATTTTCTTGGTTATTGCAATGTTACCAAAAACGAAACATAAATTTCGCACTAAAATGATATAATTTTGCGTTCTACAGTAAGAAATACTTTCTCTAGTGTTGCGTTGTTTAACGTATTCTACCCAGCGTAATTTCGTGAGCGCTTGTGTGTTAACTAATCGGAGATATTTGCATGAATTTGTATTAGGAATCTCTACACGCGCAGTACATAACCAGTTTTATAAAATTCGTTAGATAATTCTGGTATTATTAGGAGGAAAATTAAGCAAAGTTATACACTCTAACATTATTATATAATAATCCTAACTTTGGCGGATCAAGATAGAGACTTAAAAAGAGCTGAAGCATAATAGAAACTTCGGTCTCTAAACTTGTCAATGATTGAATCGCTCGAGGAATGAAAACGATGTGACTGTGCGAAGAAATAAATGTGCTTATGGGACATCACAAAGTTTGTTTAATGTAGAGCTTAATTGTGATAGTACACACTGCACAGTTTTGCCTTTTTGTGTTCAATATACTGCAACATAAACTTCTAAACAAAATTGGTAAACTGAAAACAACAAACTTTATTGCCACTTAAACAGCATGAAATTCTGCGTGCTCGCCAATAGACATAAGTAACAATTTAAATACATTAACTACGGTTAGATCGGTGGAACTTATTTCAGTCGAAGTACTTGATTAACAGGAATATGATCTTATTTCTTGTTTTCTTTTGTCTTCCGTGTCACTTTCACTCTTGTCTTTAACCTGAAACTCATGGTCAGCACATGAAATTGAGTAGCCTTGAACTGAGTTCAAGTTTACCACGTCAGAACAACCAACTTTTACAATAGGTTCGAGTCCCATCAACTACATCCCATGGGTGATGTAGACTGGGAGGGGCTATGAAGAGTGGAAATCCTGTAACACAGACCTCATGCGGCATCGCGGCAGTAGTTTCGATTAACCCTGCCTCAAATACGGCGAGTAATGACTGAGCCCACTGTTATGTAGTCTATATTACGTGCGGGCTAGGTCCTAATGTGGCGAATTCTTAGACCAGCAGAATATTCTTCAAAGCAATTCAAATCCTTATATTACCCCATAGATAATGCTGCTAATAAATCATACCAGACAACAAAACAAGATCAAAGGAAGTGTAAGGTTGCAGGTTCTCATAGCGGTAATCGTGAATAGTACTGTCTTCTAGTGCGTAAAGCCGTATTGTCTGGGATATATGTACGGATATTTCGAAAGAAATTGTCTTCGTCCTATAGCTTAATCTACCCATATGATAGTGGCTGTATTTTTCTTTGAAGCGTCTGTACCCTTCTACTTTACTGTACGGTGTCATATCCCAAAATACACGAACCACAATCAAAATGAAACTTATAGCTACAATGCCACGCACTGTTTAAGTGCAGGGCCCCTCGCTGGGTAAGTAATTCCTGAAGTTTCGAAGAAGCGTCGGGTACTACGAAACCAGCGACGCAACATCACACCCCAGAGGACTTGAACCCTCGACTAAAGACCTTTGAAAGCATCAAATCAGTGTTATATGTCCTGTTGAAACGTCTGTGGAAATATCTGGCAGTTCCACAGTTAATGCTTCCTTTGTTCCATTCTCATAGGCTTTGTGAGACACTAGGATATCACATTTTCGCGGGTTATGCGTGTCATGAACTTGAAAAAGTAGTGAAAGAATGTAGGTACGTGTGCAATAACCGGTGCTGTTACCGAAATGCAACTTGTCATCGGAAAAGAGTGAAGCTGCAATACCGATCGCAAAATTGGCGCTTCTGGACTGATTTATATTTGCAGGTTGTGTTCAGTAATCACTGCATTTCTAGCGCACGTGGCCACAGTTATAAAAATGACTTGTTACATTCGAACTGAAAAATGACAGTTTTAAATGTTATTTAATAACAACAAAAGGCAAATATATACTGATGTTTCAATGTTATGTGTATACGCTGTATTTACGACTTGGAAAAGAACAATCGTTGCCTGAATTGAAGTAATATCTCGGGATTTATCTGGAATGGCTGAGTAGATCAACGAAACTAGGCTAGCTTTAGGTTCCTATGATCGTGCATTGTGAGCAAAATATGAAGGAAGAAGACCAACAAGACGCAACAATTAGATGTTTAATATTAACTTCTGTCTCAACATGTTTCGGGCATCATTATGCCCATCTTCAGGAGAACAAAGGCCCTGTTACTGCATTTGTTGTGTTGTTCTGTAACAAGCGGGAAAACGTAGATATTAGCCGTGATGTCTTTTTTTTTTAGTAAACCTAGTTGGAAATTCGTGTGTGTTTGCGAATGTTATGTGTAAATGGGTGTCGTGACGTTGGACTGGTAACTGCCTCGTATGTTTTCCGGTCTGATGTATCGGGGGCGGGTGTTTTGATGTATGGTGCAGGTGTTATTAGGTGTTACTAGAGGTCGTGTGTCGGTGATGGGCAGATTGGTA
>Ga0209755_10009172_pt1 | contig 10474 bp, 6 predicted proteins | sample TergutCo191P1_FD_187301 | JGI IMG/M metagenome (GOLD analysis project Ga0209755, IMG submission 187301) | Cornitermes sp. P1 segment gut microbial communities from Petit-Saut dam, French Guiana - Co191P1 (SPAdes) (version 2) | ecosystem: Host-associated > Arthropoda: Insects > Digestive system >...
GGGGGGGGACCAGGCAGTCAGTTGCCGCCTATCCTTTCAATCACAATGTCGAAGATTGTGAAATCCGTATCGGCTGCTTGCCAGTTAGTACGGATATGCATGTTCACCGTACTACTCCCATCGAATTCATGGGATACCTCAAAGGGATCATCTGCCACACTGGCAGAAGCATCTGGGCTTATGGGTTGACCTTGATCATTCAAAAGACCAATTACCCCTGCGGTAGCAACGGCACTACCGGTAATCGTTATCCTGTATTGCCCTTCGTTGGTTACACCAGCAACGGTACGAAGTCCAGCCATCATGATGTTCACACCTTGGAAATCTGATTCTCTACCTGTAACGGAAAGAGCACCAGCGTCGGTTACCGTTACCTCAAATGGACCATCAATGGTTAAGAACCCAATCCCCCCAATGGCAGAATTATGACCGTAGTAGACATTATCCGGGGTTAGGTCTGCATCCTCCGACAGCGACCATATTTCTACACCGTCAGCCGGGGGTGGACTGGTCTCGAACCTAATCTGTGATACCCGGACAGTCCAAAGGTTGGAGTAGCCACCTGCTGGCGTATTCCCACTGAACGCAAAAGTTACACCATCATTGGTAAGGTTCCCTCCTGCCCCAATTGTAAACGTATGAGTTGCCGGAACACGCGGCCAGTTGAAACCACCAGTCGCAATATCATATCCATTGCGAACAACAATACCCATAAACCCAATCGCATGGTTGCTGGCTTCGAAGGTAAAAATAGCCCTCTCGTGATCGTCCCAACCATGAAACCTTGAGTCGGCTAGATTAATTGTAAAGAAGCCAGCAGTGCCGTCAAAGGTAAACGAGCCGTTCGGATTGGCAATCGCTCCGCCGCCTGCCGTAAACACAGGATTAGTGACGAGCATGTGGAACGTATCTATGGCTATAGTCTCACTTGGCCTATCGGCAGGATCACACGCCAAACAGCCATCGTCCTCACATAACATACAGTCGTAATCAGGCACGCACAAGCAGGGGTACCCACCGTGTACAGGGCAGCATGCACACGGATGCGTATTGCAGGTGTCGCATACGACAACCCTCGTAAACGTAATGCCCGTGATATCAATGTCTCCGTCAGCTTCGGTAATCAGACTGTTTACCCTAAAAGCAATGGTAGGAATACTTGCCGCCGGGATATCTGCCGAAGTAATGGTAAACGCTCTTTCATCCCAGGAAATCGTGCCAACTCCAGCATAACCTGGAACAGCTTGTATTCTCGGTATCCCGGTAGCCATTGTGCCAGTTACACTCAGTCGGTATATACCAGTGTCGGTAAGGCCAAGATTATAGGCAGCACCAGTACGAACATCAACGCCGTCCCACTCGTTCGCTCTACCCGTCATCCTTAGGACGATATCGCCATCGACATCCGCCCATGCTAAGGTCGCACCGCCGGAAAGCCGCAGGGGTTGGGCACCGGTAACGTCTACAGGGGTGCCTGCCGTTATGGTGGTATTCTGCCATCCCTGCGCGGGCATACCCACAAGGGTTATGAAATCGCCCAGTGTGGAAGGCTCGAAATCGGAGGCCGGTCGGTGGACCGTAATGCCGTGGACAAAGATATCCACATCGTCGGCGGCACCCGCACCTATGACACGAATGCCCAAACCACCTCTGATTAAGGCAATATCCGCAGCATCGAGGGGATGTGAAACGGAAACCACGGCACCGGCGTTAGCCTGCTGCTGTCCTCTCGCCGCATGATCAGCCGTATTAACGTTTAGGGCAATTCCTCCCCAGGCGGCAAGAGGCAGAATTCTGGCGCGAACGGTTACGACATCGTTTTCCTGGAAATCGAACACCGAATCGAGCAGGTCGAGCGAATGTCCGGCGGCGGCGTTTCGGTCAGAGGCCCGAAGGATAAGTCCGCCATCGCCGTATTCGAGCCATTCCAGTTGGGCTTCGCCGGAATGCGCCAAGGGGCCAAGTGCCGTAAAGGTTTGGCCTGCCGTTATGTCGTAGTCAAGCCAGTCATAGTCGGCATCCTCGAAGCCGGCACCGCTAAGGGTTATGAAGTTGCCCAATACCCCGCTAAACGGGTGGCGGAAATGTGTGTCCGCGAACGTGTGCACGAAGTTGCTTGGCAGCAGGTCGTACTCAAGGATGTAAAGCGCCTTGTGCAGGGTCGCCAGCCGGCCATCGGCGGCGGTCAGCCTGATAAGCACGTTGTGGCTGCCGACGGGCAGATCCATGTAACCCACCGCATCGGCAGGAAGGTTCACCGGGGAATCATCGGCGGCGACGCCGTCAAAAGACGTTACCGTCATCGTACCGGTGGCATCGGGGGGGAGGGTTATATTCCAGGTAAACCTTCCATAGTCGCCGTCCGCGGAGGGAACCGGGCGAAGCTCGATGTCCCCAACATTCGTGACCGCACCGGCGGTTACCTCTACGGATATGGGCGAGCCGCTATACAACACTGCGTCATTGTGATCGTAGTCCGCAAGGTACGCGGTTACTACAAGGTACCATTCTCCCACGGGAAGCTCGACCGTGCCGGCGGTGGTTCCGCCCCATGTGGCGGTGTAGGTTTCGGTTCCGGAGGAAAAGGCCAGCCGGAAGTATTCGAAATCGTCCAGCGTGATTGTCGGCAGGATTGCCCGCCCCACGGGGGGCATTTCCAGCGCAAGCCGGACGGTGCCAGTTTCGGGCGCGGCCCTGTCCGTCCCAAGCGGGCCCTGACATCCCGGCAAAAGCAGCAGCAAAGAGGCGGCGAACGCCAGCGCGAAAACGCCGATGCCGCCCTTTATGGTTTGCGTGTTTCTCATTTCTCGTTTCTCCTTTGCATGCCGCCCGGCATCCAAGGCCGGGCGGCGGTTTTGCTAGTCGTCATCTCCCGTCGGGGGATTGTTCACATCCACGACGAGACTGTACGTTCTGTCTCCAACTTCCGCCCAGACCGTTACGACCGGCGGCATGTTGCTCCTTGTGAGCGTTGGCCCGGTACCAAGCCTGTTAAGGCCCTCGTACCACCTGACGTTTGTGGCCGTTACCGTACCCGGGTCAAGGGTAAGGGTTCCGCCCGCGCCGTTCATGTCAACGCTGACGGTAACGCTATCCAGCGGATTCGCGAAACCGGCCCAGACGATGGTGAACGCTGCTCCCGGAATCATGGGGATTGTCACTCCGGGCAGCGCTATCGTTACGGTTCTGCTGGCGTTGCCCTGCTGCAAGGTGATCGTGCCGATTATCGAGCCGTTGGCTCCGAGAGCCGGGTCAACCACGGTTAAGTCAAAGACGGCAGGCGCAACAGCTCCGGCCGCCGTGTTGACGGCGGCCATGAATGCGTACTCATCCGCCACCGGCAAGCCCAAGAGAGCATTGACGGCGTTGAACGCTGCGAGTACCGCATTGTAGTCCGCCTGAAGAACCCGCGGGTCGGCAAAAGCCTCCTCCAATTCTTCATAGGCTTCCTCAAGCTTCTGCAATATGTCTTCAAGCTCGCCATCGTCCAAATCCGGACACAACGGATCGTCGTACGTGTCCAACAGCATGCCGGCGGCGAGAAGGGCCGAAGCTACAGGGGCCCAGCTATCTACGGTGTAGGGGTAATACTGCGGCGCGATATTGGCAACAAGGCCGGCCAAATCGCCGTGCGCGGTTACAAGCTCGAGCCTGCCCGCCCGCCTTGCGGCGATGAACGGATTGTACGCAGCCACGAGGGCACTGCGCGCGGCTTCTACGGCAACCGGGGTCGAATTGCCGGCTTGGGCGGCGGCAAGAACTTCCTCGGCGTATTCTAGCGCGCTGTAAAGAGCTGCATGCAGTTCCTCCGTGACCCAAAAGCCAGCCATGGATACGTTGACACCGTTGGTCGAAGCCACCGTCTGGTCAAGTATGAGATCGGCGGCCTCAACGGCGGCCTCCAGCGCGTCATAATCCACCACGCCGGCCGCAACAAACCTTATGGAAACGGTAATTGGAGTAGCGTCCGCGCCGGTTCTGAGAGAGCCGTCGCTGCCAGTAATTGCAACGGTAAAGCCGTAGTCCGTGAAACCGATTTCCGTCCCGTCTGGTGACGGGGCGAGAACCCAGCTTACCGTTGCCGTAGCGCCGGTGGTAGCAATCGCGGTGTTAACCCTTCCCTGTACGACAGCCAATGCCGCGTTAAGGGTAACCTCAGTGTAGTCAAGCCACATTTGGGGATGCTGCGCCTGTATGGTTGCAAGGGCGGCGTTGATCGCCTGCGTGGCCGCGTGGGCGTTTGAACGCAGGAACCCTACGCTCACGGGGATTGTCATGGTGTACTCGTCCGGGGTGTCGTAGGCAAGAACGACGGTAAAATAGCGGGACACGGCGACAAGCCCGGCCTCGGTAATAGTCGGGGCGGCGGCGGCCCAGTTCACGTTAACCGGGACAAGTCCGCCAACCACGGTCTCGACCTGCGTCCGCACGTTCGCCAGCGCGGCGGCAACGGTTTCCGTGGTGCCGGTGTCCCATGGCTGCGAAACCGCGGTCCATGTGGCGTCTTCGATCGCCGCTATCGCCAGCTCCAGGTTTGTCGCGGGGTCGAAGTCAAAATCTCTGTCAAAAACGCTTACCATGTTTCGGTAGACGCGCAGGATTGTGCCTATGGGCAGGACGTTTTCGTAGTCGTCTTCCAGCGTAAAGACCGCCCAGTATGTGCGGGCCGCCAGGCCTTCGATTACGCCGGCAACCGTAACGTAGCCGTCGTCGTTCTCCCATTCGTCGTAATCCGCGCAAAACTCTCTCACGACGGGCGGATCAAGGGCTGCCATCCCGGGCCATTCAAAAATCTCCACGGTAAGAGCGGTAACGGCGGCGGGGAAGGTTACCGTCCAGCTAAAGTCGCCGTAGCCGCCTTCCACCGGGTTCAGGCTTATGGTTGCGGAGTTGTCGGCACCGGCGGCAATGTTAAAGCTTGTCGTGTAGCTTGCCTTCAGCACATATCCGTCTTCGCCGGCGTAGTAGTCGTCCGGATCGTAAAGATACGCCGTTACGGTAAGGTTCCAAAGCCCCACGGGTATGCCCGGAATAGTAACGTCATTATTATCTTCCAGGCCGCCGGCTTTTGTAATGGGGCCAAAGCTCGCGGTGTTTCCGGTGCCGGGGGCAAAGGTCAGCACGAGTCTTTCAAAATCGGCTACCTTGTCTCCCGGCAATGCGGTGCGGGCCTCCCCCCCGGGGGGGCCTTCTATAGTAAGCGAAAGATCGCCGGTGGTTCCGGCTGCGTCCCTCATTCCCAGCGGACCTTGGCAGCCCGGCAAAAACAGCAGCAGACAGACGGCAAGCGCCAGCGAAAAAACGCCGGCCGCTTTGCGCCTGTTGCCCTTAAGCGTTTGCAAACTTTTCATTTCCAGTTTCTCCTTATGTCTGGAAGGTCCGGCGTTTTCCCCCGTCCGGTTTCCCTTGCCGGGGGCTGAACGCCGGAATGTCCTTCCGGTTAATTCGTCACCCTAAAGGTGATGATCCGGCTGTAAGTTCCGCCATCAACGTTAACAACCAACGTTACGGAGTTCGTTCCCAGGGCAAGCTGGGCGTAGCCCAACGTTATGGAGTAGCCGACGACACTCGTGGTGACGGCGGTTCCCATGTGTACCCACGTGATGTCATCGGGATCGATATCCGCGTCTTCGGTGTCCAGCTCGAGGGTTACCCCGGCCGCATGGCTGACGCTTCCCTCCGGGAGGCCGTCGATCTCGAGCCCTTCAGCCGCGTCAAGGAACTGCCTAAGCTCGATGGTTATGCCGCCGGCTACCACTCTCACCAGGCCGCTTATCGCCGATTGCAGGGCCGTCTGCGCACCGGTCAGGGCGGTTTCCGTCGTGGCTTGTTCCACGGCGGTTTGCGCGGAGGCAATTGCCGTTTGCAGGGCAGCCCAGCTTGCCGCGCTGTAGTTTGCCGCCGGGCCGCGCCCTTGGGCGGTTGTTATGAGGGTAGCCAAAGCCTCGCGGGCAGGACCCAGCGCATCGCAGCCGCAGCCGTCGCCGGGATCGGCGGTGTTGAATACGATGACCGCAGGTCCTATCTGGTGGCCCGCGACGCACACTTCCACAAACAGTATGCTGCCGATAAGGAAGTCATAACCTTCCTCCCTTAGACGAATACGAATGGTGTTGTCAAGCAAATCGGTACCGTCGATGGTGTACTCAAGCGTAAAGTCGCCTATGCCGCCCTGCGTGCCGGTTACTTCTACGTTATTGAGTTCGTACCAGGGGGAGTTTTGCTGTGCCAACTGCGCGTTCGTGCCGACCGGGGCGCGGCCCGTCACGGTAAGCCGATACGTCGAGTCTGCATCTATAAGAACACGCCAGCTTTCCAGGTCGATGATAGTGGCCCGGTTAAACACCTGCATGTCCACGCCATAATGGCCCGATACTCTGTTGCCGACAAAGAGGAAGCCTTCGCCGGTATCACTCAGATCCCTAAAAGCCGGGCTTCCGGAGTTGGATATGCCGTTAAACGCATCCAGGTTTTGTATTGCCGTGCCCACCTGTTCGCAGGTGCACGTATCGCAAGCGCAGTCCAGCATGAAAAGGCCGTCGCATTCCGGATCGCAGCACTCGGTTTTGCCGTATTCGCACGTGCAGTCGTCCGCGTCGCAGTCGTAATCACATTCGCAACCGGGCAGACATTCCGGATCGCAGCACACGGGCGCAGGGTCGCAGCTACACGCGGCGACATCGCAAGTCCCGGCGCACGTACAGCCGGTCAGACAGGCCGGATCGCAGCACACGGGCGCAGGGTCGCAGCTACACGCGGCGACGCTGCAAGTCCCGGCGCACGTACAGCCGGTCAAGCAGGCCGCAGCGCAGCACACGGGCGCCGAGGGGCGGTTGTCGTCACCCGGACACCCGGTCAAGGCAATCATCACGGCCAATGCGGCTGCCGCGAAAAACCATTTTCTCATCTTCATTTGCTATGCCTCCTTCCTATGTTAAAGAAGTATTTGACTTGCGGAATACTGTCCGCAACAGACGAACGATATGTTTCCATCGCACAAAGCGCGATTGAACCGGGGAAAGGCGGGAAAGGGCGGAGCGCGCAACGGCCGGCGCGCAAGGGGAGTCGGTTTTGTTCAAATCTGCATTGCTTGCGTTTGCTCCCAGAAGTGCCAAGCTGGCACGTGTCTTTTACAAAACTAGGACAATGACGCACGATTTTAAGACAATCACCCACCATGGTTGACATTATGGGCCCACCGGTTTGAGCTGTCAAGAAAAAAATGCGCGAAATTCGATTTTTTTTGCAGGAGCGGGTGTCGCCCGGGGGATTGCGGCAATGTAATTACATACTGTCGTATTTACTTTTCCCCCGGCGCGTGTTATGCTGTAGGGAACAATCCAGGTCAGGAGGACAAGACATGCAGGAACTAACTGCGGCAAGGGAGCCGACGCTTTACTTTATCGGGGTAACCACGGGGCAGTCGTCCATAATGAAGGTTTTCCCGAAATGGGCGCAGGCTTTGGGACTCAAGGCGGCCATCAAGGGAATCGACCTTCCGCTGCACGCGCCCGCGGAGGAATACCGCAGGGTTACGGACTTTCTTAAAAACGACCCGCTTTCGCTGGGGGCGTTGGTAACCACGCACAAGCTCGACCTTTTCAAGGCGTGCAGGGACATGTTCGACTATGCGGACCCCTACGCCGAAACGCTTGCGGAGGTTTCCTCGCTTTCCAAGAAAGACGGGGCTTTCCGCGCCCACGCCAAGGATCCGATTTCAAGCGGCATGGCCCTTGGGGATTTCGTTCCGCGCGGCTTCTGGAAGGAGCACGGGGGCGAGGTTCTGCTGCTGGGAGCCGGCGGCAGCTCGCTGGCGATGTCGCTTTATTTTTCGCGGGACGAAGCCGAAGGCGACAGGCCAAGGAGCATAACCATTGCCAACCGAAGCGAGCCAAGGCTTGCCCACGCCAAAAGCTCCCTTGCCGGCTGCGCGGAAAAAATCGATTTCCGATACGTGCACGGGCCTACCGCGACGGACAACGACAGGCTCGTCGCCGCCCTCCCCCCCTACTCGCTTGTAGTCAACGCCACCGGGCTTGGCAAGGACGCGCCCGGCTCCCCCACCACGGACGCGGTTTCGTATCCGGAACACTGCCTGGTTTGGGAAATCAACTACCGAGGCGACCTTTTGTTCATGCGGCAGGCCGAGGCGCAAAGGGAGGAGCGAAAGCTGCACGTGGAGGACGGCTGGAACTATTTCATATACGGATGGACGCAGGTAATCCAGGAAGTGTTCCATATCGAAATAAACGCCGGGCAGTTGGCCGAGCTGAGCCGCATAGCCAGAGGCTAAGGAGTACACTATGGCACAAAACACGTTTCCGTGGGGCAAGGGGTTTACCGTGGACTTTGCCCTTGCCGGCGGACTGTCCAAAACGGCGGTTTCCACAAAGCGGCACCTCTCGAACATGAAAGGGATGTTTGCCGACGGCGACGCCTACGAAAAAATGCTTTCGCAGGACGACCCGCTTGTATACGAATTTTACGAGATGGGGGCACCCGAAGCCGAGGGCGACATCGCCTTTGGCACGACCATTACGTATCCCGGAAAAGTCGGCAGCGAGTATTTCATGACCAAGGGCCATTTCCACACGATTCTTGAAACCGCCGAGGTCTACTATGTTTTGTCCGGTGAAGGCGGGATGCTGCTGGAAAACCCGGAAGGCGACACGGAGTTCCACCCCCTCTCCCCGGGGAGGGCCATATACGTTCCGCCGCGTTACGCCCACCGCAGCGTAAACACGGGGAAGGCGCCGCTGGTTTCGTTTTTCGCCTTCCGCGCCGACGCGGGACACGACTACGGCACCATCGAAGCCAAGGGCTACCGCAAGCTGATCGTGGAGGGAAGCTCCGGCGCGTTTGAGGTGGTGGACAACCCCAAGTGGAAAAACGCCTGACAAAAAAGCGTTTATGCCAAACAACCTGAGCTCCGTCTCCCTCGACAAAAAAATCCCGGTGCCGCTTTACTACCAGCTAAAGAGGCAGGTGCTGGAGCTGATCGGCGGCATGAAGCTTGCCGAGGGGGAGCTTCTGCCGCCGGAAAACGAGCTGTGCGAAACGCTGAACGTTTCGCGCCCCACGATCCGCCAGGCCTTCAGCGAGCTTGTCAACGAAGGCTACCTTACCCGCCACAAGGGAAAGGGCACTTTTGTTTCCAGGCCAAAGCTTGACGGAAAGTTTTTCAGCAAGCTGCAGACGTTCGGCGAGGAGATGCGCGAAAAGGGGCTTGCCTACGGCACAAGAATCGTAAGGTTCGGGAAAATCGACGGCCCGCACGAGGCAAACGAAAAGCTTGGCATCGCGCTTTCGGATCCCCTGCTCTGCCTTAGCCGCGTGCGCTCCGTAAACGCCGTTCCTCTGGTGTACGTGGAAACGTTTTTGTCTTACGCGGCTTTCGGCAAGCTCGTGGAAGTGGATTTCAAGACCGGCTCGCTGTACGATTCGCTGGAGAAAATCTACCGCGTGCGAATAGACCGCGCACGCCGCGAGTTTACGGCAGCCAACGCCAGGCAGCAGGAGGCTGAGCTGCTTGGCATTCCGAAAAACGAAGCCGTCAGCCTTGTAAAGACAGTGGCCTTTTCCGGCGACTCGGCGGTGGAATTCTCAATCGCGCACTACCGGGGAAGCGCAAACCGGTTCAGCGTGGAACTGTTTAGATAATTCTGACAAGAGAGGTGTATTATGGACAAAAAGGGCCGCCTGTTTTTCGCGGCAATGTTATGCGTTTTGTTGACGCTTGCGTCGATTGCCACCGGATGCCGCAGCGGCCCGGAGATAGGCGGCCGCAACGTCGCCGGCGATCCGTTCGTGGCGGGCTCGCCGTTTTTCACCGTGCACCCAACCAGCGTGGACTACGCCCCGGGTGCCGCCGTCCGTCCGCTTAGGGTGGAGGTAAGGGCCAGGCCAGGCGAATCCGAGGCCGTATCGTTCCAATGGTTCAGGGCCGGCTCCTTTACAAACGCGGGCGGAACCGCGATTCCCGGGGCCACGGGCAGCACGTTTGCGCCGGACGGCGAGGGATACTTTTTCGCCGTGGCCACAAGGCCGGATCCGCGGACCGGAAACCCCCTTAGCCGCGCCAGCCACCCGGCAAGAATCCGGGTCGGCGCGGCCCCCGCAACCCCGCCTGCGACCCTTGCGGTTACCGGCAACCGCCGCCAGTACATACGCGGCTTCGGCGGAATGGGAAACGCCTTCTGGATAAGTGACGAACACGGCGACACCCGCCCTGAAATGTACATGCAGATGCGGGACATAAAAACGATGTTCGACCCTGAAGGCCCGCTTGCGTTCAACGTTTTTCGCATACACGTATTCCCCGCGCCAATCGAGGACGTTCTAAGCGGGGAGTATGCACCCTTCATGGCGGAATCGAATTCGCGCCTTCTTGATTTCGTAAATCTTGTGAACGATTTTGGCGGCTACGTGGTGGCGGCCCCATGGACGGCCCCCTTCGCCCACTGGAAGCACAACG
>Ga0209755_10009173_pt1 | contig 10474 bp, 6 predicted proteins | sample TergutCo191P1_FD_187301 | JGI IMG/M metagenome (GOLD analysis project Ga0209755, IMG submission 187301) | Cornitermes sp. P1 segment gut microbial communities from Petit-Saut dam, French Guiana - Co191P1 (SPAdes) (version 2) | ecosystem: Host-associated > Arthropoda: Insects > Digestive system >...
CATACCATACCACGCTGAAATAAAGATTCTAGGCATCACCTTCGCGAGTACCACCGAGCACTCAATAAACTACAGCTGGGCGAACGTAACAGGCAAGGGATACATACAAGCGGGACTTAAGCCTCTCACAACGGATTCGTTACGTGCAAGCACACCTCCGAGCGAAAATATGGCATACGGTCCATGTGTTCAACGGCATCCACGACGTGTACCCGACAATTAAAAGACTGCTATCGCTTGGTACATATGGAAGGGAGCAACATTCCGGGTACCAATATCGGCTTTACAGAAGCCGAAGATACAATGAGGCTGGGGCCTAATTGACATCGAGACGAAGTGTCGAGCTCTCCTGATCGGCCGAATGTACACACAAAACATGGGAAAGAGCTCTGCAACAGCGACATGGTTCCGGGAGTGGAACCTTGATGGACCCAGGGCGAACTCCCCTCACATAGGACGGATACCGATGACGTTAGAGTATCTATATTGATATGCGCTGGACATGGCCTACATAGCACCCCTCAGGAATGACGAAACGCTCCGGACATTCAAACTGCGCGTCTACAATACTCTACATACAATGGCTGCAGCGACAAGAGAATCCCAAGAAATGTGGATATAACAACTACATCCGGACACACAATGGATGCAGGTGTGGAAAAACCTACATACGGCCTGGGTATCGAAGGAAATCGCATCCATGTGGTACATCGTTGTACATGATAGAGTGCCGACTAATGAGCGCCTGCACTTCATCAGGCTCGTGGTTTCGGATCGCTGCAGACATTGTGGAAGGCGAACACCCTCGCACACCGGCTGATGGAATGCAACGAAGGAACGGTCAACTGGTTGAGGGGAAGGGTAAAAAATTGAACAGATGCTTCGAACGGACCCGCGCCGCATTCCCGCCGACTGGCCTCATTTCCAATTCTGGCCACCACAGCGACATAAAGCGATACTGTGGTTACTAGCACATCTCTTTATGTACCGAATGCAGCAGCAAAGATACATATCACTGCTCGACTATATTGAATTCTTGCGTCGCGTGGGTTGGAAGTTATACCGGGCGGCCAGCAGGATGCAGCAGGTAGGAAACTATCTATCTCTAGTCTGGACAGTGCCCGCTCTCTAGGCAAGAACCCAAGGAAGGAGCGAACCGTTGTCAGAATGGGACACGGTGTGGGGAGGGGAACCCCCACACCGCTGGAGTGAGGCTGTGCAAGTGTGAATGCTACATGACACGGTATGGTAAACGCACTACCAAAACACGAGGCAGAAGCTATTTTAAGTTCCTATGTATATGATTGAAAGTACAATAAATGTTTTAAAAAGTCCCGGTGGGGGCGAGATTTTCCGCACCCGTCCAGACCGGCCTTGGGGCCCACCCAGCCTCCTGTACAATGGGTAACGGGTCTTTCCCGGGGGTAAAGTGCGGCCGGAGCGTGATGCTGACCCATAACCCCTTCTAGTACCGTGGTCAAGAAAGAGTAGAGCTAAACCTCTAGTCCCCCTAAAGGCCGTAAGACCTGTAAAGAACCTCAGTGCCTGTACAGGGGTGCACTAGCTCTGGAATTCCTGCTCCTGTGACTAATCATCGAGGCCAATGACGATTACACTTATTATGCATTTGCCTTGTTCTCTCACTTGTCCCAAGACAGTTCCGAATTAGCTATTGGAAGAGTTCAAGGATGGTCTGTACCAGAATTTATCATTCTTAATTACAGAGCAGGTTATTGGAGCGGAATTGATCTATGTATCCAGGACTTACCTGATTCGAATCTAGGCTTCATACCGGGTATCTTGGCTTAGGATCTTTCGTGGTTATCTTCTGGTTCTCCAGAGAGCCGCCAAGATAATATGTTTATACTGCGACTGCTCCCTTGTAGATACATTGTCCACCGGTCGTCGGATTATTAATTATGCGCTCTTGGACACGAACATGTCCTAAATTAGACCAACAAGATGATGGGTATGAAGACCTTTTTCCCGGAAGGAAATAGTGTCATGTAGAATAATACTATATATTTGTCGACGTTTCGGAGAAGTCTGTGGCCTTCATCAACTAGTCCTAGAAGATAATTTTCACTTATTCCTCCAGCAATCTGGACTCCACGTAAATATGTTCCCAGTGTGTTTCAAACCAACAGCAGAATTCCATCCCCGTAATAATTTTCACCTCCGCATATTTAACACGTAGCAACAATGCGTCTCATTGCCTGTATGTGTTCACCTGGAGTGAGATGGCAACCCAGCTCTCCCCTTCCCTTACCATTCCATAGGGAATATAAGAAGGGGAAGGAACGACCATGAATCTCTATATGCCTCCTTTTCGTAACCTGTACCTGTGTTGGGACCGGACACGTAGCGCTAACAGATTAATAAATTCAGTTTCACACCTCCATTAACGTCCAGCAGCACGAACCGAGAAGTATCATGAGACCTTGCAGTGGAGTGCTGCAGTTAAATCTTACTAAAACCTGCTTGCTTCAAATCAGGATTACTTGGTTTCTGGACATTGTGTACAGTTCATTTCTGTGTTTCCTGAATTAGAATTTTAGTTCCTAACTTGTTGTTCGGACAATGTAAAATTACTTCTAGCTTCTGTAAAAGCTGTAGGAATATCACTGCTCTATCGTAGTAGCCATTGCTTGGTTAGTTCGGGTCAGTGCGGCGCGCAATCGTGATGGAGGGCTCCTGAAGACTTTAAATGGTGAAAGCAGTAAAAAAAAGCTTCTGACCACGTGACACGTGAGTAGTCGTGTTGCACATCTACACCAAAGCAATAATGCAATGACGTGTGGAAGTATCAGTTCTTCGACCGTGACACAGTCAAGTTTCTTTTAAATGACACTACATATGGTAGCTAAAATAAGACTAAAATTAAAAAAGCTAATACGTGAGAATAACCAATTAGATGCACACTTTTTCTCATTAATTTATTCCAATTAAACTATCGTCTACATGTTTCGAACAAATAATTATTTATCATCACGAGGTTATTGCTGTACACGCAGCATGCAGTATATTATGATGCATTTATGGGTGTCTAGCCGCTAACACGATGTGACTGGAACTAAGCCTAATTAAAACCTAATTTGGAAACCAAATCTCAACCGCAGGCACTACAAAAATATTTGTAAGTAACTTTAACATTTATGCCTACATTATACAAGACAACAGCACGCAATAAATTTTATAGTCGTCCTGTATATGACAGCTTTCGCTCAGGCACTGAGTAGGAGACAATAAATGCCACTTACTTTATATACAAGAACTATATTATGAATTAAGCAATAAAAGTGCGCAACGGTGTCATTTGGCTGAGATTAGAAACGAACGGAAGGCTCTTTTTTTACACGAAAATGAAGGTTTGTTTGCATGAAATACGTTCATTTGTTTCTCAAGATGTCTCTGTTGTAGTTGTTATGTGTGTGTTCGTTAAGCGGTTCTGCTTTCAACTGGTCTTCCTGACAAGAACATGAGCCACTGTGCGATAGGTGTGCACGTCGCTGATGCTTACAAACGGAAGTTGCTACCCTACTGCCCCTGCAAGTCTAGGTAAGGTTTTGGTCGCTGGACCGCAGAAGCACTTGTTGCAGTGGATTACAATGTTTATATCGAGTTACCATGCCTCTGCGCCCCTACCCAAAGCTTAAAACTACATCTCTATTCTTCCAAAGAGCAACGGTTATTGTACAGATGCAGTATGGGAATTGTTGAACCCAAGTTCATGAATGTTACGCATTCAAACATTAGTTTGTTGTTACAACTAATGAATTGGAAGTTCAGAAACTATGTAACAACCGGGATTACACAATATATATGGATATAAAAGAGCCTATAATTGAATGCCTAGTCTGTGGCCAGATTCAGTTCTGACCCATGTAGAATGCCAATAATAGTCAAAAGGCTTTTAAGTAATATATAGGTTGCACAGCATCCTTTTAGCAACACGAAAGAGAGTTTACGGTAAGGAATAGTGCTGTATAGCTATGCTGTATAATACAGACGGCTTAGAAATACTCTCTTTCACTGCGAGCTTATTCATTGGCTTTGCGAAAGGAACACATCTACAAAACGAGGATGTAGTAGAAGGGATGCACAAATGTAATGTTATATGACCAGCATAGTAACTGCTAATATTATTAATATCGATTTTATTGTAAACCGTTAATAAAAGAGCATTTTCTTAAAAGAAGACGATGATTGAATTAAGCGGAGGGAAACTCTTCCACGAGGCCTACGTCTTGACTAACTACAAATCACCTGCAGGCAAATGCTTTAACGAAACTGGTATTTCGCCGATAAGAAGTCGCCTGAGCTATAACACGGCCAAGGACAGACAAAACTCAATTCCACAGAGCACTGTCTTCAAGAAGTTAGTATTCTGTCATATAATCATGAAAAGTTTCACATATTACAGTAGCCACTCGAATTATGGTTACAGTGTTCGCATGATTTCGACACTGCAACGTAGTAGAATGCAATCGACGAAATGCACTTTATAATTTGACTTTTAGTTTGTTATAGATGCTTGCTTGCTGTCATTCGGTGCAGAATCTTTTGTCTTGCAAGTTGCTACCCAAAACTTTAAGATGAATATATACAGAAATCTAATTTTGCCTGTTCTTTTGTATGGGTGTAAAACTTGGTCGCTTACATTGAGGGAGGAACGTAGGTTGAGTGTATTTGAGAACAGGGTGTTGAAGGGAATATTTTGTTCTAAGAGGCACGAGGTAACAAGGGAGTGGAGAAAACTACATAATGAAGGGCTTAAGGACCTGTATTCCTCACCTAATATTGTCGCATGATAAAATCGAGAAGAATGAGATGGGTGGGGCATGTAGCGCGTGTGGGGCAGAGAAGACGCGTATACAGGGTTTTGGTGGGGAAAACTGAGGGGAAGAGGCCACTTGGGAGACCCAGGCGCAGATGGGAGGATAATATTAAGGTGGATCTTGAGGAAGTTAGATGTAGTGTTATGGACTGGATCGAGATGGTTCAGGACAGGGACAGGTGGCGGGCACTTGTGAATGCGGTAATGAACCTTTGGGTTCCATGAAATGCGGGGAAAGTTTTGACTAGCTGAAAACCGGTTAGCTTCTCAAGAAAGATTCTGCTCCATGGAATAAGTAAGTAAGTTTGTTATAGATAGCAAAATGTCTGTTAGAGTCTGTATTAACTTCGACTGGCCGATTTTCATGCGGGGCTATTATTAATTTTCTATTTAAAAGCAACGACGAACGTTTTTCTTTCCTTGGTCTACTACATGTAGTAGTTACATATTCTTCTGGGACATGTAATCCAAATCGTGTTTACTGCTGTCTTAATGACTCATAATATATGGCGCCGAATAATTGTGCAGCGATAGCGAACGGGAAAGAATGAGTAAGAAATGGCTGTGGAAAAATTTAAGTTAGTATCTCACAATTGTAACTAATCACAAAACAATCCTTCGAACAGAACATTCGGTGTTCCCTCATTGATTCGAAAAGGTCGCCTCCCGAAAGCAAGTCTGAATCATTACAGCTTGGGGACAACTTGCTAGGCGGTAAGTTGTCGAATGACTCTCTATGCATCGTAGTACATGTACTTTCAGCTGATGTTAAGCTGATATTGCAGTGGCAAGTTACATACGTACAAACATTATTCCTTCAAGTAACATTACGACAAATTGGCAGCATTATAAAGCAAAAAGTTTTATATTAAATACATTACCACATATTTTCTGTGAAAGTGAGGTGGAAGCAGCATGTGACACGTACGGAGGAAGAAGAAAAATACATTCGGCTTTTTGTGGGGAAACCAGAAGGAAATAGACTACTTGGAACGTAGGCACACATGGGTGGTTAACATTAAAATGGATCGTAATGAAATAAGATTGGAAGTTCTGGATTGGATTAATCTGGCACGGTATTGGAAAAAGTGGAGGGCTCTTGTAAAATGGGTAAAGCATTTTCGCGTCCTACAAAATGCGCCAAGTCCTTGACTGGCTAAGGAACTATTAGCTCCTCAAGAAGAACTTTACTCCGTGGAGTTAATATTGAAGCTAGTGAATCCAGGGTTATCATGGAAATCAATCTGATGCAGGCCCATAAACGTACAAAGCTGAGAACGCTTCTTGCTGCTTGTGTTAATACTCCACACAGCGCTGCTTGCTCTCCTGATTTATCTGCCGGGAAAAGGGGGTGCTGAACTAAATACACAAACACGTCTGAAGCAACAGGAAGCCATTCAGCTAGTTACAGAACCTAGGATGCTGGAATAATGCAGACTTGCAAGTCTGTTTACAAACTCAGTACGCAAAATGTAATTCTTTTTTTTGGTTTTCGCCATTATAAAAGTCATACTGGTCTTAATAATTATGAAAATGTATAGTCTGATATTTATTTATTAATATTTAATAAGCTATTCCCACCTTCTGCTTTCAACCTGACTTGAAAGTCAAATCACGGAGCGTAAAATGTTTGGGATATGTGGCAGCTATAGCACTGACGAGAAATGAAGGCAAATGCTTTGGGATGAAACCCGAAAACATAGGCTCAGAGTGGAGGATAATATTAATATGGAAACGGTGGCAAGTTCATGTAAACACGGCGTTGAATTTAACGGTTTCACAGAAGGTATAAATTTTTTGAGTTGTTGAGCAATTATTGGGTTCTCAAGAACGACGCTCCTCCATAGCGTCAGTTCTTAATGTGGGCTTAATCGTGTGCTTCATTTTGTCATATATTATCGCGAATTTACTACCATAGGCCTACATTTTGTAATTTGAATGTCTCAATACTCTGCAACAGCAGCACGCACGACAAGGTGTGCGTTCATTTATTCCCCATATGCGAATACAAGGCATGTGATGAAATAGGTCACGACCCTTTGACCTGCATTCTGTCACCCTGACATATGTCATCTTCTCTTCCGTAAGACCGGCATAAAAAGGGTGGGTAATCCACATTCCCGGGGTTTCCTTTCCACACAAGGACGACGATGCAATCTAACCAACTAAATTGAGCTGTGACTATAGGTTATGGCACGCAGATTAAAATTTCCACAAATTTTTTATGCGGAAAAACCTGTAAAATGTAATGAGTAAAATTTGTGAGACACGATATGGCAGTCGGTATATTGACGAGGCTACTGGCAGGCGACAAAGGAATCTTAGTTCAATTCCCGGTACATGAAAGAGATTAATTTCTTTCCGAAGTGTCCAGACCAGCTTTTGGGTCCACGCAGCTTCTATTGAAAGCGTACCGCGGATTCTTTCACAGGAGGTAAAGCGGCCGGGGCGTAAACCTGGCCATTCATTTCCATCTATTACAGAGGTAAAGAATGAGTGGAGCTATAAGTCTACTGATTCATAGGTCTTTGTGGCTTGCACAGGGAAAAATTTACATTATTCATTTCATTTTGTAATGTTATTAGGGAATTTCGTGAAAAGCTCACGATTTCTGTCTATAAAACTAGAGATTATAGCTCACTTAGGAACATAGAGGGGGTTGACGAAGTTTATCTGAGTAGCTCAGTCAATTTAACCATCCAGTCGATGACTGGATGGTTAAAAAATTGTGATACAATTCCCAACAGAGGCAAGAGATTTTCTTTTCTCCAAAGAGCTCACCCACCTTCTTATTATGAAAGATTGAGGGCTTCTTCTTGGGAGAAAAGGGGGCGGAGTGTGAAGTTCACCACTAACTTCCAATTAGTGCTGAGTTAAGAATGAATAGAGACGTATTTCCTCTCGCACCACAAGCCTACATAACGTGCAAAAGAACCTCAATAATCACACGTAATCATTTTGACCAAAATATAATTTTCTGGAGGTGTCCCGTTTTAAAAATAACATTTTATGATAAAAGGAATAATATGAGAGCATTTAATTTAGAAACAAAGTTCTGACAGTGGACAAATATAAACAGAGTTACTCTCAGCGTGGCAAAGCATGACAGATCAAACCGCAGGCAGTGCCCACAACCATTCATGCTACTTTACGTCCTTCACATACTGTAGTTTGCTTTCACATTTTGGTTCTAGCTGTCACCATTTAAATTTCGTTGCAACTCAATCAAATATGGGGTTTGATTCGACGAAGTATAGATGTAGCTCTAAATAGTCACAAATTATCTATGACACAACATAACAGCCTTCCTTTTTTAATTAATATAATAGCATGCAAATGGCAGGTTTGAAAATGTGCGGTTGGCCCACATGTCCAAAAGTACGTGGTATAAACACTCAACAGGATATGTAATGGATGTGGCTTTCCGTTTATGAATAAAGCTACGCTATTTGTATTGTTTATGAGTGGTGAAATGTAACACCCGATACAATAATGATAAAATTATATTTTGTTATATGCCTTTGTGCCAACCTGATTATTGTACAAACACTGAAAATATTTTCGTATTCGCTGTGTTTCATTATAATGAAAATGTAATGGTGTCGGTTTCCTCTGTGGTGGTTGATAATCGGTTTAGGACAGCCTCTAGTTCAAAGTACCTAGGAAGAATCCCACATTTTCCATTCCGGACATTACAATTCACTTACTATAACATACACCAAGGAATGTTCTCAATTGTATTAGATTTACAATAATATTATAAAAACCACTAACTCCTACATGTAGGGGTTAGTGTTTAATACAACAGGGTGCATTCGTTGGTTCAAATTGTAGTAATATCTATGAAGAGTGAACTAATATTTCAGGTGCTTAAATTTGTAAAAATAGTAAGTTTAAGTCAAAAAACGTTTATATAAAATGACGGCCAAAAATTGTGAAAATTTTTGACTTAAGTCCAAACTCTCTGTCTTCGTGGCGCTCTGAGCGATATTATCGTTGTGACCCATCTAATGTTCTACGCTCTTGAAGTTTCGGCCTGTCAAAGTGGTCCTAGATTAAAGTTAACGTAATTTTATGTGACTTTAAAATTTCTATACTTTACGGCCTTGCCCTTGGTTTTAAAACGAGTGAAAGATGTTGGTGACAGGCACGCACACGACCTCGCATTTTTATCGTTTTTCAGTCTCGGGTGTTGGTATATAATTGATTCTGACTACTAAATTTCATGTCTAACCTATCTGTAGTCAGATGTAACAATATTACTTATTATTATTATATCCCTGTGCTCCATACATCCACCGTTATAAGAATAAGTGATTACAGTTAAATTATGATATATTGCGATTCCGAATCTATGACCTGTGCTGTAGTTGGCTTATTTCTAATTTTAAAAATATGTACATACATATGTGTGTAATAACGAAGTACCAATACTGTTCTTCTGCAAAATACTGAAGGCTTTTGTCGTAGATAAAAGCAGTCAGTGATACACGTAACAGAAATTCTTACCACAGACTGGATTATAAATTTAAATTGGCATAGGGCCTTTTCTTTTGTCCTTCAATAAAGAAGAAACTCACAAGTTCGATGCGTTATTTGGCTAGGAGGAAAACGTACCATTTCATCCACACACGCACAGTTCAGTACTTACCATTGATACTACTTAATTAGTGAGTTTCGCGCCGCGGAACTTGTGGCTACCATAGGAATTTGTACACAGTGTCTTTTGAGAGTTATGTACGGACTGAGAGTGCAAGCTACGCGTTTTGCAAGTTAACGAGCCTGCAATTAAAACTGGTAATACATGATCCATTTAATCTTCATCTTGTGTTTGCACATATTCCAAGCAAATATGGGAAAGGAAATTTCAAATTTCCTTGTAATATTCAAATTACGGGCGCGTTATTTGAGAAAATTTTAGCCACTTCCTTGAAGACAGATATAATTATATTTCAAATAAGAGTATTTGTTATTTAAAGTGAAATACTGTGATACTCTTGTGAGAGAAGTAATGGACTTCCTCTTTCTAGAAAGCTTGTGCAATCTCTTAAAGAGCTAAGTGACTCTTCCCTTTTGTAGTATAACTCTGAACAGTGGAATTATTAGCCACCTGGCGAGACAGTCTAAATGTAAACGTACTACTACTGGTTGTAATCCTCTAGTTTACGACGCCGTATAATGTCGTATGTCTTATAAATATATTCTTTAGTACTTGTTACAAATTATTTTTTCTCATTATAACAGGAAAGCTTTTCTAGAAATTGTAACACAGTAATAATGTCCACGGATTCAAACGCCAAATGACTGACGCAAACACGAAAGTGGCTCCTTGTTTTTATCGTTGTAAACGTATTGATTATGCCCATCATAATCATTATTATGTCCGGTAACCTTTAACGACACAGACAAAATATCTGACAACGTAGTCTGACAAATAAACCTAGTAATATTCACTACGATGAGAGATAACACTGATGTGCTCCCCTGCATAAGCAAGCAGTGGCTCCATATTTCGCTTTTAGTACACTAAGAACTGTCATATATGTATACAGGGTGTCCCAGGAGGAATGTGCCAGACTTCGGGAGGGTGTTCCTTATGTTAAAGTATACCGATATAACCCAAAACACCTATGTCCA
>Ga0209755_10009174_pt1 | contig 10474 bp, 8 predicted proteins | sample TergutCo191P1_FD_187301 | JGI IMG/M metagenome (GOLD analysis project Ga0209755, IMG submission 187301) | Cornitermes sp. P1 segment gut microbial communities from Petit-Saut dam, French Guiana - Co191P1 (SPAdes) (version 2) | ecosystem: Host-associated > Arthropoda: Insects > Digestive system >...
ATATTTTTCGCTTCCAAGAAACGTCCCCTCGAAAAATCCGTATTGAAACGGCGACCATGCTTGCACCGTTATGTCGTTAAGACGGCAATAATCCAAAACGCTTCCGTCGCGCGAAACAGCTTCATCCGTTTGCATGTTCACAAAAAAACCATGCGTTATCATGTTTGAATTTGTTATTGAAAGCTGCAGTTGATTAGCGACGATTTTCTGCTTTACGTTTTTTTTCAGCAGTTCTATTTGCATTGGTTTTTGATTTGAAACACCGAAATAGCGCACCTTGCCTTGATTTTCGAGAATATCGAAGGCTTCGGCGACTTCTTCCGGCTCAAAAAGCGCGTCGGGACGGTGCAGAAGAAGTACGTCCAAATATTGGGTATTGAGGCGTTTAAGTATGCCGTTTGCCGAATCGACGATGTATTTTTTTGAAAAGTCAAAAGAATTTTCGCGGATTCCGCATTTGCTTTGAATTATCAAATTTTCGCGAAAACTTCCGCTTAAATCGAAAGCCTCGGCGAAAGCGGTTTCCGCGCCGCCGTATTCGTTTCCGTAAATATCCGCGTGGTCAAAAAAATTAACCCCGTTTTCGATTGCGGTATCGGCAAGTTTGCGGATTTCGGCTGTTTTCAAGTCCGAAATCCGCATACATCCGACCGCTAAAGACGGAACGGTAAAACCTGTTTTACCAAGGTCTATTCCGTTCATTTTACCACTTCTGCGTAAGATTCGTCTATAGGAATCACAAGATAAGCGATTACATATACAAACAAAAACGGAATTATCCCCGTTACCAAGCCGCCGACAAGTGCGCCGACTCTGACTACGGTAGGATCAACGCCGAAATATTCGGCTACACCTCCGCAAATTCCGAAAAGTTTCGCATTTTTTTCGCTTCTGTAAAGACGTTTCGTCATCTTTTGTCGCTCCTTCTTAATTTTTAGGCTTCAAGTTCAAAAATATTAAATGCAAGCGGCGGCAAATTAATCGCAAGCGTATAGTTTTTGCCTTGCGACGACTGTTCTTTTGCGCTTATCGCCTTGGTTCCGTTACCTAATCCCTCGCCGCCGTATTGAGACGCGTTTGAGTTAAACACTTCCTTATATTTCGTGTTATACGGAACTCCCAAATGGTAATCATGACGAATTACCGGAGTAAAGTTAAACACAAAAAGGAATTTTTTCTTCTGCGACTTCGACTTCCTTATAAAGGCGATTATACAATTGTCGCGATCGTTGTAATCGACCCATTCCCAGCCTTCGGGCGTAATATCGTCTTCCCACATTGCGGGATTTGCAATATAGAATTTGTTCAAGTCTTTTACCATTCTTTGCAAACTTGTATGATATGTGCCGTTTACGCTTTCGTCAAGCAAGAACCAGTCTATTTCGCGCTTTTCGAACCACTCGTTTCTCATTCCGAGTTCGGCTCCCATAAAGCAGAGTTTTTTACCCGGATGTCCGTACATAAATCCGTAAAGAAGACGCATGTTCGCAAATTTTTTCCAATCGTCGCCCGGCATTTTTTCGAGCAGACTGCGCTTTCCGTGAACAACTTCGTCGTGCGAAAGAACCAGCATGAATTTTTCCGACCACGCATACCAAAGGCAATACGTAAGGTCGCCCTGATGGTATTTTCTGTTTATGGGATCCTGCTGGAAGTAATCCAAAGTATCGTGCATCCATCCCATATTCCATTTATAGGTAAAGCCCAAACCGCCCTGCTCGATAGGATACGTTACGCCCGGAAACGCAGTGGACTCTTCGGCTATGGTTATTACTCCGGGAAATTTTTCGCGGACTACCCAGTTTGCCTGCTGTAAAAAGCCTATCGCTTCCAAGTTCTCGTTTCCGCCGTGACTGTTGGGAATCCATTCGTCGGATTTTCTGCTGTAATCGCGGTAAAGCATACTCGCCACTGCGTCCACGCGCAAACCGTCTATATGGTATTCCTTAATCCAATACACCGCGTTTGCGACAAGGAAATTACGGACTTCGTGACGGCCGTAATTAAAAATTAAAGTTCCCCAATCCCTGTGTTCGCCTTCTCTGGGATCGGAGTGCTCGTAAAGATGCGTTCCGTCAAAATGCGCGAGAACATGCTCGTCTTTGGGAAAATGTCCGGGAACCCAATCCAAAATTACGCCTATGTCGTTTTGGTGTAAATAGTCCACGAAAAACTGAAAATCCTGCGGCGAACCGAAACGGTGGTTTACCGCATAAAATCCGCCGACCTGATATCCCCAGCTCGGCACGAACGGATGTTCCTGAACCGGCATAAGCTCTACGTGGGTGTATCCCATTTCTTTCATGTAGGGGACAAGAAGTTTGGCTATGTCTCTGTAGTTGTGATAATCGCCTTCTTCGTTGTGGCCGGTCTTTTTCCAAGAACCCAAGTGCATTTCGTATATTGCCATCGGCTCGTTGTGCCAATTGCCTTTTTCGGTACGTTTTTTAAGCCACGCGTCGTCGTTCCATTTGTATTCTTTTGTGGAGCATACGATTGAACCGTGATGCGGGAAAGGTTGCTGCAAAGTGCCGTAAGGATCGGACTTAAGCACCAGATGTCCGCTTCCCGCTTTTCGGATTTCGTATTTGTAAACGCAACCGTTTTTAATGCCGGGAACAAACAGTTCCCAAACGCCCGAACTTCCTATCGGCCGCATCGGATGCTGACGTCCGTCCCAAAGGTTAAATTCTCCGACAACCGCAACTCTTTGAGCGCTGGGAGCCCAAACCGAAAAATAAACGCCGTCGGCTCCGTCAACGGTCATCTCGTGCGCGCCCATTTTTTCATATATGTAATGGTTGTTGCCTTCGTTGAACAAGTAAAGATCGTCGTTCGTCATAACAGGCATGAAAGAATAAGGGTCTCTGCTTTTGCGAACAAAGCCGTCGCCGTAAATGACTTCGAGCTCGTATTTGAAAACTTCTTTTTTGTCTTTGAAGAGGAGCGTAAAGACGGGCGTTCCTTCCAAATGAAACATGTCGCCCAAAAATTTTCCTTTGTCGTTGTAAACCTTAACGTTCGCCGCACCGTAATGAACGGCGCAAATCGCTACGCCGCCGTTTTTGTGATGCATTCCCAGAAGAGAAAAAGGATCGCCGAGAGAACAGTTACATAATTGTAAAATTTCATCGTCCGACAGAACTCCGTAAATATCAGCACTCATAAAAAAACCTCCGCATTAATTACTAATAATTCAAAGACAAAATATAATTACTGCCCTAAACAAATAGAGGATTTTTTTGAATTTTGATGAAAATAGCTTTTTTACGTCTTTTTCCAATTCAAAAATACCGGCAAAAACAGCAGGGTAAACATCGATCCGACTATCATGGAAAGAAAGATGAAAATACCCAGGGTACGCACAGGCGGAAAGTTCGACAGCACAAGCGTAAGAAAGCCTACGCCGACGGCAAGCGTATTGAAAACGATAACCGTACTTTTGTCTTTGAGCGCGTTCAAAAGCGCCTCGGTCGCAGATTCCGCTCCCGCTTGCCTAAACCGTAAAAACGACGAAGTGAAGTGTATGGCGTAATCTATTCCGATTCCGATACATGCGGTAACGACTATTACCGTAACAAGATTTATCGTGGTTCCCGTAACGGCCATAATTCCCGTAATAAAGAGAGCTCCTATAACAATCGGAAGCGTCGATAAAAAGCCCAAGACCACGCTTTTGAACAAAACCATAAGCGAAATCGCTATAAGCAAAAACGTAATGAGAAGCGAATAGGTCTGCGTTTTTATGAGAAGGTCGATCATAGAGTCGATAATCAAGGCCTCGCCGGAAGCTACAACTCTAAATTCGGGATGGCGCGAAGTTATCTCCGAAGCGATGGCGTCGGCGAGTTTGGTGTAGTCGAAAAGCGGGATGTTTCGGCAAAAAAGCGTAAATCTCACGGCTTTTCGGTCGGGAGAAACGAATGCGTCCAAAATATCGCCGCCGTCGGGAGTTCTGGTCGCGTTTCCGCCGAGCATCATGGAGACGGCCATTTCGCTTATCGGAGTGCTGACCAAAAGATTACTTACTCTGTTAAGGACGGGAAAGACCGACATTATTGCGCCGACTTCGGAAACGTCGCTTTTTATCCAATCCGCAATATCCTGCAAATTCTGCCAGCTTGCGGAATCCGTAAAAGGAACGTCGGACTCTATCATTATATCGAAAAATCTGGTGCCGCCGAACTGCTCGCCGATGATTATATCGCTCTTGCGAACGTCGTGATTGTTGTCGAAAAAGCTCAACGGATTGCCGTCAAAAGTGATTCTGGGCACAAATATCAGCGAAAAAACCATTACGCAAAGCAAGAGGATTTTTGAATACGGTTTTTGGAATATCATAAGATTAAAAAACGACATGGGAATGAGGTTTTTAGGCTCCTTGCCGATATTTTTTTCCTTTTCCTTAGGTGAAAAACAGGCCGGCAACAAAAACACGGACAACAAAAGCGCGATTACGACCCCAAAGCCCGTAAAAAATCCGAAGTAACGCGTCCAAGACAAGTCGGAAATCGTAAAAGAGGTAAAACCGAAAAAGGTGGTGGCCCCCGCGATAAATATAGGATTGAGCAGTTCTTGATAGGTTTTCATAAACGCCGTTTCAAAATCCATGTTGTCGCGCCTGTTTTGGCGGTAACTCTTTATTATATGAAGAGAGCCCGCAAGTCCCACGGGAAGCAGAATCAAGGGAATTACCGAAGTTAAAACATTCAGCGGAATGTTCAGCAAAGACATGGTGCCGAAAGTCCAAATCACCGAAATCGCCACAAGCAAAAGCGGAGCAAGCACGCAACGCAGCGTACGAAACATCCAAAACAAAAGCGCGGCGGCGATAAATATGGAAATAGGCAGAAGCACGCGCAGGTCGCGGTTCATGTCGCGGCTCATATACCAACTCGTCGCGGTAGCTCCGGTGATGTAAGCGTCGCTGAAACCGGCGGCGTGAATTTCGTCTAAAACCCTCATTGCGGCAGAAATTGTGCGCGGCCTGTCGGCTTTGTCGTTAGTGTATAAAATCATCAAAAAAGTTTTTTCGTCGGAAGAAATAAAGTTGCCCGTAAGCTCTTGGTTTTCCTCTAAAATCCGCCTGAGAGCTTCGTCGTTTGTTTCGCCGGCGACAGGAGTCATTCTAACGCCGCCGAAACGCCCCATCATGGGTACGCGCAGACTTCCTATGTACGACAGACCGATAAAGCCGTTTACTCCGTCTATCTCGATTTCGGACATTTTCCGTCCCCACGACGAAAGCAAAGCGATTTTTTCGTGAAGCGCCAAATTCTTTTCGTCCGGAAACTGCGCCATAAGGAATATGGAATACGGAGAATTGAACCTTTCGCGTAAAAGGTTTTGATTTACTATTTGAGACATCGTGTCGGGAACCGCGTGCGCCGCATTGTTGTCCACCGTTATATCTTTGAGATTATAGCCGAAAAAAACCGTCAAAAGCAAAATTATAATAGCCGAATACATCCTGTTTCTAAGAACAAAAGCAATAAATTTTTCCTTAAGCGACAAAATAAGCCTCCATTTTCTTTTTCAAAAAACACATAAAACGCATAAAAATCACACGAAAATACTATTTGGGCGGGGGTCGCCTGCTTTTTTTTGTGTTTTTTTCAAAATAAAGTAATTCTATCCCCTTCGTCTTAGTTTCGCCACCCACAATAAAAGGGAGAGTCCGAGAGGGACTGTATAGCCGGACATGGTTTACAGTTTGTTCGGGTACATGGTTTACACTTTTCTCCCGACAAACTACTATTTGCGCCACCCCGCGGGGCGGCGCAAAATGATTTATTCTAAATTTTTTCGGACAATTCTTTTTGAGAAAAAGCTCCTTTCGTAAGTGTTGATTTTTGCAATACGGAAATTTCTGTAAAATACATCAATAATACCGTCTTTATCCGGTTTTGAAAAAGCGATGGTTTGCCCGTTGAATGCCTCTGATATGAAGAGTTTTGTTCCGTTAAGTTTTGCGAATCCGTTTCTGACCGCACTGGCTTGTAAGTCACAAGACCATTAAAATACACTTCAAAATTTGTATAGCCACCGAAATACGAAGACGTTCCCCCATGGATTTCCGTTATCGCAAAGTATTGCTTGAGGCAAACCGTATTCCTCAAAAAGCAAGATGAAACTCTCTCTAAGTCCCTGCAATTCCTCGTTTTCTTTGGCTGAAATACACAAATTAAAACGGCTCATGTCGTCCATTACGGTTAATGGGTGGCAACGGTTTTTGTCAAGTTTTAATTTGCGACCGCTCCAAAACGGATGCTTATTTCGCGTATTTATTATAAGATTCTCCATTTCCAAGGAAATCCGATTAGGGCTATGCAAAGGCGCTCGACGGGTATGAGGAGTTTATTGCGGCGGTACGCGATTACGAAAAACAAGGAATTGAAAGAGAAGCGGCGATACCGACGGCGAGCTGTTTAAGGTAATTATTCCAAGGCCGGAAAAGAAATAAATTAAACTCCCCTTGCTTTTTGCCTTAGGCATAACGTATATTACGGCAAAGGAAGATAATTTAATGGCAGACTATTTATGACGACAAACGCCGCGCAACAAGTTAATCCGCTCGGCCAAGCCCCGCTCAAGCGGCTTATGCTGAAATTCAGCATTCCAAGTGTTATTACTTTGATAGTTATGTATTTGTACAACATCGTCGATCAGATATTTATCGGTCACGGAATAGGATATTTGGGAAACGCCGCTACAAACGTTATTTTCCCGATTACCGTTTTTGCCATGGCAATATCTATGCTTTTTGCAGACGGCGGGGCGGCTTTTATGAATCTCAATCTCGGAAAAGGCAAGAAACGCGAAGCCTCCGCAACTATAGGAAACGTCGTTATCTCGTCGCTCGTATCGTCGCTTGTCCTTACGGTTCTTTGCTTGATTTTTCTGGAGCCGCTTTGCAAAATGCTCGGCGCGACCGAAGCGTCTCTTCAACATTCGCTCGATTACGGACATATCGTCATACTCGCTTTTCCGTTTATAAATTTTGCCGGTAGCGTTTGCGCGCTTATCCGCGCCGACGGCAATCCGCGCTATTCTATGATTGTTATGCTTTCGGGCGCAATAATAAATACCGTACTCGACCCGATTTTCATATTCGGTTTTGAATGGGGAATGAAAGGCGCGGGCTTGGCGACGGTAATATCACAATTTGTTTCGGCGGCTTTGTGCGTGCATTATATCGTAAAATCGAGATTTAAGCACGTCGATTGCTCGGTTGCGAATTTCAGGATAAACGCAAAAGTTCTGAGTAGAATATGCGTTCTCGGAATATCGAGTTTCGTTGCGCAACTAATGCTTGTTTTGGTTATTGCCGCAACAAACAACGCGCTTACTTTCTACGGAGCGCGCTCGGTTTACGGCGCGGAAATTCCTCTTGCCGCGCTCGGAATCACAATGAAGGTCAATCAGATTATTATGGGAATTTGCATAGGAATAGCGGCCGGATGCGCGCCGATTATCAGTTTCAATTACGGCGCGGCGCAGATAAAACGCGTCAAGAAAACCATTTTGTACGCTTTAAGCGTAACCGGCTGCGTTACGCTTGCCGCCACATTTTGTTTCCACTTTTTTCCGCAATACATTATTCGCATATTCGGATTGGAAAGCGAAATTTACGAGCAATTCGCAATAAAAACCTTTCGTATATTTTTGCTTTTAATGACGTTTAACGGCTTTCAGATATGTGCGTCAATTTTCTTTCAGGCTCTCGGGAAGCCGCTTGAATCCCTGCTTATTCAGGTGTCGAGGCAAGTTATTTTCTTTATTCCGGCAATGCTTCTTCTCTGCTCGGTTATGGGAGTGGAAGGCGTTTTATGGGCGGGGCCGGTAGGAGATTTTTTGACGTTTTGTCTGGCGTTCCCGCTGGTTTTGAGACTGTTTCGGGAGTTTAAGATTATGGAGCTGAAGACAAAATCTTGAACATTTTGCAAAAAAATCAAATCTTGTCTATTTCAGTCATCAGCTTTTTGAACTCCGCGCGCAGACGGGCGATTAACTTTAGAGCTTTGCGCAAAAGTTCGGGAATGTCCTTGGGCTTGACAAAAATTACCGTCAGCGTTAAAATTACAAGTATTTCCGAAAATCCTATTCCGCTTGTCATCTTTTATTCTCTCCTTCCCGCCAAAAAAGCCAATAAAATTCCAAGCGCATAAAGCAGTAAAAGCGGTATGGCAAGAAGAATCTGCGATAAAGCATCGGGAGGCGTAAGTACGGCCGCTATAATGAATATAATGACTATGGCGTATCTAAAATATTTAATCATAAAGCGGTGATCTATAATTCGGGCTTTGGCCAAAACGAAGGAAATTACGGGAAGCTCAAAGGCGAGGCCGAAAGCAAATCCCATTTTTATAATGAAACGGAAATATTCATCTATTTTGAAAAACGGCTCTATCTGTTCGCCCGCAAATCCCGTTAAAAACCGCAACAATAAAGGAAGCAGGAAATAGCAAAACGCAAATCCCGCCAAAAAACAAACGGAAGACGCGACGGCGGCCGGAAAAATTACCGCTCGCTCTTTTTTGTATAGAGCGGGAGCGATAAAGTTCCAAATCTGAAAAAAAATAAACGGCGAAGCGAGAAGTATGCCGCCGGTAAGCGCGATTTTCACGCTCAACATTACGGTTTCGGCCGGAGCGGTATAAATTATTATCGGCATGGGATCGCTGTGACGAAGCGGATAAACGGCGAATATTTCAAATATTCTCCTCCAAAAAATCAGGCAGGGTATCATGCAAATTATTACCGCCGCCGTACAGCGAATAAGCGCGCCGCGCAATTCTTCTATGTGTGCGATAAGCGGCATTTCTTCGTTATTTAAGCTCTGTTTTCTCACTTGCCGATACGCTTTTTTGGGCTGTTGTAAGTTCTTCTTTTCCGTCGTCGGGGTCTATTTCTTTTGCGGCTTTCTTAAATTCCCGAAGGCCGCTTCCAAGACCTTTGGCGAGTTCCGGCAGTTTTTTTGCGCCGAAAAGCACCAGAATAATCATTAAGATTATCAGTAAGTTTTGAAATCCGATATTTCCCATATCTTTTCTCCTCTGTTGAAACAGTTAAATTAAATTGCGCTCCACTGAATTTCGCAGCAAATTCCGTCTTCAAACCAAACGTTAAGATGCTTTTCCTGCGAAAAAAGCAGGCGCAGGCTTACGTCGTCTTCACATTCCTGCGGTTCGATTTCTTCTTCGCTTATGTCGTCTATTTTTATTTTTTGCAGAATCGTTTTTGCTTCGTCGATTTTTTTGCCGACGAGCTTTTCGCCGCAAAGTTCAAATTCATCGTCGTCTATTTCTATTGTACCCAGCGTCCATTCGTCCTCTTCGTCAAAATAAAGCGTTACGCCCAATCGGTCGTAAATCCATGCGACGGTATCGCCCGATTCTTCGCCGTCTGCGCTCGGCACTTGCGAATTTTCAATTTCGTCCGGTTCTCCGAGAATTTTCTTTACATCTTCAAACCGCGCTCCGAAACGCAAGTTTTCGCCGATACCCAAGCCCAATTCAATCGTTTTTTTCATTAATGTCTCCTTGTTTTAGCTCAAAAATACGTTATGCCGCATGAAAAAGGCAAGCTAATTTTTTCAACGGTTTATTCTTTCGGCCAAGTTTTGCAATTGAACTTCGTATTCGCCCCAGTCGCTTTTAGGCTCTTTGGCCACGCCGCTTTTTACCGCAGCCTTTGCCACCGCCAAACTTACCTCCGTCAAAACGCGGGGATCAAGCGGTTTTGGGATTATGTAATCCTTTCCGAATTCGAGTTTTTCTACGTTATACGCCCGCAAAACCGAATCGGGAACGCCGCTTTTTTTTGCGAGATCGGCCAAGGCTAAAGTAGCCGCGAGCTTCATTTCTTCGTTGATGTCACTCGCGCTTACGTCGAGCGCGCCGCGGAAAATAAACGGAAAACCCAAAACATTGTTTACCTGATTTGGATAATCGCTTCTTCCGGTCGCCATAATACAATCGGGGAAAACCGATTTTGCGTCTTCGTATGTTATTTCCGGATCGGGATTGGCCATAGCGAAAATTATCGGATTTCCGTTCATCTTTTTCAGCATTTCCTTGCTGACTATACCGCCGCCGGAAAGACCGGCAAAGCAGTCCGCGCCGCACAATGCGTCTTCGAGTGTGCGGGCGGAAGTTTTAGCGGCGAACTCTTCTTTGGGACTGCCCGAAATGTCGCTTCTTCCTTCGTATATTACGCCTTTTCGGTCGCACATAATCAGGTTTTCTTTTTTTACGCCCAAAGCGATATAGTGCCTTGCGCAACTTACTCCCGCGGCTCCGGTTCCGCTGAAAACCACCTTCATTTCGCCGATGTTTTTTCCCGAAAGTTCCACCGCGTTAAGAAGAGCGGCTCCCGAAATTATCGCCGTTCCGTGCTGGTCGTCGTGAAAAACCGGAATTTTCATGCGTTTTTTCAATTCGCTTTCTATGTAAAAACAGTCGGGTGCGCAAAT
>Ga0209755_10009175_pt1 | contig 10474 bp, 7 predicted proteins | sample TergutCo191P1_FD_187301 | JGI IMG/M metagenome (GOLD analysis project Ga0209755, IMG submission 187301) | Cornitermes sp. P1 segment gut microbial communities from Petit-Saut dam, French Guiana - Co191P1 (SPAdes) (version 2) | ecosystem: Host-associated > Arthropoda: Insects > Digestive system >...
AGCTTCAAGCACTTCGTGTGTGTCGATTCCCATAGCATTGAAGATTTTAGCAATTTCGTTCATAAACGCAATATTCACATCGCGTTGCGAATTTTCAATAATTTTGGAAGCTTCCGCCACCTTGATAGAACTTGCCTTGAAAGTGCCGTTCAGCAAAACGGAATTATAGAGATGATCCACAAGATCTGCAACTTCCGGTGTAGAACCTGAAGTAACTTTTTTGATTTTTTCAACAGTATGCTCTTTATCTCCCGGATTGATCCTTTCAGGCGAATAACCCGCAAAGAAATCTTTGTTGTAAGTTAATCCTGATATTTTTTCTACCACAGGCAAACAAAATTCTTCAGTAACCCCCGGATATACAGTGGATTCATAAATAACAATGCCGCCTTTAGGAATAACTTTTCCTACCGTTTCGCTTGCTTTTTTAAGTGGCATCAAATCAGGGCGGTTGTTCTCATCAACCGGTGTAGGCACTGCCACCACAAATATGTTGCAAGTGCGCAGATCGTTTATGTTACAAGTGCAATACAAGCCTTCTTTTAAGGCGTGTTGCAGGAGTTGGTCATCCACCTCAAGCGTATCATCATGACCACTCATTAACATGTTAACACGTTCTTCATTAAGATCAAATCCAACGGTAGGATATTTCATAGAAAAGAGTCGTGCAAGTGGCAGTCCCACGTAGCCTAAGCCGATGACTGCAATTTTTGGGGAAAGTATCATTTGTTGAAATTTTCTATTTATAATTCGTTCAGGAAGTATTTATATATTTCACTCCAATCTTTTTCATAAAATTGGGTTGATATATCCGAGAGTTTAGAAAATGTATTAGACGAAAAAAACTTATCTGCTGCAGTTTCTTCGTCAAAGCCAAAATCAGTTACTAATTTTTCAACTATTTGCTCAGCAATATCTTCAATCTTAATAATTGGTTTATGGTTTAATTTTTTCAACATTCGTAATGAATTGACAGTGCAAAAACAAATTTGATGCGACAGCTCAGGATATTTTGTTAATTGCTCAAAAAAAACTTCTCGCGTAATTTCTCCTTCTAAAAATTTATTTATTCGGCGTTGAACTTTGTCATCTGCCACAGGACCTTCTATAATGTCATAATTGTGCTTCTGTTCAGAAGTTTCCAAGTCTCTATTCAAAACAATAAAGTCAAACCATTCATCATTGTATCCGCTGAAACGTAAAACTTTCAATGAGCCTTCCGTAAAAGCTCTCTCGTAAAAGGTAAACTCTGTTACAACACCAATTGTACCATTTACTTTACCAATAATTTCCGCCCACTCTTCGGCTTGTTTGCGAAACTTCGTAACATAAAAACCTCTGCCAAAGTCCTTGTTGGCTTGGCAGAGGCTTAAATCTACCGACTCTATTTCTGTATAACTCCCGTGAAAAACCTGCATTATCGTAATCCTCCATTTTGGTAACAAATTCGATACAAATAATCTACTACATGGAATGAGTTGGCAGTATGCAATACTCTCCAATGTTGATTAAGAAATTCCCATCCGCCATATTTTTTCAGGTAAAAAAAAGCATCTTGAGTTTTCATTTTATATGCAGCTGCAAATTCAGGTACAATATAAGTCATGAAACTTATTTTATCACTTGCTGCTTTACTTTTTATGTTCGTTTTCATCTAAATGAATTTCATTTTTATTAAAGTGCGAAAATACAATTTAAATTTCAATTATCAGAACTTTATAATCCTGACACACTGTTCTAAATTACATCTAACTTTCACTCTTTTACCCATATTTCTCCATCCACCCCACCATCCTATACACAAGCACCGCTGCCAGCACATCCGATATTTTATTATCGTTTTGGGGGCAAAGTTCTACAACATCAAAACCCACTACTTTTTTTGATTTAAAAAGAAGTTCTAAAAATTCGAGGGTTTCGTACCATAGTAAACCACCGGGGAGGGGCGTACCTGTTGCCGGCACAATGCTCGGGTCAAAGCCGTCTAAATCAATGGTTAAATACACCTGTTCGGTCAGTTGGTCAATAGCGGCTTGCATCCATTCTGTTTTTCCACAAATATGGTGGGCATAAAAGATGTTTTCGGGAATGATGTGCTCTTTTTCTTCGATGCAAACACTTCGAATGCCCACTTGCACAACGTTGGCAACTTCCTGTGCGCGACGCATCACACAAGCGTGGTTGAATGGCGAGCCATGGTAAGTATCACGTAAATCGGCATGTGCATCTATTTGAAGTACAGATAAGTTGGGGTATCTTTCGGCAAATGCTGCAATGGCGCCAATCGAAATAGAATGCTCCCCTCCCAATAAACCCACTCTTTTATCTTGTTGAAGAAAATGCCTTACTCTTTCTTTAACTTCTTCCACCATTTTTTCCGGCGAAATGAAGGAATAGACGTGCGTATCTGTATAAATCCCTGCTTTGTAGGCTTCTAATTCTGTTATAATATCATAAAGTTCAATAGAATCGGAGGCGTCAATAATGGCTTGCGGACCTTTTTCTGCGCCTTTGATATAGGTACTCGTGCCATCATAAGGCACGGGAAGAAGCACATATTTAGCTATTTCCGCTTGAGCAAAATGGAAAGGCATGTCTAAAAAATACTCCATACATTATATTTATTGAGTTTGCAAAAATAAAAAAACGCTATAACCGTTACTAATTTTATTAAAAAAAATGGGTGCCCGTGCAAAAAAAACTCTTTTTTCTTTTCTTAAGTATTCTTTTAACACATTGTGGTTTTTCACAACCTGGTGGAAATAATACCTACAACTTTATGGATTACGCCGTTTCTGCAAGGCTCGCAGGCTTGGGGGGCTCTCTCATCGCCGTTCGCGACAACGACCCATCGCTCATCATGTATAATCCCGCATTAATTGCACCGAAATTTAGCACTTCCTTGTTTATTAGTGGTGTTAATTATTTTGCAAACACAGGATATACCTCTGCTATGTACGCGCAAACCTTTAATAAAGCAGGCAGTTTTGCCATGGAAGTACGCTACGCCGGATACGGAGAGTTTATCAGAACCGACGAGGCAGGCTACGAACAGGGAACTTTTTCGTGCAACGATGCAGGATTCACGCTGGGCTGGGGACGCCCGTTAGACAGCTGCTTTTCTATTGGCGCCAACCTGAAACTGATGTACAGCGGCTACGAAGCCTATTCCTCTTTCGGATTGGCTGTGGATGTTGCAGGAACTTACTACAATGAGAAACAAAATATTGCCCTCGCACTCTTGATTAAAAATATTGGGGGAGAACTAAAACCTTTTGTTTCAGGAATTCATGATTGGGCGCCGTTTGATATTCAAATTGCTTATTCCCAGCGGCTCAAATTTATTCCGATACGCTATCACATTGCCCTTCATTCGCTTTATAAATGGAAAATGGGCTATGTGGGTCCCGATGATCCACTGCTTGAGGTAGATGCTATGTCGAGCAAGCCAAAATATCCCTCAAAATTTAGTCAAGGCGTAACCAACTTCTTTCGCCACATCAATTTTGGGTTAGAGATCATTACATCTAAATATCTTACGCTTTTTGTGAGCTACAATCACGACCAAAACAGGGCAATGCGTATTCAACAAAAAAAATCAATGGCAGGTTTTGCTTATGGTTTTATGCTGGATATTAAATCTATTCAATTTGGTTTCTCCCGCTCTCATTACGCCGTTGGCGCCACCCCCAATTACTTCAACTTTTCGTTAAACATAAACGACCTGTCACAACTGTCAAAAACAAACAAACAAAAAAAGTTAGAACGGGTAAATTGAACACTTTCGGTACATCATTCATTCTCAGCGATTACGGCGGTACGCACGATGCTTTTATCGGCGGCACTATTACAGGTTGCCCTGCCGGAGTGGATGTTGATTTTGAGTTTATTCAGCAAGAGTTAGTTCGCCGCGCACCTTCGCCTCACCCTTACTCTACCCAGCGCCGCGAAGCGGATCGTGTACAGTTTCTGTCTGGCATTGAAAACGGAAAAACGACAGGCGCTCCTATCGAATTTCGGATTCCGAATGAGGATGTGCAACCTGATACGACGATGTTGCACGTTATGAAGCCCTCACATGCTTCTTACACCTACAAGATGAAATACGGGATTACGGACAACTCGGGAACGGGCAGAGCTTCAGCGCGGCAAACCGCGTGCAGGGTGGTGGGCGGAGCTATTGCAAAGCTTTTTTTAAAAAAATGGAACATTGAAATTCGCTGCTGGGAAGATGAACATACGCAAAAATACAGAGAAGAAAAAATGAAAAAAATTGAAAATGAAGGAGATACTTTTGGCGCACTCGTACATTGTGTAATTAAAAATTTGCCCGCCGGCTTGGGCGAACCTGTTTACGATAAATTTGATGCGCGGTTAGCATATTCCATACTTTCTATCAACGCCTGCAAAGGCTTTGAAATGGGAAAAGGTTTTGCCGCCGCCAAAATGAAAGGTGCTGATTATAACGACATCCAAAATTCTGACTTCTCCTTTCAAAGCAATAACGATGGCGGTGTGCAAGCGGGTATCACCAATGGGCAGGAAATTTATTTCTCAGCAGCATTCAAGCCGGTTCCCACTTTACAGAAAGAACAGCAAACTATTGATTTTGAAGGAAGAGCAATCACTTATACCGGGAGCAACCGCAACGATCGCTGCGTAGTTCCCAGAGTTTTGCCTGTGGTGGAGGCTATGGCGGCATTAGTTACTGCAGATTTTGTGTTGCAGGTATATAAAAAATAATGTTTCTTTGCGCTCCTTTTCGGAGAGGTGCCAGAGCGGTCGAATGGGGCGGTCTCGAAAACCGTTGTATGCGTGAGTGTACCAAGGGTTCGAATCCCTTCCTCTCCGCACAAATGCGTTAAAGCACACATTACCTCAATATCAATACCTTAGTAGCGCTTACATTCTCATCTTCTGAAATCAATCTTACAGTATAAATACCATTGGCAACCTGAAGGGTAATCACGGTTTCGATATCTGTAACAGTGTCCTGATAAATGCTACGCCCAAACATATCTATTATCTCTACTGATTTTAGGGCAACGTTGGTTTCATTTTTGATATAAATAGAATTTGAATGACTGTAAACATGTACATTTCTAAATTCGTTTTCACCAATACCATTTACACCAAAAGAAGCTGCAATAGCGCCGTTCGCTCTCACATCTTCAAACGTGTAAGTGTTTATTCTACCTTGAGATAAATTATTCACTAATACATCGCTAATTTCATAGTTTTGATAAGCCGTAATGGTGTAGGTAACAGTTCCCCCTTCCGCTACAACGGTTTCACCCAACGGTTCTATCGTGCCGAAATTTGGATTGTTTACGGTAGCGGTAATTGTATAGGTAGCAACCACATTGGTGGCAAATTGTGCTGACGGGCTTGGTTCGGAAGGGAAATGCGTATCGGTTTCCACTTTACGAGCTTCAAAAGCATAAGTTGTGTTAGGCGTTAACCCATCGAATGTGGTGGATGTTTGCCATGAGGCAGCGCCATTGATGCGATATTCGCAATTGAGCATGGTTTTGAGCGTAATGCTATGGGTGGTGGCGTGATCTAACTCAGGCTTATCCGGTGGCGTTTGCGTTGCTTTTGTAACAATAACCGTATTGGCGGAAACAGTTCCGTTGCAGTTGGCTGCTGTTACAGATACAGATAATACGCTACCTATATCTGCCTGTACCAAGGTATAAGTTGGGTTGGTCGCCTCAGCAATGGGCGTACCATTGCGCCCCCATTGATAAGATAAAGTTCCTAAGGAAACTCCCGAAGGCTCTGATGTTAATGCAGTAGTAATGGCAGTTAAAAGGCTGCCGAAAACAGCATTGCCGTTAATCGTTAATGTACCCGACAATGTTGCTTTACTTACCACAATATTAAAATCTTGCGTATAATTTGTGCCTGCTGCCGATCCATTGTTAATGGTTGCCCTGATGATTGCCGTACCCGATGCCGTAGTATTCAGAATATTTCCTCCCGAAATGGTAGCGCCGCTACCTCCCTGATTCCATACACTCCAAACAATAGTTTGGTTGGTGGCATTGTTCGGAACCACAGTACCTGTCAAGGTAAGCGGAAGCGTTACGGTTGCTGTTGCCGGCACATTCGTAATATTGGTTACAGAAACAAAACCGGCATTGACAATAATATTGAACTGTTGCGTGTAATTTGTACCGGTGGCTGTGCCATTTGCAATAGTAGCCATTACTACTGCCGTTCCGGATGCAGTGGCAAGAAAAGCGCTGCCGGTAATACTGGCGCCGGTGCTTCCTGCATTCACCATGCTCCAAACAATGGTTTTGTTAGTTGCATTGCTTGGTATAACTGTGCCTGTTAAAGGAAGTGAAACTCCTACAGTAGCAACTGCCGGCACATTTGTAATATTGGTTACAGGTACAAATATTTCCTTAAAAGTAACCGAAATAGTATGATTGCCGGTAACATTAGTAAAAGTATAGTTTCCGCTTGCTACTGCCCCCGTATTGTTCACCCCATTTACCAATACTGTATTTATCTCGTATCCTGATTCAGGGTAGAAATAAAAAGTCTTATTTTCTCCATGTATTACGGTTACGGCTCCGGTGGGAAATATCGCGCCATGAGTACCTGCGCTTGCCGTAATAGTATAAACAGGTTGGCACGCTGTTAAAGTAGATGAAACGGGTGCAGAGACTCCACCTGCCGGACAAACTGCCCTGACTGACCACGTATATCCTTCATGGGGTGAAAAACCTTCATCATGATATGAGGTCCCTGTAATATTGGATGCAATAAGAAAGCCGTTTCTGTAAATATTGTATGTCGTTTCCAAACCAATGAGCGCCTCTAAATTCCAATTTGCTTCAACTTCTGCCACTTCCAACAAATTACTCCATGTGCCATAAGAATAGATCAGGTCTCCTTTGTTAATTACCCTTGGTCCGGCATCACATCCGGCGGGAAACTGCCCAAATTCAGTTATTTGAAGACGGTATGCAATCCATAATTCTTGAGTGCTGTTTATAAGATACGGGGTTGTTAGCGCTACTTCATTATACGCTTCGGAGATCAAAGGTTGCGTAATTGTTTGCTGATACATAAGAGAGCCCGGATTAGCGGGAGAGTTGCCGCCTTGATAGATCTGTATTGTAAATGTTATGCCCTCTGTGTTATAAACGAAAAACCTTATTTTAGAAATGACATCTCCGTTAACTATGGATGCTGCTGCTAAATCGGCAGGTGTAAATCTTGCAGCCGCAATAAAATCAACCGGTTCACCCGTTCCTACGGCATCTTCATTAACGTTACACCATGACAACCAATGAGCCGATTTTTCAAGAGGCGCGCTATGGGCAATTTTATTATTATGTGTATTAAAAGATGAAAAGCGTACGTCCGTCTGCAAAGACATTTGCTCTTCAATAGCTTCTTCCTCTTGAGTGGGTTTGAGAACGATCAATTTCTGTGGAGGAGCGTTCCATGTTAATTCTGCCGCACAATCAGAAGTATAGGTAACCCCAAGGTTTGTTGGCGCCGGACAGCCACTTCCAACAAAGAAGTTCTTAGTAATTATGTTTGATGACCCTGTGGTAAAAATGGCTTGCACTCCTGCAGTATGCATGCCTTCGGAAAGATTGGTAAATAAATATTCCGTATTCTGTAAGCCTGTTGCTTTCGGGCTGCCGTCTAAATAAACGGTGTATCCAGAAAACGACTTGCCGGATGGGTTGCTGCTCCCTTTTCCGGGAATGCCCAGAAAAATATCGTCAACCATAAAAATAAAAGCATCATTAGAAACACAAGCAATGGCAACATGAGCGTCACTGCCTGCGTAAGCATCTAAGTTATAACTATATTCTGTCCATGACAACGGAGCTTCCACGTAGTTTCCCGAAGAAATGATGGTAAAATTGGCGGGTAGAGTTCCTGTTGTTGAAACGCCTACTTTAAATCTGTCAGCACCAAATTGATTCGGATATCTTTTTGCCCAGAATTTAAACACCGTTCCGGTATTTATTCTTTGTTTGGGCAGAATCAACCAGTCGTTATTTGCAGATTGTGTTGCAGAAAAACAGGCAAGAAATTTATTACCACTATGCGGTTGAATTTCCGGAGCCGTCATGGGGGGAGAAACCTGCGAAGGATTAAATACGATATAAGAACCTTTATAGGCTTGATTGGGAAAAACGCTTCCCGAAATAGGATAAGTGGAACTGCCATCCCCGTCATACAAGATATAATCACCAATATTATTGATAATAAAATTATTATAACCTTCCATATTGTCTAAAAAGATTTCATTATTCCATGAAAACAATGCGTCAGTTCCGTTTACATCAACTTTCAATCCGAAGGGTTCTTCAATCACTTCATCTGAGCTTTGGGTAACGGTTACAATAAACGTTTCGTTATTACCTGTAATGGTAACATGAGCTATTCTATCAGTTCCGCTTGCATTTTCACTTAAAGCAGTCAATATCACCGTTCCATCGTTCAATCCTTTTGTAATAGAAGCCGACAGCCAACTTGTTGCGCCTTCAGGTATTGTAACGCGCCATAACACATTGGAAGTAACGGTTACCGTACCGGTAGAGCCGGTGGCTTGGGCAAGCGCTAATGTTATCTTCCCTAATGAAATTTGCCTGTTTACCGGATTCCCATAAAAGAAAGTATAAGAATCGGTCTCACTATCATAAAGTATGTTGTTAATATCCTGCATATTTTCGGCGGTTCCATCAGATTGGCAAGGCTTGGGATTGGTTGTACTGTTAAATGCTGTTCTGTTATTGATGGAATTAAAAGGAGCTTCATTAAAATTGCCCTGCGTATAAACGCCGCCGGTTTGAGAACTGCCCGGGCGATACAAATAGATTTCATCAAATAGGTAGGTTCCGTTAAAATTAGAATTTCCACTCATATAAGAATCAATCCGGTATATCAAAAACCCTTCATTGGGTAAATAATAGTCATAGTTGGTACCTGCTTTCTTGCGGTACTCAACAACACTGTATTGCGACGAGGTACCGGTCATGGGTATCTTAAACATAACCTGCTTATCTGGATTAGAACCGTCGTAGTTATAAAATGGAAACAATTCGTAAGTTTTGTTAAGGGTAGCTGTGGGTAATGAGGTAACCCAGTTTCCATACTCGTATTTCATGTATGCCGACATAGACTGAGGTTTGGTCAAATAACTATAATCCATAATATCCCAGGAGTAACAAGCCCTAATGTCAGTATAATCATAGTAATGATACAGGTCGGGTGCGCTCAGTACATGATACCCTTCGTGGCAGAACACATTGGAATTAAAGTAGGTGGGATTGCCGTCCAATTCAAAGTTGTAATCATATACCCGTTTGCCATTAAGATAAACAGCTGGACTTGAGTACAATGACCATTTATGGGGCCAAAGCAATTCATTCCACTCACCGGTTGTACCGTAAACAACAAAAGAGATAAAGTCGCAGTGTCCGTCGTTGTTGATGTCGAGATTTAAACTTGTTGAAACGGGCCAGTTGGCATTAACCCAGTTTACGGCGTTTCTTAACAAAGCGTGTTCACGTGATGTCTCCTCGTTTCCATTTTGATAGCCTATAGGATTTGTAGTTGCATGGTAAGGTCTATAGTAATTTCTGGGTTGGCTGTCTTTATAAAACCTAAGCAGATCTCCATTTGCCGGCGGGTAAAAACTTGATACAAGGTCTAATTTCCCATAAGACATGGTTGAAAAATAATCCCTCATATTATTACCGGCATTTGTGTTAAACATGCCATTTACAAAACTGAAACTATTAGACATTCCCTCTGTATCAGAGAATCCTATACAAATAACGATGTTATTCATCTGTTGGGTAGATTTGGCGTCTGCCAAATCTTTCAGAATAGAATTTTTGGCAGCGCCGGAGGGTGTGCAACCGGTAGGTTCAAAGTAAGCGCGGCGCCTCTCCATATATTTTTCATGCGAAATGGTTAAACCCTTTGCCATAGTCAATTCTATGTTTTGAGAGGTTGTTACAAGATACGAACTTGGAACCAATTCATCCTTTTCAGCATCATACAGCGCATAATAATACCAGCCGTCGCTACCCTGAACAATGGAGTACCCTTCACTGTCATGAACCCTTCTGTAGAACTCATCTCCTGTGATAAAAAGATTTAATACTTCGCCATTGGGTTGTACCAATTGGGTTGGAACATTTTCCAAGTATGCACCAAATGATAAAAAGTTGAGACTTAAGAGGAAAAACAATGTAAATAATTTTTTCATAAGAAATATTTTTAATACGGTTGCTGAGCGCAATTTGAAACAACGCCGCGAAAGTAGCAAAATAACTGTCCACGCACAATCACCAAGCAGTCCGTTGCGCGCACCCGCATAACAAAATTCTTCCGCAAACAAGAAAAAATACCCTTGAACGACCGGAAACAGCCGCTGCCAACCAACTTTCATGGAGCAAAGAATTTACTCCCGGAGAACATCTCGATA
>Ga0209755_10009176_pt1 | contig 10470 bp, 9 predicted proteins | sample TergutCo191P1_FD_187301 | JGI IMG/M metagenome (GOLD analysis project Ga0209755, IMG submission 187301) | Cornitermes sp. P1 segment gut microbial communities from Petit-Saut dam, French Guiana - Co191P1 (SPAdes) (version 2) | ecosystem: Host-associated > Arthropoda: Insects > Digestive system >...
TTACAATATCCGCTTGACAAATGCTACAGACTTACTCAGTGAAGAGGGAGATGCGAGACATCACCATTGGGCATTATTGGCAGATCGCTTTGATAACACCCGATTAAGAAATACAATTTCCCATTACTTAGCTCAAGAAGTCGGTTTAGAAGCTACTGTTCGGTTTCGTCCTGTGGATGTCTATATTAATAATCAATATATGGGACTCTATTTATTAACAGAACGAATCCGAATTGATACTATTCTACCGATTACAGATCTTGAAGCAATAACGGAAACTGTCAATCAACGACCACTTTCAGAATTCGAGCATGTAGGTAATATGGCATTTGAACCTGGGGCTCGTAGATATTTTGATATTCTTCGCGATCCTCCTGATATTACTGGTGGTTATTTATTAGAATGGCAGCTTGAAGCCCGCTTCGACTCCCAGCCTTCAGGGTTTGTGACAGAACGTGCTCAAGCTATAGTGTTGCGTGCTCCAATACACGCTTCAAGAGCGCAAATAGACTACATTAGCACTTTTATTCAAGAAATGGAGGATGCAGTTTATTCCCCAACAGGATACAATTCATTAGGTAGGCATTTCACAGAGTATATTGATATTAGATCGTTTGCTAAGATGTATGTATTTCAAGAATTCATTATGAACATCGATGCCGCTGCATCAAGCTTTTTTATCTATAAAGAATCTGATTTAATCAGTGATGGTTTATTGCGTGCTGCACCCCCTTGGGATTTTGATTTAACACTAGGTATTCGTTTTACACGTGATGGAATTGATTTAACTGATCCTGAATTATTTTATGTTAACCAAGGAAGGATTTCTTGGAATCCTGATTATACCCCTCACATTCTAGCAGCTTTATGGCAACATGATATTTTTAGAGAGCTTTCCATAGAAATCTGGCATAATTACTTCGTTCCTGTTCTGCAAGAGAACTTTGTTGAAAGTATTCGTGAGCATGATGCCTTGATTAGAGATTCTACTCGAATGGAGTGGACTCGTTGGGAAATTTCATCTTATCGAGATGGATCAGTAATTAGAGTCCTTAATTTTATTGAAAGTCGAATTAATTTCTTAAACGAAAAGTGGTCAAATTAAACTTCATTCTTAAATTTATAAATGGCTTTAAATAGCCTGAAAAGGAGTTATTAATAATGTCTAATGAGTCAATAAAATTTTCATTCAAAAACAACAAAAGTCAGTTAGCTATTGCCTTTATCTCTCTGATATTATTTTTCCTTGTAGCCTACATTATCCACATCAACTTCTCTTACTACTGGGATTTTTTGCATTCTGACATTGCTGCTGATCTTGCGTTCATAAGAGAGGCGGCTAACACTTTTAGTTTATTCCCCTATGGCTGGGCACATATAAATGAAATGCGCTTTATCTACATAACAACAATAGCTATACCATTTTACTGGATAACAAGTAATGTTCATATAGCATATTCCCTCGCTGTCTCATTGATGTTAATTATCAACATAGCTCTTTTTTGTTATATGTTAAGCTTCAAAAAAAGAAACATTTTTGCCATTTTAGTTGGATCTATTGTTCTCTCTATGTTTTTTTCTAGATATGACCAGTTTTCTGTTTTCTCTATCTTATTTGTCAATGGTACCTTGTCTACACATCTAGCAACAGTATTTTTGACTCTAGGAGTTTTTCTCCGCATCAAGTATAAAACTGAAAATTTCAAATGGGAAAAGGCTTTATGGATCATTACCTTATTCCTTGCTTTTGCGCAAGGAATACAATCTTCAAGAATGTTTATTGTTCTATACACACCTCTAATTTTCATAGAGCTTTTACCAATTTTTCGTAGTACCAGCAGTAAGGAATCCAAAGTTAATGGTTTAGGATTTTTGTATGCTGCTATTGCTTTTTTACTTAACCTATTTGGAATGTTTTTTGTAAATTTTCTTACTAATAATGGGATCATTGTTTTGGAAGAAGCAGCCTTAACATTTGGATTTAATATAGTTGATACTAGCCAATTTATCGACCGAATTATTCAAGCAATTACAACGCTATTCCAAACTTTTGGATTAATAGGCGGTTATGAATTTTTTTCTGCTGGAGGTCTCATTTTTGTAATAAGGATTGGCTTTATTTTTACAATATTCTTCATATATAAGAACATGAAAAAGGATTTTGCAGATAAAAATTTGGTTGATATTTTTATTACTACTATCATATTTTCTACTTTATCCCAAGCACTAATCTCAATTGGAATGGGTGAGCGTTTTAATTTTACTGCTACGTCACTTATGAGTGTAATGTTTGTTGTCTCTCTAGATGATATTATTGAAAGTGCCAGAATCAAAAAAATTGAATTAGATGATGCTGAAAAACAAGTTGTAACTAAAAAACATAAACTTTCAATTAATAAAATATTACGCCTTGTTTATACTAATTTTGCTAATGGATTAGAGCAGCAAGTTCTACAGAAATATTTGGCAGGAGGTTTGATTATCGTTGTATTAGTGGGTACATTCCTTACCCTAAATACTCTGGGGGTTGATAGGAATCCTTATTTAGTAGCAGATCGCCAAAGAATTGTAAATTTTTTGAAAGAAGAAAATCTAACGGTTGGATATGGTGCTTTTTGGCAAAGTCTCGCTATTTCCGGAGTTTCAGATTTTGAAGTTATTGTCATACCATTCCATGCAAATCAGGCTGTTGTTGGGAGCCCATTGCGCCAAGGTGTTGCATACAGTGATTTTTTTCACAATCAAGATAGAGTTTTCCTCGTCGGTGCTGCTAATCATATAGCAGACGCTTATGATCATTATCGAATGGGCTCAATTTTAGAGTTGGGAGAAAGGCATGATTTTCCAGGCGGTTGGGTTGTTTATATTTTTGATTTTAACCCTTGGGCAGAATTTAAATAGCATAATAAAAACCTCGGACGAAAATGTATCATGTGTGATATCCATTCTGACTGAGGTTTTTTATTGTTGACTAATAAATTGATTCGTAAATTTTAATTTTATTTTTGATGTAGATATATTAACGGAGTGGCTGCCAAACGAATGTATCGGCCATAGTAGCATCGTTGAATTGTGCCATTAGCTGGGAACTTGTGAATATATGATTTCCAGTTGGTCTATTTGTTGTTCCGTTACCTACGTTTTGCCATATTTCTGTAAATTCATTGGTTGAGTTAACACCTGGTAATAACATAAAACTCATATGAGTTATTAGGAGATTAAATCTTTAGCTCGCCTCTTTCATCTCTTCAATGCTCCATCAACACCTGAAATGAAATTCCCTCTATATCAAATTAACTGCTTGATGACTTCTAAAGGTAATTTGACATGTTTAGCCACGTCAACAGTAGACATTTCTGATTCTAGAAGGCTAGTTGCTATTTCAATTTTTTCTTCTTCAGCTCTTCCTCTTTCTTGTTTAATCCCTTCTTGAAGACCAGCTTCCCTCGCTCGTGCCTCTGTTGCGTGAAGTGTATGCACCCATGCCCATTGCGACTCTTCTCTTGCTCTTGTTATTTTTTGTGCGTCTTCATCTGCACTTGACCTCAGCAGTCTTTCGCCTGTTTCTCTCATATCTTCTGATTGTTCCATCAACACTTATAATTCCTCCCTTGTTCTAACTCTAAAAAGCCTACCCCATTGGAATTTTGCTGCATTTAACTCTTGTGATAGCTTGGTAAGATCCGTTATATAGAATTGTTGTGCTGTTGCAAATATTTTATCGTTTTTTCTACGAAACCATATATATTCATAGTGAGTGAAATAGAAGATATTAGTTCTATGTAGTGCTTGCCACGTGATTGTAAGATTTCAATTTGCTTTTCAATTGGTTTATAAGACTTCGACATATTTCAAACTCCTCTTAGAAAAAAAATAGTCCGGGTCCCGTAGGATTTCCGAACTCGCTCTGAGAAGATTGTATACTATCCTGCTTCAAAAGTCAATATTATCAGAAAACATTTCATTTTTAACCTTAAATTAAATTTTCCGAGATAAAAAAGAGTAGCACGGGTCCCATAGGATTTCCGTGCTCGCTCAATTATAGTATATGCTTAATAACTTTATTCAATTCAAGTAGTTCCATATAAGCCCATCAATTTAGCAATATAAATCAAGCCTCAGTTGCATCAATCGCAAAACTCATTGACTCTAACACATGATAAACAGCTTTCGCCGTATCAAGCGATGTAAAGCATGGAATATTGTTTTCCACAGATGTCCTACGAATTAAGAATCCATCTGTTACATTATCTTTCTTTGTTGCGGTAAAGGTATTAACAACGAATCCAACTTCTCCTCTACGAATAACATCGAGTACTGTGGTTCCTGTTTCACCAATTTTCCCAACTGCTGACGAACGGACACCATTTTCTTCTAGCATCACATGTGTCCCATGAGTTGCTAGGATTTCATAGCCAATGTTAGCGAAATTGCGTGCAAGTTCTAACGCCTCTTCTTTATCCTTGTTTCCAATGGTAAATAATACACGCTCTGATTCACCCATTTTCATTCCAGACGCTAAGATTGCTTTATATAATGCCTTCTCTAAATTCTTGTCCTTCCCGATTGCTTCACCTGTCGATTTCATTTCAGGGCCTAATGCAATATCAACACCACGTAATTTCGAGAAAGAGAAGACTGGTGCTTTAACATAAACGCCTGGTACATGCGGATGATACCCCGTTGAATATCCTTGCGCTTTCAAAGACTCACCCATAATCGCACGTGATGCGACGTTTGCCATTGGCACATCTGTAATTTTACTCAAAAATGGCACTGTACGAGATGAACGTGGATTCACTTCAATAACAAATACTTCTTCTTTTGTAACGATAAATTGAATATTAAACAATCCAACAATGTTCAAACCACGACCAAGTTTCACTGTATATTCAATTAATTTTTCCATTACAGCATCCGATACATTCTGCGGTGGGTAGACAGCAAGTGAATCTCCCGAGTGAACACCTGCTCGCTCGATATGTTCCATAATCCCTGGAATATAGACATCTATGCCATCTGAAATCGCATCGACTTCAACTTCTTTGCCTGTGACATAACGGTCGATAAGAATAGGATTTTCATTGTCTTCTTTCAACGCATTCGCCATATAACGCTCGATTTCGGCATCGTTATCAATGATTTCCATTGCACGACCACCTAGTACGTAAGATGGTCGAAGTAAAACTGGATATCCGATATCATTAGCAATCCTTTTTGCATCTTCGATTGTGTGACATGTCGCGCCTAATGGTTGCGGAATTTCTAGTTCTCTTAGTAATTTTTCGAATTCATCACGGTTTTCGGCACGGTCGATATTTGATAGGCTTGTTCCTAGAATGTTAACCCCACGCGCCTCTAGACCAGCTGCTAGGTTGATGGCTGTTTGCCCGCCGAACTGAACGATGACGCCGAGGGGTTGTTCTAAATCAACAACATGCATGACATCTTCTAGTGTTAATGGTTCGAAGTATAATTTGTCTGAGATTGAGAAATCTGTTGAAACTGTTTCAGGGTTGTTATTGATGACAATTGCTTCATAACCCGCTTCACGGATGGCTTTGACGCAGTGTACGGTTGCATAGTCGAATTCAACACCTTGACCGATGCGGATCGGTCCTGACCCGAGAATAACGACACTTGGTTTTCCTGATTTAATCGATTCAGTGTAGGTTTCCATTGTTGAGTAGAAGTATGGCGTTTCTGATTTGAATTCTGCTGCACAAGTGTCGACCATTTTGTAGACTGGTACGATGCCTTCTTTTTTGCGGAGATTGTAGACATCTACTTCTGGTATATTCCAATATTTTGCGATTGTGATGTCAGAGAATCCTAGGCGTTTGGCTTTATCAAGGACGGTTATATCGCTTGGATTTGCTTTTACAATATCTTCATATTTAACGATGTTTTCAAGTTTTGTCAAGAAAAACACATCCATCATTGTTTTCGCGTTAATCTCCCCAACAGTTACACCTCGACGGAACAATTCACCGATAATAAATAATCGCTCATCATCAACATTAACAACACGTTGCCACAAGACATCATCAGATTCTTCTTTCAAGTAATCCATTTCCAAATGATAGACTTTCAATTCTAGCGAGCGGATAGCTTTCATCATCGATTCTTCAAAGGTACGACCGAGTGCCATGACTTCCCCTGTTGCTTTCATTTGTGTTCCCAATGTACGGTTTGCTGTGATAAATTTATCGAAAGCAAATCTTGGAATTTTTGAGACGATGTAATCAATGGTCGGCTCGAATGCTGCATAGGTTGTTTTTGTTACAGGGTTGATAATTTCGTCTAGAGCGAGTCCGACAGCAATTTTCGCAGCAAGTTTAGCAATTGGATAACCTGTTGCTTTTGATGCCAGTGCCGATGAGCGTGATACGCGTGGATTAACTTCGATTATGTAGTACTTAGAACTTACAGTATCAAGCGCTAATTGAACATTACAACCCCCTTCGATTCCTAACGCACGGATAATTTTAAGCGATGCATCTCGCATCATATTCGTTTCAATATTAGTCAGTGTTTGACAAGGTGCGACGACAATTGAATCACCCGTATGAACGCCAACTGGATCAACATTTTCCATGTTACATACAACGATTGCATTGTCATTTGCATCCCGCATAACTTCGTATTCAATTTCTTTATAACCTGCGATTGAACGTTCTACTAAACACTGGGTAACTGGCGACAAAGTCAATCCATTTTCAACGACTGTGCGTAAATCTTGTTCATTATCAACAATGCCGCCCCCAGTACCACCTAAAGTAAAGGCGGGACGGATAATAATTGGATAGCCAATTTCATTGGCAAAGTCGACTGCATCGCTTACGGTTGTTGTTATAATTGATTCTGGAACAGGTTCACCGATATCAAACATGAGCTGGCGGAATAAATCACGGTCTTCTGCTTTGTTAATTGAGCTTAGATGAGTTCCTAACACTTCAACATTATTCGCTTCTAAAATTCCCGCTGTCGCTAATTCAACAACTAAATTTAGACCAGTCTGTCCACCGAGTGATGGCAATACCGCATCAGGGCGTTCTTTGCGAATGATTTTCTCTAAGAATTCCTTTGTTAAAGGTTCCATATAAACCTTATCCGCTACTTCTTTATCTGTCATAATTGTCGCTGGGTTTGAGTTAACTAAAATGACTTCATAACCCTCTTCGCGTAACGACTGACATGCTTGCGTTCCTGCATAATCAAACTCCGCTGCTTGCCCGATAATAATGGGACCTGACCCTATAACTAAAATTCTTTTAATATCTGTACGTTTTGGCATCTTTAAATTATCTCCTTTTTATCTCGTCTCGACTATTATTAATAAACCATCTGTGGATATGTTGCTTTTAATGTCTGATAAATATCTTGTTGCATCTGAAGTGTTGCTTGCGTCACTAGTTTCAGATAATCTTCTTTCGATATATTCATCCGCGTCTCATCAGTTAAATGTTCATATAAAATCCCGCGAGCGGAATTAACCACTGCACCAAGACCATCTGGGTTATAACATGGCATCACCTTTTTGGCATCTGCGCCTTGCGACCCATATCCTGGTACTAAGAAAATACTCTTTGGCATGATTTTTCTCAGTTTTTCAGCTTCTGTTGGATAAGTAGCACCGACAACAGCACCAATTGATGAATAACCACTTTGACCGACAACTGTTTCAGCGTGAATTGCAACATACTTGGCGACATTCTCACTGATAGATTTCCCATTTTTCATTTTAACATCTTGAATTTCTCTAGAGCCATTATTAGATGTTTTAACTAAAATGAATACACCTTTACCTGTCGCTTTACAAACCTCTATAAAAGGTTGTAAACTTTCTGACCCTAAATAAGTAGACACTGTCATAAAATCGACATCAATTGCTGGCATCATTTTTCCATCGAGACTTTCTACTAAGCCAAGATGACCATCTGCGTAAGCCTTCGCAGTATTTCCAATGTCATTTCGCTTGCCGTCTTCTATCATAACGAGTCCTTTTTGCTTAGCATAGGCAACTGTTTCTTCAAAGGCACAAAACCCATGAGAGCCATATTTTTCATAAAAAGCAAGCTGTGGCTTAACTGCCGGTACAAGGTCATAAATGGCATCAATGATATCCTTATTATATTGAATAATCGCAGTTGCAACATCCTGTAATGGACAGCCTGAGTTACCACTTACCTTATAACACGCTGGCATTTTCGAAATATCTGGGTCAAGCCCGATTACCGACGGGTTCTTTTTCGCAATGATCGCCTCTACTAAAACATCTGCAAGATTTTCCATAACTAATTAGCTCCCAAACTGTCGACAAACTGATCAAACAAATACTTCGAGTCCTGCGGTCCAGTATGAACCTCTGGTAAAAATTGCACCCCGAATGCAGAATATTTTTGATGCTTAACCCCTTCTACAGTATCATCATTGATGGCATAATGCGTCAATTCCAGCTCTGTTTTTGCCAGCGATTCAGCGTCAACCTGATAGCCATGGTTTTGAGAGGTAATTAAAGTTCTACCTGTTGCGACATCCTTAACCGGCATATTTTCACCATGATGACCAAACTTCATTTTCGAAACAGTTGCACCATTTGCTAAAGCGAATAATTGATGCCCTAGACAAACTGCAAATAAGGGATACTTCGTCTGTATTTTTTTAATCAACGACAACGACTCAAAAACATCCTCAGGATTACCTGGGCCATTACCAAGCATCACCCCGTCTGGACTTAATGCATCAATATCCTCAGCTGTTATAGTATAAGGAACAACAATGACTTCACAATCACGATTGACCAATTCATTAATAAGTCCTTCTATTTTTGCACCGAAAGAAATAAGCGCAATTCTAAATTTTTTATTTTCAGCAGAGATCTTGTACGTTTCAGTCGGAGACACCCGCTTAACATGATCAGTGATTGTAGCAATGGTATTCAATTTAGCGACAGCATCAGAATCTGACACATTAGCGTCAACAATAATGCCTTTCATTATACCATCAGTTCGCAATTTAATCGCCAAAGCACGCGTATCAATATCACATAGTCCTGTTATATCCCGTTCTTTTAGGAATTCATCTAGTGGTTTAATGGAAAGCCAGTTTGATGATACTTCACAATACTCTTTTACAATTAAAGCACTTGCACCATTAGTTGATGATTGGCAATCATCATTACTTATACCATAATTTCCAATCATGGGATATGTCATCATAACAATTTGATTATAGTATGCTGGATCAGTTAAAATTTCTTGATAACCTGTCATACCTGTATGAAATATCACCTCCGATGCGACCTCTTTGTCCGAACCAAAGCCATTCCCTGGGAATATCGTTCCATCGGCTAAGACTAGTTTGCGATTAAAATTCATTATTGCCAACTCCTTTTTTAAATAGCGTGTAGCTTTCTAATCTCTTTCATTTGAACTCATACCTTATTTTGGATAAAAAAAATCTCTTTCAAACATGAAAGCATGCTGAAAGAGAATACATTAATGGCACTAAAAACCACATACGACTATCCATTATTTTAAATGACCTTTAATCATTTTAAAGTATTCTTTCCAGCCTCACAGGACTGAGTTAAAGTTCAATGTCTCATCAAAGCGAGAAACACTAGGAATAATTTTATAAAAAATGATGATAAATGTCAATGGCTAGCGACAATTAATTTAGTGAAAACGTCATCCATTTGATAAGTAATTTTTTTATCTAATCTTCAGTTGAGTCAGTAGGCAGAATTAAATCATTTGGTGTAACACCTAAGACCTCAGCAATGATCTTAATTTGAGTATCTTTTATAGATCTTGTTCCTGCTTCCCATTCTTGAACAGTATTTTTTTCAACATTTAATCCTGATAATTGTAGCAGTTTAGCAAGTCTTTGTTGCGATGTTTTTTGTTTTAAATTTTTTCTAAAGTATGCAATTCTTTCACCTGAAACATTGCGAATTATCTTCTCTTTTTCATTTTTTGGCATCATAAATCACCTTTTTGATAACTTGTCATTGTCAATAAAACAATTATATGATAAACTATTGTCATATTGACATGCTACAAATGTCAATATGAGCGAGTGTTTTCTACGTCAATTAATCGGGAGTTTATTTATGAATCAAGATATGAATCAAAAGATGGTTAAAGAAGAATTAGAAAAATTAGAATCCAATCCGGATACTCAAACTTTGTATCACTTCCTTGACAATCAACAAGGAATAGGGGAGGAATTAAGCGAATTATTTTTAGATATCCTTCACGTTGCATTCGTTTCTGGTTTTACAACAGCAGTTAAATCAGTTATTTCATCTATGGAAGAAAAAAGTATTGAATAAATTCGCATTATCTGTTATAACCCGAGTTTGACAGTTACTTACTCGAATAAAAGCGAGATAGGTTAAGAAAAAGTCCGATTTTATCGGGCTTTTAGCTTGACAAAAAAGCGGAGATATGATATACTATATTT
>Ga0209755_10009178_pt1 | contig 10469 bp, 4 predicted proteins | sample TergutCo191P1_FD_187301 | JGI IMG/M metagenome (GOLD analysis project Ga0209755, IMG submission 187301) | Cornitermes sp. P1 segment gut microbial communities from Petit-Saut dam, French Guiana - Co191P1 (SPAdes) (version 2) | ecosystem: Host-associated > Arthropoda: Insects > Digestive system >...
ATACAGTTTTTAAGGATGTTGAAAATAAAAGATTATATCTTGGGAAGTTCCAGAACAATGTTTCCCTAAAAACACTGAGTAATAATATAGTGATAGTTGGGAATGTTTATACGGTACATATGGGAGCGAAGGTCTAGATCCACATGTTCTTAATCTCGGAAGTAGATGGAGATGGTCAGCTTCAAGCTCCAGTTGCTTTGCTCCAAGGAAAGAGCCAATAGCCCCAGTAAATAGAAGGATGGTCGTGTTGGAGAAGAGAGAAATCTGTCCTCCTTAACAGGATGGAAACGTGATTTCCCTGTCGTCCAGCCCGCATCCTAGTTACTATTCATTCATTCATTCATTCATTTTATTCATTCATTCAAGTTGTGCTCTGTCTTGCGACATGCCCACAGCCTCTTCCAAAGGCGGTATTCTACATACTACGAAGTAGTGCTTCCGCTTTCAATTTCCAGTACACTCTCATTTCTGTAAGGTCATCCAATAGCTGCTTAAGTCTTCTTCCTCGTGTCCCAGTCCCTTCTATCTTTCCTTCTATCTTTCCTCAATAACGTCTTTTAGAAAGAAGTTCCCAAGCAAGATGTGACCAACGCCGTTAGCTTTCCTTCTTTTTAGTGAACGTAGGTTATTCTTTTTCTGCTTGACTCTGATGTAATACTTCTTCATTTTTCACACAAAAGGTCAAACTTCTACTTTCTCCAGCAGCTACCATACAGATCGAACTTTCCTGGCTCTTAGAGATACAGGGTTGAGATGTCAAATCGAGGAAAAATGACATGGAAGTCAGTGATATCAGTCCAAATTTATTTGTTATCAATAGTTAAATTTATTTCGGTGGCACTGTAAACTTTTTTATTGAATTGAAGTTGGTAGCACTGCTCGCTGTAGGTATGGGGATGAGCAACTAGAAGTACGATCAATAGGTCTCACTCGGTCTTGGGCTAGTTCTGCTATGGTAACGGAAGGCCTACCAGTTTTTACGCCCACACGGACCCTTCTGCAATATGAATATCATACTTCCTCCACTAATTGCTGTTTCATGTTCACTGCACTCAGGGCTGGAAAGCTCTTCAAAGTGCGTTTAAAAAAAACCTGCGTAGCCTTCATTGTTTGCTTACGCTTCAGCACGTCATTTTGAGAGCAATTTATTCAGAGATAAATCCCTTCTCAAAATGTCCAGACCGTTTTCAGGGCTCACCCAGCCCCCTTCTCAATGGGTTCCAAGGTCTCTTTGCCAGGGGTAGTAGATATATCTGCTATAAACACTACTGTCTTCTGGGCTGTGGCGTCGTGTAGCTTACTAAGCAGACACCAAAAATTCAGATAAAATGTGTTACCTCATCTCAGGATAGGACAGGTGACAGGACCTTGTGAATGCGGTAATTAATTATCGGGTTCCATAAAAAGCGGGGAATTCCTTGGCTACCTGAGGATCTAGAAGCCCTTAGCTTCTCAGGAATGACTCTGCTCTGTGGAGTTACTTAGTTGGTTAATTACTTAATTAGGTAGGACCTCAGTGCGTGCATACATGGCGACATATTCCCCCTCCCCCGCCCCCAAAAAGAAAACTACCCATTTGCTTTCGCCTACTTTTACCACTTCAACCAAAATACACACAACATATGAAAGAGGTTTATTGATCCTTCTTGTGGCCAGAGAAATTGGTATCTTTCTTGGCTGTGTTAATATGCCACGGTTTATAAACGAGACTGTAAAATTCGAAACGGCAGGAGTGTAACCCAGTCACTGAGCATCTGACAAGTGCTGCATCATCGGAAATCTAAGATATTTTATAGAGTAAGTTAAGGTAAGGCCGTATCTAGGACTTCATCCTGCTTGACCTTGTCATCCTAATATTAAGTTGAAGACTACACATTAAGCAACTCGTCCTTGTAAGTTTGTCTACCCCCTCTTATTTATCAATCCTTATGCTTAAACTGTCCCTTATACTGACTGCTCTGAGACAGACTCGTTGTGTTTTTTCCTCAGATTTCGGGCTCAGAACAATCACGAAAACACAGACTTCTCTTATGATTGTTAGACCGTTCCTTTGATTATTGCAGATATCAGTAGAGTGGATATTACAAATACGAATTCCCAGAAGTCCTTACAGAACTTAATCCTGTGTTATTCTCTTATGACAAAGACAGAGCTTCATACTCACACACACAAAAACACAAACTTACAGTAGTTGTAAAAGGATACTGTGATCTGTATTTTGAGACAGAAGACGGGAACACAAATGTAAAAGTAACAAGTTATTTCGCTTTTCTTTTTCTAGTGACTACATGTCTAGTATTGTGTCGTGTTTCCCCACCCCCACCGACATGCTTTCACCATTTTGTCTGCAACGTACTCTATTCTCGTCGCGAATGCAGGCGGTCTCATGTTACATTGTCTAACCGAGTCGGATCAGAGCTGTTAAAAGCATATCTGTCCCTCACCCTTGTTTTTCGTGCGTATCTGCGGTTATAATTTGTTTCCTTAAAAATGTCCCCATAAATTCACACAATTCTGTCCCTTCAGTTTAATTAACGGAACAAGAAAGTAGGATGTGTTCTGATTTAGTACGTTCGTATCGGAAGGAAGTCCTGCTGAAGTAAACAGTCACATTTGCCAGAGAAACTGGTCTTAAATTTTGGCAAAGATTTTTTGATCAACACCATTTTATGGTATGAAATCTGAATTTTATATTTTGTGAATAACTGTAGCAATTTAATCTTTAATCCTATAAAACATGATGGTTGTAATCTTTGTCACTTGCTTTAACATAAGCAAAGCTTTTCTTCTTTAAGAAGTTCCGTCCGTTCCGTTTAAAGCGCAGTAGGAGCAGTGATTATTTCCCTAAATAGCCTTAACTGTTTGGTCTTTGTAAGGGAGACCCATTTTATTTTATGTCAAGCATTAACTGGATTTTTATGTGTTATGGTTGAATTTCAAGCATCAAATAAGCTGAAATATTTTATTGATTATCCTGATCAGTGACATTTAATTTTATCAGGAACTGTTTTGAATTACTCCCGGGAAAGATTTCCGGTATCATAATTGTACAGGAGACACTTCATGGGCTTTGGAGCCCATGTCGGGGCTTTGGAAAATATTGCCATACTGGGGTTCGAACACCGAACCGTCCAACTCGTAGAAAACCTCTGTTCAGATTGCGCTATTCCGGCTCCGTTCTGGATACTGTAGCTTTACTTACATTCGTCAGCTATTCCGAAAGATAAGAACGTGTGTTATGTGACTCAGTACTGCAGGCTGGTGGTAGTTTCGCTTTCTTTACGTAATAGTATACGACTAAGGGTCTTCTGTGCTTGAATGATTTAGCTGTTGTAATAAGTAGTCCTAGAAAAATCAGTTTTACACGTTATATTATAAATAAACGTGTATATATATATATATGAACGATCCAAGCTTTATGATAGCGCTAAGGTTTGAGATAGAAGTAACAGTTGCATTTAATATAAGATATTGAACGTGTCCATATAATGAAAACCAACTTGATGCAATGTTTATCCTCAGTTTATTTCGTCTATCAACCTCTACATGTTTCGGGCATATTTGTAGCCCAACATCAGGAGGTATGCTCTATATATACAACAAATTGGGACATGTTGTATATATAGAGTATACCCCCTGATGATGGGTTACAAATATGCCCGAAACATATAGAGGTTGATAGACGAAATAAACTGAGGATAAACAGTGCATCAAGTTGGTTTTCATTACAAAGATGTATCGAGATGCACGGTCAACAAAACATTAAAAAAATCTTAAACGCGTGTGTTTGTATGTGAGCGTGCGTGCCGTAATAGCGTAGATTCCCAGAACATGAAATTTTAAGTAAGTTCTTTATGAAAGAGGGAACGCCATGGCCTGGTGTGGAATTGTTTTCATGGTGTAACCGTGATTATGAGGTCTTTATGGCTGTGTAATTGAAAACTGGAATAATGTAAAATTACAGATTTGTCACTAATACGGACCGAAAAAACTCTTGGGATTTTTGAGAAGTAACAAAATATTTAATGTGTGAGAGTTTTAAATTATGCTGAATTATATATCCACACTTCATTCGGGGACCGAAAAAGCTTAGTCGCATACTGAATGGGCTATGGGCAAGAGACAACCAGCTTCTCTCCCGGCAGAGACAAAAAATCCAGAAAATTTTGGAGTCAATCAACGCTCCTATTCAATGGGCCCCAAGAGATTTTTCCACGGAGATAAGGCGGCCGGGGCCTAAAGTTGATCGACTCATTTCCATCTGGTTTCAAGCCCAAGAATGAACGGAGCTACACCTCCTAATCCCTTGTGCGCCTTAGTGATGCCATGGAGCAAACCTGACCTTTAGCTTTACCAGGCCAGGCTTTTGCGGCAAACTTCCAAATGGACTCTCCTGAATATCCAACATCATCATTCAGAGCTTGTGTTATATTTCTCACATTTGCAGGAAAGTTCATAGGTCACATCCTTACACTTCCAGATCCAGCTTATTACTCACCATTATCACATTCCACCTGATGCCGTAAGATTTCTTCAGTTGGTGTACTATCGTTGAGTAAACAGTAATGTAACAATAATTGAAAGATAAAAAGGAACATGCCTAACTGAGTAAAACACAAGACATTTTTCGTATGCAATGAACTGCACCACATAAAAACGAAAATAAACAGTCATGTCTTGAAAGGGGTACGAACTAGTATTCTTATTTTACGCTTATTAAAAGACTATGCACCTCAGGGCACGCCATGGATGTAAACGGCAGAATTTCCGCTTGAGAAACTTTCGTTTAATAGAATACATATAAGATTCTCGTCTGTTAATTTATACGCACTGGCACTCAATGTCTTTACTCGGAAAGACGAAATGAGTTCAACGCTACTCGCCCTATAAATTTCTCTTTGATACCAGATTCTCTTTGATAACTTCATTTTAGTCACGTGATATAGTTACAAACTTCAGTTATATTTACTCATTTCTACTTCCTTTATCAAAATTAATTACATCTGAACCCTCCGGAGAGCATTTTCTGACACCAGAAAAAAAAACGCTTCGAGATCTGCAAACAGCATCGATTAGGGTCTCATTTTAGGTGATGTCAGAGTGGAAATTTTCCACTAAACCGAAAGTCCCAGGTTGTCGACTCAGTGAAAAGAGTTATGTAAGATGTCAAAAATACGGTATTCGTCTTAACTTCTTACAGTTTCAGGATGTCTCCCGATAAACTTTTGCTAAGTAATCAATACATTAACTAAAAATGCACTTAATAAAACACATTTCAGGACAAGTATAAAATTCCTACATGATTCGGAACCAGGATGCCATCCTCAGGGTGTCTAAATTGAACTGTTTCCATCCCGTTGTGTATATATACACCAAGTTTTTCATCAAGTCCACCGTCTTTACACAACATGTATTGTTGGCTAATGTTTAGTAAAACAGGCTACATGTTTCGGCCTTACTTGGCCATCATCAGGCTTGCAGGAAATTAGTATCAATTGTACCTTAATTGATACTAATCTCCTGTAAGCCTGATCATGGCCAAGTAATGCCGAAACATGTAGCTTGTTTAACTAAACGTTAGCCAACATTACATGTTGTGTAAAGACGGTGGACTTGATGAAAACTCAGAGAGTCATCTGGAACAAAGGAAGGCAAGTTCAGAACGCTAATCTAGTCTGACGTTCAGGTGACCGTGATAAATTCTTATAATAAAACTAACTTAGTGCATCTAGTTGGTTTTATTATAAGAACGCTAATCTGGGTTTTGCATCGTCCTCATTGGTATAATTAAAACATTAAAATTCTACAATACATAAATTTCATAAGCATAAAATTAACAATACTGTGATATTAAAACAATGTGACAGTGAGCCACTGCAAGTACAAGCTCACAACTTTTTGTACTCTGTGTGGAACATGCATACAAACATCAGTCTCGATCTGAGTGATCCGAATATATCCCGTCCAGGTGGGGCGTCTGAAGTGCGTATTGTCGGACGGTGTACCTATATTAGCGAGGTGGACTTGCCTTCCTCTGTTCTAGACGACTCCCTGAAGATCGCACCCCGTACCGAAATATGTAAGTTTGATACCTGTCATAAAATGCATTTATGAAGTACATTTTTGGTTAATATATTAATTTTGCTAAGTAGTTAGCCACTGTAATTGTAGTTTAATTCAGAAGACTTGTCATTACCACAGAATAAAACTTATGCTTGTGCATAGTTTGAGTTTGGTGAATATTAAGTTTGGCGCATGTGAAAAGAAGCTACGGCATCCTACTTGTAGGACCTATTCTCGCTTTTTGCTCGAGATTCTGAGGAATGCCATGTAAATCCTCAGACAGACTAGTCGATGGCTCCGTAAGAAGGAGGTCGGACCAACAAAGTAAGAAGATAAGAATAAACGTATAAACTGACAATGATATATGTTCTGTTTCTTACCCTGTTCGCCTGGTATGTAAATCGTATCTACCTAGTTACACAATATTTCTAAAATGTTAACTATTTCTTCGGCCTCCCTGGCTGTACCGATTTTCCTTTACGAATTTCGTCAACGGTAAGGTATTAGTATAAATGTCAACAGGTCCTTGTGTACAGCGTTCGTCATTTTTGTTGGAGTTTAAACAAACTTTAAGTTGTTCGGCAGGTTTGAGTAAAAATTCTCGATGCATGTTTAGACAAAAATCTGTCATATAAGAGCTGAGTTGATTCCATGCATATATTAATTCCCGACAGGCCAATGTGACGAAGCTAATACCAACTTTTTGCAACGTTCTGTGAATGTGCCTAACACCCGGAACTGTTTAATTTTTGTTTCCGTGCATCATAGTGTAAGGTTAAATAAAACATCAACGTGATGCATATTTTATTACTGCGGACTTTCTCTACATGTTTCGGGCGTCAAGCGCCCATCATCAGATATATAAAATACTGACACGGTAGCCACCGGTACAGGTAGTTATGGTTGCAGGTGGATCATCACTCCGCCATATTAGGGACGAAACTAAGTTTCGTACCTAATATGGCGAAGTGATGATCCACCTGCAACCATAACTACCTGTGCCGTTGGCTGCCGTGTCAGTATTTTATACTCCTGATGATGGGCGCTCGACGCCCGAAACATGTAGAGAAAGTCTGCAGTAATAAAATCTGCATCTTGCTGCATCACACTGGTGTTTTATTTAACCTTATTCAACCCAGAACTGTCTTCGCCCGTGTTGAGTTGTCCGGTGACTGTACACTACAGTACTTTCTAGTGCTTTTGGAAATTGTAATATGGTCCGTTCTGACATAAAAATTGCTATTACGATGTGTTAGCCATGTGTTCCGATATCAAGTCTGAGTCCAGAAAACGTGATGATATATGGCGTTGAATGTTGAGTGGATGCGGTCTTTGCATCTGTCTCTTGCCTCGGAAGACTGCCGAAGTCCAAGAGCAATATAGGTCAGGATATACGGCAATTTTGTCTGCTTTCCAAACAGCTATATCCCGAGAAAAAATGTAGGCAATTCCAACTGTCATATTACCACCATAAAAAAATTTGAAGAAATGAGATCCGGGAATTAAGGGAAATGCAAGAGATTTCAAGATTTCACATTTGTAGTGGGTCCTCTTGGTTTTTAAAAAGATTTTTTTTTACAAATAAAAAATCTTTTAGCGTTATTAGTAAAATCATTTTAAACCGACGTTCATGTAAACTGTATGAAAAATCCAGTTGTAATTCCTACCTCACGGGAAAGCTGTCCACTTCAACTTGTACAAAAACCAGTTGATACTGCTAGGGTAAAAATCAGTATTCACTTTGAGAATTTTATGGAGCGCATAATTAAACTGTGTGGACGAAAAGCGAAGTTCCTTAATACTGCAGCAAGTGGGATATGTGCATCACTAGTGTTTGATACCTTAATACTAATTTTTACACTAAGAAGACACGTTTTTAACTCTCGACACACGATACTAACGTGATGAAATCAACTGTTTAATTTGGGCTGGCGTAGGAAAGGTTTATGGAGGTGTATTGCGAAAAATCTGGAGAAAAGATATTTCTTGGAGGACCTAGGCATAGATCTGGAGATAATATTCAAAAGTATTCTTAAATAAAATTAAAATCAGAAGGGGCGAAATTTGATTCCGCTAGTTCAGGACCAGTTGCGGGTTGTTGTGAAAAAGGTAATGAAACTTAATTTTGCATAAAATACAGGGAATTTATAGGTAAGCTGAAAGTCTGTTTGTTTCTCATTTCTCATGATGGATTCTACTAAATGAAGTTGGTTGTAATTTGTTTGGGTTTCGTTATATATGTGTTTCTGGACTGGTAACTTCAATTAAAATAAGCCTTCAATTTGAACAATTCTGTTACTGATTGGACTTTGACAGACAGACCGAAACAATCTGTTGTGTTACAGTCTTCCTGTCCCTATCTTGAATGTAATTGGAGGCCACATTTTCAGGTTTGCACTGGACCTCATTTTGCGTTTCTGGTAACTTCTGGGATGAAGCTACGTTCTGCCGAAATAGTTTAATTGGAATAAATTTATTTTCATACCTTGGAGTATAATTTTAAATGCATTTATATATGATTTAAAATACACTATTGCCCTCAGATTAATTTATTTAAAGCTCGGTTTACAACAACATATTTCCGCATGAAAATACGTATATTTTGTATTTTTATTAACACCTGTTCCTGAAAAATATTAGACTCAAGTGACAAAATATCTGTTAACCCTTTACCTGCTAACGTGGAGAATATGGTGAGCTCCGAATAATGCTAGGAAAGGGCAGATAGGATTTAACTCGGCGTTTAAAGGTTTAATGGGTTTGGACTGAGTTGCTGAAGGATCCGGGAATTAGGCACGGGGAAATCTCAGTCGGTATGATGATTAAGCTACGTACTGGAAGTCAGAGAAACCGTGGTTCGATTCTCTGGAGGGGGAAAAATTTTTCTTTTTTAAGAAATGCATAATGTTTTTCATTCGGCTTTTCTTTCAAGGGATACAGCATGATTATTCTGCCGGAGTGAAGTGGCCGAGGCGTGAAGCTGTCTTTCATGTCCATCTAGTGTCGTCCTTAAGCATGCGTCGAGCTACATCGTCACTCGCACGTACGTCTTCATGCCATTCACAGGTACATTTGTACATGCTTAAGAAATTACGTGGATGTTGGGTGAAAACGTGGCTTCAACTATACAATGGTTATGGGTTTATGTATACAGATATGTTCCCATAACGTAACCAAATAGATGTACCAATTTCTCAAATTTATTTTTTAATAAAACTCTACATGTTTCGGATAATTCCTCTGTCCATCATCAGGGATTTTTCACTGTACACACAACAATGGTATATGTCATACAGTTTTGCTGACAGCTAGCGAGCAGGGTCAGGACATTCCGTCCTGTATTATGTATACCATTGCTGTGTTTACAGTGAAAAATTCCTGATGATGGACAGAGGAATTTTCCGAAACACGTAGAGTTTTATTCTAAAAATAGATTTAAGAAATTGGTGCATCTTGTTGGTTATGTTATGGGAATTTATCGCGACGCACGGTCACCTGAACGTCACATACAAGTGTGTGTGAGTTACAGTAATGGTGATTAACTGAAAATTACAGAAAAATTCGGTTAGTATGTGCATTTCCGGGGTGGTCATGTTTGTCGTCATAGGTCATTTTTCGTATCATCTGGATTGTTCACTTCTACCGCAATGTACAGTTAATACCATGTGCCAATTAAAAAAAAAAGAAGTAAATAAATAATAAAAAGTTCAAGGATCTAGTCTACATGAGAAGCTTAAGGGAAGCAACAAAACGTAATTACAAGAATCCATTACTGTGTTCCGGTACCTCGTTCCACCCTGCCGCCAGGCAGGTCATTCCATTATGAGACAGTCTATGCTGCATGCTGGGAAAAGATGAGCAACCGCCGTGCTATGTAGGCAACTTCTCCGACACTTCCGTTACGAGCGTAGACTAATTGTGAGCGACAGACGCTACACGTAACAAGTTCAGTTATGCGTCGATAATATCACACACTTTTATCAACAGGAACATAATTTCAGTTTCTGATTTTGGAAGCATCGCTTTATTATTCGCATCGTGTATGAGTCTAGTTCTACATCGTTTTGTAGTTGCTGGTAATGGAAGTTTGTGGTCGTTATGCGAATAGCGACATTGTGTGGCGACATCAGGAATCTCATTTACAGTTACGTGTTATCGCGTGCTTAGTCAGTAATCCTGTTACTTTCGTTTATCGCTGAACAGGTAACATTTTTCATCCCTTTCTTTTAGAAAGTATTATCTTATTTCAACACAAGCAAATTTTAAATGAAATTCATGCACATTACTCAGCACCAGCGTCAAGCTGTAAAGGCGTAAAGGAGGCACAGAGGTAAGGCTCCACTTACTATTTATCTCGGAAGTAGATAGGTTTGGATTGTGAGCTTAATGGTCCAGCAGCGTCACTC
>Ga0209755_10009179_pt1 | contig 10468 bp, 1 predicted proteins | sample TergutCo191P1_FD_187301 | JGI IMG/M metagenome (GOLD analysis project Ga0209755, IMG submission 187301) | Cornitermes sp. P1 segment gut microbial communities from Petit-Saut dam, French Guiana - Co191P1 (SPAdes) (version 2) | ecosystem: Host-associated > Arthropoda: Insects > Digestive system >...
AAACATTATGAAAAAAATCATTAAATTAATACTTTGTTCAATTATAGTATTAATTGCAATGGACATAATAGAAAGTTTTGCACACACACAAAAAATATATATAAGCAGCCCCAATGGTGATAAAACGATAACTCTTTATAGAACGCCATTTCAAGATATTGAACAATTCTACTTAATTCCCTATAAATATACAAGTTGGTTAAAGCCAAAAAACAATTATTGTGTTATAAATCGAGTTTTAAGTTTTGAAACTGATTTATATGTAAATTGGTATCCAGCAGATGAGTTCTATTTGAAAATATCAACACCATGTTATATAAATAATCTTGATAAAAATGTTGAAATAACATACGAGATAGAAGACAAAAGCGACAATTTATCTCGTAGCCAACGTCTCCCATTTCCAAGTAGGTATACAGAACATAGAACACCAGAATCTCTCAAAGCCCATCCATTATACCTTTCACCTCCCAACAAATATACAAAACATCAAATAGTGCGTGATAATCAAACAATAAGCATAATATGTAGGGTGATATCGGCATTATCATTTTTATTAATACTTTTTATGTTGCCAGTGTTGTTTGTAAAGTTAATTATTATAGTTTTTAGAAAATTCAATAATAACCGTATCTTAATTAAAAACAAGGTTATAGTAAACATTATCAAATTAATACTATATTTACTTATATTATTTGCTACGACATTCGCAATAATCCAATTTGAAAATACAAGAAAATATTATATACATAGCCCTAACAATGATAAGACAATAACTCTCTATAGAATGCCATCTCAAAGCACTAATGAAGCCTATTTAATCCCATATAAATATACAAGTTGGTTAAAGCCAAAAAACAACTATTGTTTAGTGAGAACACCCAGAGATATTTTTAGTGATTTTCCAATTGAGTTATCTATAAATTGGCATCCAGCAGATGGGTCTTATTTGAAAATAGCAGTACTTTTTTGTGTTATAGACAACCTTGATAAAAATATTAAAATAACAAAAGATGAAACAGTGGACGATGGTGATGGTTCATATCACCAATGTTATTTTTCACTACCCAATAAATATACAGAATATAAAATGCCAAAAGGTAGTAATTTAGTGGGTGGGATATTGATGTTAATATTGTTGTTTATCCTGTTGTTATGATTTATATAAACACCCAATTAAAAAATGAGAGATAAACCACCACCAACCCCTTTCATTAAAAATAGTCTTATACAACAACATTCTTAAATCAAAGTTTTATATTTTAAATTTAAACACACAACAAACATCTACAAACTCATAAGCAAGAGATATGCTCTTATTCTAAATTTTAAATTTAAACACACAACAAACATCTACAAACACTAAAAACAATTACTTTTTTATTAAGCAGTCTCATATTAATTTCTCTTTTTTTGATATTTAAGAAATATATAATCAACAATTAAATAAACTACCGCCTTTATCTTTACTCTAATTTTAGGTATTTAATCTTATGAGAACAGCTGTTATACTTAATAGACATAGTTTGAAAGACTTTTGAAGAAGAACTTAACTTATGAAAACTAATAAACATACTCTACTAATATCTCTATCCCTATCTCTAATTACATGTAATATCTTATCTGCTCAAACACAAGAACAGCTTGAACGCCAAAAAAGTATCTTTGAATCTTTAAGTAAGGATCCTACAACCAATATCGAAAACTTTCAAACTCCTAAAGTATCACCACCACTTACTCCAGATGAAGATGAGAAGTGTTTCTATACTAACAACATTGATATAGATGGTATAACTCTTATTAGTAAAAACTTAGTAGATAAAACTCTTATGAACTATATAGATAAGTGTAACTCTATATCTACTTTAAAAAACTTAACAAATGAGATAAATGCTCTTTATATTGATAAAGGATACATAACCTCTCAAGCATATCTCTCTTTACAGAATATAGCAGATGGTAATTTAACTCTACAAACAGTTGAAGGAAAGATAAATAGTATTACTCCTAAAGAGTTAAATATTGAAATGGCCTCAGTTAGTCATAGAGGTAACCATCTAAATATAAGAGATATTGAAGTATTAATAGAGAATATCAACAGACTCCCTTCAAACCATGCTACAATGAAGTTAGTTCCATCTGATGAAGTAGGATATAGTGATATAGTTATTGAGAACACTCCAACAAAAAGAGTTGGAGGCTCTTTGGGTGTTGATAACTTTGGAGGTAAAAAGACAGGAAGAGCTCAAATAAGTGGTAAACTAAATATAGATAACTTAGTAGGTATTAATGATCAGATAAATATACTCTACAACACCTCTAATAAACACTATGGAGGTGAGAATAGTGTTGGAAGTGGATATGAGTTCTCATTTCCATATGGTAGAACAACCTTCACCTTTTCTCAAAAGAGTAACCTCTTTCGCCAAAACATCAAAGCAGGAGCAGATATATTCTTATCACAAGGCAAGACAAGAACTTATACATTTGATACTAATTATAAACTCTATCATGACCAAATAAATCGTGTTGGAATAGGAGCATCTCTATCAAACTATCAAACAGACAACCACTTTGATAATGTCTATCTTGAGACATCAAGCTATAGACTATCTAAACTCTCTTTAAATAGTGACTATCTATATCAGATACCTGGATTTTATACATTTATAAATCTCTCTTACACAAGAGGAGTTAATCTATTTAATAACCACCACTCAACAGCATTAGATGATGATTATGATATCTTAAATATCTCTCTATCAGCCACAAAAGAGCTCTATCCATTTAGATACTCTTTAAATGCTTATGCTCAACACACAAATGACTTACTATTTGGTTCTGATAGAATGAGTATAGGAGGACCATATAGTGTAAGAGGTTTTCAAGCAGAAGGGGTTAGTGGTAATAGTGGTTATTATGTAAGGAATGAACTCTCTTATAATAGAAGCTATGATCTATTTAATGGAGTTAATAATAGCCTCTTTTTAGCATTAGATGGTGGAGCTATTAAACCTGATGAGAGTAGCTTTAAAGGTAAGCTCTTAGGTTACTCATTTGGAACAAAACTTCAAAGCAACAACTTAGAAGCCTCTATACACTACTCTATACCAATATATAAAAAAGATATAAGTAAATCAGAGAACTTTTTTGGTATATCGCTTAGAGCTACCTTCTAATTCTTAACCCATTCTCTGATAATAACCTCTATTATCAGATACTGTGTTCTAATCCTTAACCCATTCTCTAATTAAACATACCTCCATAATTAATATTATTATCTATAATACCATACACTTAAGCATACTCTAATAGTTAATAAACAATTAAGTCTTAATAAACTAAAACAACAAGCAGATGACAATGAAACACAAAAAGAGCAAATTAAGCATACATTAAAGATGGAGTATATAAAATTTAGTCTCATTATATTACACTTTTAACAGGGAAGTCGATGAACACTATAACCACCAATAAAACATTAAAAACACTCAAACAACTCAACCTCCCCAATAAACCCCTCAAACAATCTCTCTGCTTTCTACTCTCCATCTCTCTTATTCTAAACCCTTTTACTCTCTTAGCTAATGATATAGTAGTAGATAAAACTAAACCATCTAATACTCCATCTTTAGATATGGCTTTAAATAAAAAAGTCCCTATAGTAAACATAGTAAAACCAAATGAGAAAGGAGTATCTCACAATAGGTTTATAGAGTATAATGTAAATAAAGAGGGAGTAATATTAAATAACTCCAATAAGGTAACTACAACATCATTAGCTGGTTATATATCAAACAATCCAAACCTTGAAGATGGAAAAGGTGCTAAAGTAATATTAAATGAGATTACAGGAACTAAAAAGACAGAACTATTAGGTTATACTGAAGTTGCAGGAGACAAGGCTGATGTAATCATTGCAAATCCAAATGGTTTATATATAAATGGTGCTGGATTTATAAATGTAAATGCAGCTACTCTTACAACAGGAGAGTTAAGATTTAAAGATGGTATGTTAAATGGGTTTAATGTAAACAGAGGTGAGATAGTAATAGATGGTCTTGGATTTAATGCAAATAATATAGATAGAGTAAATCTCTATTCAAACACACTCTATCTAAACTCAAAACTATATGCTAACAATATCTATGCTATTCTAGGAGATAATAGTATAGATATTGATAGCTCATATATCTCAAACAACAGAGCTTCTTCTGGTCTCTCTTTAGACTCTTCATCTCTTGGTGGTATCTATGCTAATACTATATTCTTAGCAAGTTCAAATAAAGGAGTAGGAGTAAATCTTCCTCCTGAAGTACTATTATCAAATGAACTTACTATAAATGCTAATGGTGATATAGTAATAGATAAGATATACTCAAATAACCAAGCATCACTTCTCTCTACAAATAGTATAACAGTAAAAGATACTATTGCATCAAATAGTATAAACTTAAAAGCAAACACTCTTCACAATAAAGGAGAGATAAACTCTCTAAGTGGAGAAGGTTATAGTACAATAGATGTAACTAATAGTATAATCAATAATGGACTTATTGCAGGATATAACTTAGAGCTATTATCAAATACTCTAACAAATAACAACAGTGCTACTATCTACTCTAAAGACAACTTAAACCTAAATAGTAATACTCTAACAAATAACAACAATTCAACTATCTACTCTAATAACAATCTCTTTATAAACTCAAATAGTATAACAAACAGTAATCATTCAACAATTGCAGGATATAACTTAGACCTATTATCAAATACTCTAACAAACAACAACAATTCAACACTCTACTCTAATAACAATCTCTTTATAAACTCAAATAGTATAACCAATAACAACAATTCAACACTTCATGCTAATAATAACTTAAATCTAAATCTAAGTTCAAATGATTTTACTAATCAAGGATATATAACAAGTGGAAATAACTTATATCTAAAAGCAAACACTCTTCACAATAAAGGAGAGATAAACTCTCTAAGTGGAGAAGGTTATAGTACAATAGATATAACTAATAGTATAATCAATAATGGACTTATTGCAGGATATAACTTAGACCTCTTTGCTAAAGAGATATTAAATAATAAAGAGAGTGCTATCTACTCTAAAAACACATTATTTATAAATTCAGACTCTTATATAAATAGAGGATATACAAGAAGTGATAATAACTTAATATTTAATATTAAAGATACTCTACTTAATGAAGATACTATATTCTCATTAGGTAATATATTTATAGGTTCTAAAGAACAAAGAACAAATAATATAACTAATAGTAATACCATAGAGTCTTATGGTGATATGATTATATTTGCTAAAGAGTTAAATAACATTGCTGATGCTCCAGTATATGAGGTTGTAAAAGATGTTAAAACCTTTGAGGTTTCTCTTGCTAAGAAGTGGAAGGAAGTACACACCATAACAACCCAAACAGATGTCTTAGTAAAACCTAATAATCCTTCACTTATTCTCTCTTCTGGTTCAATGTTCTTTGATGTAGGCTCTTTAATAAATAGATACTCATTAATTGCAGCAGATAAAGATATTATTCTTAATGCAGGAAGTGTTAAAAACATTGGAAAAGTAGCAGTTAATACTACAACTACAAGAGTAGATACTTATAAGAAGCACTCATCTAGTGCTGGTACAGATAGTAAATGGAGAATCAAATACTCAACAACCAAAGTTAAAACCAATAGAGCCCCCTCTTTAAACTATGGTATTCAAGCAGGTAATAGTATAGCTGGAAACATTGTTGAACTAAAAAATATAATAGACTCTATAGATGACCCAATACTAAATGAACAACTTAAAAAAGATAGAGATAGTGTTGTAGAGTTAGAACAAAAAAGCAATGATATGAAAACATCTCTACTATACTTTGAAGAGTTAGATGAACTTATCAATGGAGTTGATGAAGATGGTCTCTCTTTTTTTGATTTAACTGAATATTTAGATTATAGTAATGCTGAAAACTTTGAAGAATTTAAAGAGAGAATATCATCTTTAAAAGAGTTCTATCAAGATATTATAGAAGATAGTGATTATACTCTCTCTCTTTTAGAGAGTTCATTAAACTATATGGAGTCTAAAGAGAATCACTCCAATAAATATATAGATATAAAAACTGCTATTAATCAAATAAAAGAGACAATGGGGCTAACAGATATAGATAAGATAGATTTAATCTATAGTAGTCTTAATGAAGAGAATAAAGATGAAGCTATAATGCAACTCTTAGAGATTAATAGTAACTATATACAATCTTTAAAAGAGATATTAGAGATTATAACTATTAACAACATAAAAGAGACAACAGATGATTTTTTACAAACATTTGATAATGATGCAACTCTTCTAAAAGCAAACATAGATAATATATTAAAAGATATTAGTCCAAAAGACACCATCATCACAAATGATGAAGGAGTATATAGAGTAGGAGTTACAAATAACCACAATAGTAATAGTAGTAATAGTAACTCTTATGAAGCTAACTCACCTAACAAGCCATCTTCTCCTTCTACAAATGAGATTAATCTAATAAACAGTATCTCTATACCTGAAGGTAAATATGGTGAATTTATAAAGAGTAAAAACCATAACTACCTAATAGAGACAAACCCTCTATATACAGAGTATAAAAACTTCTTAGACTCAGGCTATCTCCAAAGTAGATTAAACTTTAATCAAGAGCTAACATGGAAACGTTTAGGAGATGGTGCATATGAGACTAAACTTATAAGAGATGCAATAATAGCTTGGAGTGGTCAAAGATATTTAGATGGATACTATTCAGATACAGAACAGTTTCAAGCTCTAATGGATAATGCTCTTAGTGTACATGAAGAGTTAGAACTCTCTTATGGTGTAGCTTTAACATATGAACAGATAGCAAATTTAAATAAAAATATTGTCTGGATGGTATTAGAGGAGATTGAAGGAGAGAAGGTATTAGTCCCAAGACTCTATCTTGCCTCTACAAATATAAATAACTATGGTCCTAAGATAGTTGCAGGAGAGATATATCTTGATATAAAAGATGAACTATTAAATCAAGGAGCTATTACTTCAACATCTAATAGTATAGTAATAAATGCTGATAAGATAACAAACATACAAGGACATATCAGCTCACAAAACCATCTTGTATTAATAGCAAATAGTGATATTAAAAACTTAAGTGGAACTATAAACTCAGAGGGTGATATGCTTATCTACTCTAAAGAGGGAAGTATCATCTCTGATACTCTTAGTGTAGTAGATAGTTATCTATATAGAAATGGTTATCAAACCAGTTCAACTCTTGGAGTTAGTAGTAGCTTTAACTCTAAAGGTAATATGGAGTTAAATGCTAAAGAGAATATAGAACTATTTAATACAAACATAAATGCAAATAACAATCTTCTACTATTTGCAGGTAATGATATAGTAGTTGGAACTGTAGAAGAGATAAATCAATATGACTTTACATTTAAAGGTGGATATAAAAAGGGTGAGAGTCTAACATATCATGGCTCAAACATAGTAGCTAATAATATCTTTATGGGCTCAGGTAATGATATAACTATAGACTCATCTAAATTAATAGCAAATATAAATAGAGATAGAGATATAGATATAAACAGAGATATAAACAAAGATATAGATAAAGAGATAGATATAAATAGAGATAATAGTAGAACAGACTTAGGTGGAAACATTATCCTTAATGCAGGTAATAATGTAAACATATTAGCTTCAAACAATATCTACTATGATGAAGAGAAACATACAAGTAAAGGAGTTGCAAGTAAAAAGACAACTCTTGATATGATCTACTCTGAAACAACTAATAGTGCAGAACTTAATGCAAACAACATAGCTATCATCTCAGGTAATAATATAAACTTAGAAGCTGCTAAGTTAGTAGCTAATGAGAATATAGAAGCATATGCAGATAATGATATAAACATTATAGCTAAGATAAAAAAAGATGCACAACTTCACTTAGTAAAGAAGAGTTCATTTGGAGGATTAGCACAATCTCTTGATTTAAATGCTAATGAAGATTATACTCTAAGTGAGGCTAATCTTGAGACTATAGCTAATAATATTGTATTAAAATCAGGTAATGATATAACTATTATAGCCTCTACTATAGACTCAGCCTCCTCTTTACAATTAGAGGCTTTTAATAATCTACTAATAGCAGCTGGTATAGAGTCACATATAAGTAAAGAGATACATGAGAAGAGTTCATTTAACCCTCTAAATTTTTTAGTATCAATAGCCTCTCTTGGACTTATAACTGACCCTCTATATGAGAGCCATATGATAAAAGATGGAGTCTATAATACAAATGCTCTCTCTTCAACTCTTAATGCTGGTAATAACATTATTATTGATAGTGGTTCTACTACTATAGTTGGCTCAAACCTAAATGCCCTTAATAATATAGCAATTAGAGCAGATAGTGGAGAGATTAATATTGTAACAGCTAAAGAGTTTACAGATGCAACACATGAAGAGAGACATGTAGAGGTAAGCTTAGCTAATATAAAAGATATTGCTAAAAACATTATAGATGATATAAAAGATACTCAATCAAGATTAAAATTAACAATAGCAACTGCAAGTATTGATGAGAGTGAACAGAGCACATCATCTACAAACCATATCTCCTCTAATCTTAATGCAAGTAATGGCAATATTATACTTGACTCACTTAGTGATATAACTATAACAGGTTCAAACCTCTATGCAAACAATGGAACTATAGCTCTACTCTCCCAAGTAGGTGATATAAACATTAATGAAGCTATAAACACCTTAGAGAACCAAGAGAAAAACAGACACTTAGAAGCAGACCTATCACTATCACTGCAGAATGAGTATGTAGAAGTACTCCAATCAATAAGAGCAGCTGAAAACTCAGCTAAACAGTTACAAAGAGTAAAAGATGAGTATAGTAACTATAAACAAGAGGTTAAAAAACTACAAAGAACTTTAGATGAACTAAAAGAGAGATATAAAAACAAAGAGATAGGAGTTGAACTTAGTGATATAGAAGAGCTTGAAAACCTAATAGAGCTTATAAAAGATGAAGAGAGATATTACTTAGCCTCTATTGCTGCAGCTTCAGCAGATTTAGCTACTAAAACAGTAGGTATAGCTTCTCAAGGTGCAACTGCATTTGCAACTTCACCTTCTACTTTAGGATTTAACATAGGAGTATCTCTTGATATATCTGGATATGAGAGTAAAGAGAGAACATCAATAACCTCTTCATTAGGTTCAAACCTTATAGCTAAAGATATACTCCTTGCAACAGCTATAACAGATGACCTATTTACCTCTACAAACATAAAAGGTTCAAACCTCTATGCAAGTAATAGTATTAATATACAAACAGGTAATCTAAATATACTCTCTTCAATTGATACTATGAACTATAGTAGAGATAGTAAAGATATAAGTAGCTCTACTTCAACATCTCTATTTGGAAATAGTAATGGTATTAGTACTTCAGCAAGTTATGCAAATAACAACTATAATGAGTATCACCTATACAACACAAACTCTAATCTAATAAGTAATAACATAAACATCTATGCCAACAATGATGTAAATATAATAGGTGGAACATTAAGAGCAGATGATACTCTTAATATGTATGTAGGAAACAATTTAAATATAGAATCAGTTCAAGATACTCACTACATAAATAGTAAAGGTAGTAGTTTTACTGCAGGATTCTCTCTTGGAAAAGATGGTAACTACTCATCAGGTCAAAGTGATAAACAAAAAGAAAAAGATGGACAACTTGGTATAAGAACAGGAGAGGGTATAGCAAGTGTAAATACAAACATAAACACTAACTCCTTAACATATAAAGAACAAGAGACACTACTCTCTTCAATAACAGCAGATAATCTACATATAGAAGTAAATAACAACACAAATCTAAAAGGTTCACTTATTATAGCTGGAAACTATGATAAAGATAATAACTTTATAGATAATGGAAATCTATATCTAAAAACTAATACTTTAACATATAGCAACATAAGAGATACTCTCTACTCTAACTCTAACTCTATTGGTGGTGGAGTTAATATAGCATTAGCAAACAACAATAACAACCAAACATCAACATCAAATAACATAAACAATAATAACAATAATAACCCATCAAACAACATAAACACAAACAACAATAACCCATCTTCAAACAACAAAGAGAACAATGGTTCTAAGATAAACTCATCATCACTAAATCTCTCTTCTGATATATCATACAATACATCTAAACTATTAGCTACTATAGGAGAAGGAACACTAATAGTAGAAGATGAGAATAACTCAGATGATATAGAGAGACTAAATAGAGATATAGACCAAATAAATAAAGAACTATACTCAGGAGATATAGGTGTATCAGTAGAGGGTAGTTTAGATCATAGGTTA
>Ga0209755_10009181_pt1 | contig 10467 bp, 10 predicted proteins | sample TergutCo191P1_FD_187301 | JGI IMG/M metagenome (GOLD analysis project Ga0209755, IMG submission 187301) | Cornitermes sp. P1 segment gut microbial communities from Petit-Saut dam, French Guiana - Co191P1 (SPAdes) (version 2) | ecosystem: Host-associated > Arthropoda: Insects > Digestive system...
GGCTACGAAAAACCGTGTTCGGGCTTGCGCCCTCTGCACGGTTTTTCTCCGCCACAGTTTGGGCAGGGGTCGTTGCTACGCAACGCCCTATTACCTGCCCAAACCGTCAGTTACTTAGAACGTTATGCGCAAGTTTGCCAGAAATAAGATGAAAAAAAATATATGAAAATAGGATATTGACATAATATTAATAGTAATATATAATGAATTTCAGTAAAAAAGGAGTATATTTTGACTAAAAGTAGTGGAAAACAATTTATATATATTGTGCAGTCTTTAAAAGAAGATACAAAATGTAAAATAGGCAAAACAAAAGACTTGGATGAAAGACTAAAAGCCTATAACAATATAACTGGAAAATCAAAAGAAAATATATCGGAATATTTATTTACATGTGAAGTTAAGAATATGACAAAATTAGAAAATGATATAAAAAATAAATTTCTTGCTTTAAGGGAAGAAAATAAGAAAGAAATATACTTTTATAATTCCGCTCTTTTTGAAGAATATATAAAATTTATTAAAAATCATACGTTATTTGTAAAAGAAATAATGATTAAAACTGCAAAGAAAAAAGAAATTGTAAAAATTATTAAAAAAACTACGCCATCTCTTGAAGAAAGAGGTATATCACAAAGAGATGTATTACAAAAAGCTCAAAGAGTAGATAATGATGAATTTTATACAAGATATGAAGATGTGGTAAAAGAATTATCAAAATATTCAAAAACAACATGGAAAAATAAAACTGTTTTTTGTAATTGCGATGATGCGGTAGACACTACTGACAATAGAAATACATCAGCATTTCCATTATATTTTTTAAAAAATTTCCAAGAACTTGAAATTAAAAAATTAATATGCACTCATTTTGGTGGTGTAGTAGATTTATTTAATCAAGGTACAAAAGGTTACGTATTTACAAAAGATGGTTTTAAGGAATTAAAAGAATTTCCAAAAAATTATACTGGTAGTTTTGATGACCCTCTATCATTAAAAATACTCAAAGAGGAAGCGGATATAGTATGTACAAATCCACCTTTTTCAAGAGCTTCGGAATATTGGAAATTAGTTATTGGTAGTGGAAAAAAGTTTTTAATTATTTCTAATATATCAAATGTTGTTACTAGATCATTTATTCCATATTTTTATAATAATCAGGTATGGGCAGGATATAATAGAATAGATTATTTCTTGAATCAAAAAAAAGAGCTTGTAGATGCATCTGGACACTGGTATACAAATTTAACAATAAAAAAAAGACCAAAGTATAAACATTTGAAAATAATTTCGTTAAAGGAAATTCCAGAAAAAAATAAAAAATATGATGATGCAAAAATATTATTAGTAGATAATTGTTATATACCAAATGATTATAATAAGAAATTCGCAGTATCTACACGTCCAATATTAAATGGACTATTAGAAAAAGGTTATAAACTTATTGAAGATAAGGAATATTATCCATATATTAAAGGAAAAAGAAAATTTGCAAGAATTTTAGTACAGAAAATATAATAATGAAAGATATAAAAAGGCAAACCAGCGCATAACAAACGGTAACTGCAAAATACCCTGTTCGGGTATTTTGGGTTCCGTTCGGCTAGGTCATGGCTTCGCCATTCCCACGCCTCACTACACCACATTTTTTTGCGCCCGTAAAACGCTTCGCGTTTTCCTTATCGGACGCAAAAAAACGTCAGTTACCTAGAACGTTAAGTGCTAGTTTTTAGGGTGTGACTCGACACATCGGTAACGGTTATGTATCGAGACATCGGTAACACCATATGGCTAATTCCTTACTGGATAATGACTTGGAAATTTAGAATCAATTTCAGAATGATAATGAAATATTTACATAATTCATTACTAGACAAGGATTTAGTTCAAAATTTGATTAGCCTTATGAATATGTTTTTTGTATGTTTTTGTAGCTAATTTGTTATCTCGTATAGAGTTGTGGAAACGTCTTTTCGCAACTAAACCGTTACCGATGTTTTGAGGCTGTACCTAGAAGCAAATAACAGATAAATATTTTAAAAGACTTGACATTTTTATTAAAAAAGTTATAATAATAAATTGGAGGAAAAATATGAATAAGATAAATGGTTATGATAGAGTAGAATGGGATTTTTCACTAGAAGAAGTTGAAAAAATATATGGTTCTTTAATTGTAAGAAATAAAGATAATAATATAATTTCATATATACAGCATAATCCTGAAAAATATATAGAAGAAAGAACATTTGTTTTTTCAAATAATAAATTACAATCAGTTTTATTAACAATATCTGATCGTAATAATATAGGTTATTATAATTCTCAAATAATATTTGATGTTATTAATAAAATAATAAATGAACTTGGAGATTTTAACGAAGGAGAAATAATACCAAATTTTGGATATAAAAAAATATCAAATACTAAATTTATAAAAGAAAAAACAGGGGCAATATTTTCAATTAAAAAGTATTATAAAAATATTTCTAATAATTTAAAAATAGAAATGTGTATTTCATATCAAGATAATTTTGACAATGAAACTTATTCAAATCCTGAAGAGATTTTTGATGAAAAGAGTTTTATCCCTGAAGTATTATTGATAGAATATATAAATCCAGAGTGGGAAAAAGTTAAAAATTTAAAGAAATCAGAAATAGAAAATAAAGAAAGGGAAAAAAGAAAAGCTGAAATAAATAAAATAACATTATAACATTATTAAATAAAAATAAAAAACCAGCACTTAACAAACAGTATGCGCTACGCCGCCTGTTCGGCGGCTCGGGGTTCGAAAAACCGCAGTCGCCTTCGGCTTTGTGCGGTTTTCTCTCACCCACATTCCAGCCCACCGCAAACCTGCGGTTTGCTTTATAAGGTGGGCTGGAACGTCGCATACTTAGAACGTTATGCGAAATGGTAGGCTAAGATTTTGGAAAAAAATAGGCAATAATAGCTATTGACATAAGATTTATATTTTGTATAATAAATTAATGGAAATAATTAATTTAGGTAATTTTGCAGTTAATAATTTTATTCTACCTATTTCAAATGGCTATATGCTCATTGATACTGGTTATGAAAATGGCTACAAAATATTTCGCAAGAATATATTAAAATATAATATTAAATTGGAAAACATAAAATATATATTTTTAACACATGCTCATGATGATCATGCAGGTTTTTTGAATAAAATATTATTGGAAAATCAAAAAATAAAAGTTATTATGCATTCAAATGCAAAAGAAGGGCTTTTTCGTGGACAAAATTCTTTTAATGGTGGATGCACAAATAAATTAGCACTTTTATTTTGTAAAATTATGGCTTTTGCTGGTAAAAAAGAGCATAAATTTCCAATTATGGAAAAAATATTTGAAAATAATTTTATTTTCATTGAATCAAATGAAGCAAAAGAAATAGAAAATAATTTTTCTATGAAATTTATTGAAACAATAGGACATACAAATTGTTCAATTTCTCTTTTATGGAATAATAATCTTTTTTGTGGTGATGCTGCTATGAATGGTTTACCAAGTTGGAATAGAATAACAATATGGGCAGAAAATTTAAATAATTTTAAATTATCATGGGATAAAATTATTAAATTAAATCCAATAAAAATATATCCTGGGCATGGAACCCCATTTAGGATTAATGATTTAATAAAATATAAACCAAAAATAGAAAAGAGAAAATTATATAAATTAAAATAGTGTACGCCTACCACTTCGCATAACAAACGGTAACTGCTACGGGCGCTGTTCGCGCCCTCGGGGTTCGGTCGGCTAGGTCGGTCGCTGCGCTCGCTCCCACGCCTCCCTCACCCACATTTTGCCAGCCCTGGTCTTGCTTCGCAAGCCCTTATTCGGGCTGGCAAAACGTCAGTTACCTAGAACGTTATGCGACATATATCCTTACATTATTGGAAGATTAATAATAAGTATTGACATATTCATGAAAATTGTATAAAATAAATTTAAAAGAGGATAATTATGTATTTTAAGAAACTTACTGGGAAAAAATGTTTTTTATCTCCGATGGATGTTAATGATGCTGAAAAATATTCTGAATGGTTAAATGATTTAGAAATTACTTCAAATTTAAGCATGTATCATTGTAATATAAGCATACAAAGTGAAAAGGAAATATTGGAAAAATTATCAAAAGAACATAATTATTCAATCATTGATATTGGACAAAATGAATTAATTGGAAGTTGTGGTTTTATGGATATAGATCATTTAAACCAAACAGCAGAAATTGGGATATTTATTGGAAACAAAAATTATTGGAATAAAGGATTTGGAACAGAAGCACTACAATTATTATTGCATTATGGATTTAAAGCATTAAATTTACGAAATGTTATTTTGAAAGTATATTCATTCAATAAAAATGCAAAAAGAGTTTATGAAAAAATTGGATTTAAAATTATTGGTAAAAGACGAAAAGCATTAAAACGAGGTAAAGAATTGTATGATATAATATTTATGGACATAATAGAAGAAGAATTTAATTGGAATAATAAAGTTTAAAAAGACGGATAAACGTCGCATAACAAACGGTAACTGCTCACCGCCTATTCGGCGGTTCGGGCTCCAAAAAACCGCAGTCGGGCTGCGCCCTTTGTGCGGTTTTTCTCCGCCACATTTTACGGTTGCTGGTCTTGCTGCGCAAGCCCTTATTAGCAACCGCAAAACGTCAGTTACCTAGAACGTTAAGTGCAAGTTTTTTGAGGAGAAAGTGTATACAAAATCATACAGTATAATTCATTTTAAAATGGTTAAATTTGTTCATTATTTTATTAAATTATAATATAATATCTAATGAATATATTATTAGGAGAACAAAAATGGAAATTATATTTGGGGATTATAAATTTAGTGATAATAAAAACTTAATCTCATTAGATAATGTGTGTAAATTATTGGATAAAACATATTGGGCAAATAATAGAAAAAAAGAAATAAATAAAAAAGCAATTGAAAATTCAATATGTATAGGAATATATAAAAATAATGAAATTATTGGGTTTTCAAGAATTGTAACTGATTATGCAACAATGTATTGGCTTGCTGATGTAATTATTGATGAAAATCATCGAAAATATGGTTTAGGAAAAAAATTAATTGAAATAATTACTCAAATGAAAGAACTTGAAGGATTGTTTGGAATATTGGCTACAAGAGACGCTCATGGATTATATGAAAAATATGGTTTTTATAAAGTTGGAGAAAAATATATGAGAAAGGATGCACAAAATCAAAAATAAAATTATTTATAAAAAAAGCAAAAAACCAGCACTTAACAAACAGTATGCGCTGCGGGCGCTGTTCGCGCCCTCGGGGTTCGAAAAACCGCAGTCGCCTACGGCTTTGTGCGGTTTTCTCTCACCCACATTCCAGCCCACCAAAAACCTTCGGTTTTTCTTATAAGGTGGGCTGGAACGTCGCATACTTAGAACGTTATGTGCAATACGCCATATAAGTATTGACATAAATATAGAATTGTTATAAAATGTAATTATGGAGGATTATATGCGTAAAATATTAAGTATTTTATTGTTTTTTTTTATTTAATTTATCTATCTCGGAAAATGATGGAAGGGTAGTAATTGGACCTTCTATTGAAATAATAGATAATGAAAACACTAATATAATAATGCAAAGTGAAGTAATTAATATTGTAATATATGATGAATATTATGAAGTAACTGTAAATTTTGATTTTTACAATGAAGGTCCAGACGAAAATGTTTTAATCGGATTTCCTGTAGAATCATGGGGATATATTGATAATGAATACGTATTTGATAATATATATGATTTTAAAACATATATTAATGGAGATTTAATATCAGAATATATCATTAGGGATGAAGAATATATTGATATGTATTTTTTATTAAAAAAGAAATGGTATTTAAGAGAAATATTATTTTCTGGAAATAAACATACTTATTCAATAGTTACTTATCGTGTTAGAAATCAATATAATTTTGGCGGTTCATCGGTTGGATATATTTTTGGGACTGGTAGAAACTGGAAAGATAAAATAGGTAAAATGACAGTATATATAACACATGATGATAATATTATTATTTCTAGGATTAGTAATATTGATAAATTTGATTTTTTATGGGAAGAAAATAGAAAATATAAATTTGAAATTGAAAATATAGAACCGGAAATAGGTGATAAAATATATATAAGTATTCAACAATTTGATTGGTTTTTTGATGATGATGAATTAAATTATACTAAAAAAAGATTAATATATAAAGATGAAAATGATATTCAATATTTTTCAATTAATCAAATTAGATTATTAATAAATTCATATTATTTAAATAAAGAACATGAACTTAATGAGGTTGATATAAAAAATATACATTATTTATTAAAATTGGAAAATAAGATACCTAGAAATTCTCAAGAAATTTTAATTGAATATTTACCAGAAGTTAAAATGTTAGAATTATTTAAAGAAAATCAAGAAATAGAATATGAAAATATATTGGAAATTAATAGTTATAATATCAGTTCAGAACTAAATAAAAATAATATAGAAGTAAAATCAATATCAGTACGAATTATACTAATAATTATTGGAAGTTGTATTTTAACAGCATGTATATTATTATTTGTAATAAAGAATATAAAAAATAGTATGAATAAATAATGGCGTACTGCACATAACAGGATTGTATACGCTTCGCCGCCCTGACGGGCGGCTTCGGGGTTCGGTTTTGCTAGGTCAGTCGGTCGCTACGCTTCCTCGTTCCCACGCAAAACCTCACCCACATTGCCCACCGCTCGGTTAGCGGTGGGCAACGTCGTATACAACCAAACGTTAAGCGAAATACTTGTTGAATATAAAATTGTATTGACAATATATTTTTATATAAATATAATTAAAAAATGAGGTTTAGAATAGATAAAATGCATAAATAAATATTTCTAATATATTTACCTAATTTTCCCAAAATTAACATGGGATAAAACGATCAACTCAAAAAATGTTCTTTTGAATATATAAGGATTGATCTATTTAGAAAATTTATTTTAAGGAGCTTTTATGTCTGTAACAGTGGAAGAAAAAATGAAAAACATAGATTTTTCAAAATATTATTGGCAAAACGATAAAGTGAGAATTCGTCCAATAAGATTAGAGGATTGGAAAGAACATTATTTATGTCTTTTTGATAGCCATAGCAGATTTTTACTTGATAGTGAAATTGAACTACCATTTGATGAAAAAGTTGGTGAAGAGCATTGGAAAGGTTTTTATGGAGATGGTTTTAATAAAAATGGCAGAATCAAATTATCAATTGAAACATTAGATGGAATAAATGTTGGTGGATATAATTTGCATGGAATAGATGAAAGAAACGGAACTTTTGGAATAGGTATGCAAATTAATCAGGAATACAGAGGCAAAGGATATGGAACTTCTGCAATGAAAATTCTTTTGGATTATGCATTTAATGAGAGGAGATTAAATAAATACCAAAGTTTTGTAATTGAGGGAAATATTGCTTCTGAAACAATGCTAATAAAATTAGGTTGTGTTAAAGAAGGAATAATAAGAGGAACTACATTCCATAATGGAAAATATTGGAATGAAATTCATTATGGATTATTTGCAGATGAATTCAACAAAAAGTGGAAACAATAAAAGCAACAAGCACTTCGCTTAACAAACGGTAACTGCAAAATGCCCTGTTCGGGCATTTTGGGTTTCGTTCGGCTAGGTCATGGCTTCACCATTCCCACGCCTCACTACACCACATTTTTTTGCGCCCGTAAAACACTTCGTGTTTTCCTTATCGGGCGCAAAAAAACGTCAGTTACCTAGAACGTTATACGAAATACCAGCCTAAGATTATTGAAAAAATAATGGAATAAATAATTGACAAAATTTGGAAAATAATGTATTTTAATGGTAATTAAAGTTTAAGGATTAATAGTTTATGGATCAAAAAAGGAAATACCCTCAATTTTCGGCTTGTGGGTTAAATTGTGGATTATGTCCTCGTTATTATACAGATGGTAATTCAAAATGTCCTGGATGTGGTGGTGAAAATTTTACAGAAAAACATTGTTCTTGTTCAATTTTACCTTGTACTGAACGTAAAGGAGTAGAATTTTGTTATCTTTGTGACGAATATCCATGTAAAAGGTATACCAAACCTGATAAAGATTCATTTATAACTCATCAAAATATGATGAAAGATAATGAAAAAGCAAAAAATATTGGAATAAATGCATATATAAAGGAACTTAATGTAAAAATAAAAATATTAGAAGATTTATTGGAAAATTATAATGATGGAAAACGTAAAAGTTTTTATTGTATTGCAATAAATTTATTAGAATTAAATGATATAAAAAATGTAATAAAACAGCTCAAAAAAGATACGAAATCAAATGATTTAAGCATAAAGGAAAAATCAATTATTGCAGTAAAATTATTTGAAACTATAGCAAAAGAAAAAAATATAGTATTAAAACTGAATAAATAAAAAATGGAGTACGGCTGGTACTTCGTATAACAAACGGTAACTGCAAAATGCCCTGTTCGGGCATTTTGGGTTCCATTCGGCTAGGTCGCCTAAAGGCTCCCACGCCTCATTCCACCACATTTTTTTGTGCCCGTAAAACACTTCGTGTTTTCCTTATCGGGCACAAAAAAACGTCAGTTACCTAGAACGTTATACGAAATTGGGGCTAAACATTTTTTGAATTATTGACAAAACAATGAATATTGGTAAAATTAATAAAATTATAAAGTTCTTGGAGGATAAAATGATTCAATTATTTACAGATAGGTTAATTATTAGGGATTATGTGGTAGAAGACTTGAATAATCATCATGAATTATTGTTGGATAATATTGTAATGTATTATTTACAAGACATAAAAATAAATAATCTTGAAGAATCTAAAGAGAATTTAATGATCGTGTTAAATGATCAAAAATCAAATGATCGTAAGCGTTACCATTTTGTCATTGAAAAAAGAACTGAAAATGAGTTTATTGGAGGAATTGGATATACTGTAATAGATGATACACCGTATGGAAAATTAGTACATATGGGATATTTTATAAAACAAAATTACTGGAATAAAGGATATACAACAGAAGCATTAAAAAAGGTTATTGAATTTGCTTTTTTGGAAAATAATGTTTATAGAATCCATACCGAATGTATAAAAGAAAATATAAATTCAGAAAAAATAATGCAAAAATGTAGGTTTATTAAAGAGGCAGAATTTAAGGAATATGTATATCATGATGGAAAGTTCAAGGATAGAGTAGAATATAGGTTATTAAAGAATGAATGGAAAAATTAATGGAGTACGCCCCAACTTCGTATAACAAACGGTAACAGCTGCGAGCGCTATTCGCGCCCTCGGGTTCCAGAAAACAGCAGTCGGGCTGTACGCCCTTTGTGCTGTTTTCTTCCACCACATTTTGTCGGTTGCTGGAATACTTCGTATTGCTTTATCGCAACCGCCAAAACGTCAGTTACCTGTAACGTTAAGCGCAAGTTTGCTTAGTGTGATTGAATTAATATTTATATTGGGATATAATAAAATATGAAAATAAAAGCTATTTGTTTTGATTTAGGGGATACTCTTGTTTATTCTGAAAATCAATTAAGTTGGGCTAATAATTATAAAAATGCATTGGAAAATGGGTTTAATTCTATAAATAAAAAGCCAATAGAAGATGAATATAATAATTGTATAAAAATATTAACAAAATATAATACAAGAATAAATCCACGTGAAAAGGAAATATCCTCAGAAATAATATTTAATGAAATTATGGAATTAATGAATCTTAATATATTAGAACGAAATAATATTGAAAAATATTTTTTTGAATATTATATGAAAAACAATAAACCTTTTAATGATACAGAAGAAGTATTACAAGATATAAAAAATAATAATCTAAAAATTGGAATATTAACAGATGTTCCGTATGGCAGTATAAATGTTGTAACAGATGATATTAATAAAATTAAAAATCATAAAATTATTGATGTTATACTTTCATCAGTAGAGACAGGTTATAGAAAACCAAATATTACAGGATATAATATGTTGGCGGAAAAACTTGGAATAAAAATAAATGAAATGATTTATATAGGAAATGAAGAAAAGGATATTATTGGAGCAAATAATGCAGGAATAATATCAATATTAATAAACAGATCAAATAAAGAAATGAATTATGGAGAAAAATATCAATTTAAGAATTTAAAAGATATGTGGTTTAATATAAAAAAGCAAACCAGCACTTAACAAACAGTATGCGCTATGGGCGCTTTTCGCGCCCTCGGGGTTCGAAAAACCGCAGTCGCCTACGGCTTTGTGCGGTTTTCTCTCACCCACATTCCAGCCCACCAAAAACCTTCGGTTTTTCTTATAAGGTGGGCTGGAACGTCGCATACTT
>Ga0209755_10009182_pt1 | contig 10466 bp, 9 predicted proteins | sample TergutCo191P1_FD_187301 | JGI IMG/M metagenome (GOLD analysis project Ga0209755, IMG submission 187301) | Cornitermes sp. P1 segment gut microbial communities from Petit-Saut dam, French Guiana - Co191P1 (SPAdes) (version 2) | ecosystem: Host-associated > Arthropoda: Insects > Digestive system >...
TATTACGGCAGGAGGATAAAAACGCGCGATAAGAGCGACGGCAAGTCCGTTCCAGCCAAGCCCTGCGGAAAATTCCTTAATAACTGAATAATGCGTTCCAAGCACCGCGATGCCGCCCGCGAGACCGTACATGCAGCCGCTGAAGAAAAGCGCCAGAACAGTATTTAATTTTGTATTAATTCCTCCGTAACGCGCGAATATTTCGTTGTTACCTGCCATTCTGAACTCATATCCAAGTCTTGTTCCAGAGAGAAAAATATGCGTAAAAAAAACAAAAATAAAAGCAATAAAAATCCCGATACTTAGACCTGAAGGTTTCAAAATCAAAGGAAGCCGCATATTTTCCGCGATTTTTTTTGTAGAAATGAGTGAAGTTTCAGGATCGAGAAAAGGGCCCGTTACAAGATAATTGACTACATGAATAACTGCGCATGAAACAAGAAAAGTAGTAATCAATTCAGTTGTATTCCATTTTGCTTTACAAAATCCGCTGAATGCCGCGGCTGCCCCGGAACAAAGAGCGCCGGTAACAGCCGCGAGAAACGCTGCTATAAAACCAAAATGCGGCGGGTTAGAAAACTGCAATGCTATAGCGGCGGTAACAAACGCGCCAAGGTACACCTGCCCTTCCCCTCCAAGATTGAGACTGCCTGCCTTCATCGCGATAATTATACCCAACGCTCCAAAAATCAACGGCACTGAAGCATTCAGCATATTGCCAAAACTGAAAATATTTCTAAAAGGACCTATAAAAAAATAATAAAGCGTTTTAAAAGGAGTATCGCTAAAAATAAAAATCAGTAAAATTAAAATAAAAACCGCTATAACCGGAATTAAAAAAACGCCAAAAGAAAAAGACTGCGAATATATAACATTAGAGAGTTTGCCGGAAAACCCCGAAGAGGGAGGCCCGCTCTTTAAATTATCCTTTTCTTTCATTTCTCATTCCTTATTTTTAAGCCCTGCATACAATTTCCAACTTTCTCTTTGATAGATTCATCTGTGTTCGCGAACATACCTGCGATTCTTCCCGAATACATTACGATAATACGATCCGCCATTTCAATTATTTCATCCAGGTTAGTAGAAATTAGTATAACCGCGGCTCCCTTTCTCCGCAGCCCGTCAATCTCTTTTAATATAAAGCGGCTTGACGCTATATCCAGACCCCATGTCGGCTCCGAGAAAACTATATAGTCTTTAAACCAGTCAATTTCTCTCGCGAGAATCAATTTTTGTAAATTACCGCCTGAAAGCGTTGAAGCTTTTTCCCGCGGGTCTGAAATATCAATGTTATACTTTTCAGCCAGGTTCTCTGTAAATTCGAGTGAACATTTTTTATTTCTTAAAACATGTCTAAAATTAATTATCATGTTCTCTTCAATTGTAGCATTGAGAGCGCTTCCAACTCTTGTTCTGTCAGCAGGAACATAGGTAAGACCCTGTTTGCGGAGAGCTCGCGTATTAAAACGCGTTATATCCTTTCCCCTGTGAAAAATCTTTCCCGATTCAGGATGCAAAAAACCGCCGAGAACCGCTTCAATTACGCCAAGGCCGTTTCCGCCCACTCCGGCGAATCCAAGAATTTCGCCTGAAGACACAAAAAACGACACATTGTCGAGTAACGGCCGTTTCTGTCCCCGTCTGCGGACGGTAACATTTTCAAATTGAATAACAGGTTCTGTTTTATTTAGTACTTCTGCCTTAGAAATTTTTATTTTAAATTCATTTTCATCGTTTCCAATCATCATACGCGCGATTTCATATTCATCAATTTCGTCAGTATTACCGACGCCTATTAATTCCCCCCGTCGGAGAACAGCTACGCGATCTGATATTTGTTTTATTTCATTCAGTTTATGCGTAATTATAATAATCGCCTTTCCCGAATTCGCTAATTTTTTTAATGTGTTAAAGAGTGCTTTTATCTCATGTTCTGTAAGTATAGAAGTCGGTTCATCCATTATAATAATCTGCGAATCCTGATGGAGTATACGGCAAATTTCAACCTGCTGCATTTCTCCGAGAGTTAAATCTTTTACTTTTAAAGAACTTTTAATCGAAAAATTATTTTCTGATATGATTTCATCCGATATTTTTTCGGCTTTTTGTTTGTTAAAGAAAACACCCCATTTTTTGGGTTCAATTCCCATAACGATATTCTCAGCCGCATTGTATTCTGGAAAGAGCATAAAATGCTGATGAACCATGCCGATTCCAAGTTTTTTTGCGTCAAATACGGAGTTTATTGCCTCTTTTTTACCATTAATAAAAATATCGCCTTCGTCCTGTTTTTCAAGACCACAGAGTATTTTCATCAAAGTTGTTTTACCGGCTCCGTTCTCTCCAGCGATACACAGGATTTCTCCTTTTTTTAATTCAATAGAAATATTGTTATTTGCTTTTTTTTTACTTCCCGGGTAAGTTTTTGAAATATTCCGCAGTTCGACGGTATACATTTTTATTTTACTTGACCGTAAACCGCGCGAACTGACACGAACAATTTATTAATCATTAATAAATCCATTAAGAAAAATCTCGAATTTTTCACGGATATCCGCCGGCACTAAATTGAAATACTGCGGATCATCAGATATGAAACCCAAATATCCGTCTCTTACTCCGAGAGTTTGAGAAATACCGTATTGAATTTTATCTTCAAGCGCGTCGTTTAACACTTCCATTATAAGTTTTTTTTGTTCCATAATTCCGCAGCCTGCGATTACAGCGGCTGTATTGTAAGCGTTTGTGTTGTACCAGACAATATACGCGCCTCTTTCGGACGCAGTCTTAATCAACCCCTGCGCCGCACCTCCGGCAATTGCTGTAAAAACATCAACACCCGAATCCATCATGGCGGAGGCAAGTTCCGCCGCTTTACTCGCGTCGCTCCATGAACCAATTACACGCATATCAAGTTCAATTTCCGAATCGGCAAGCTTCGCTCCTTCAAGAAACCCAGGAACCATGTGCCTTGTTAAAAGCGGATATTCCTGCGCGGCGATAAAGCCAATCCGCTTTTGACTATTGGCATAAGGCATACCGCTTGTCGTGATAAGCCCCGCGAGATATCCAAGCAGCAGAGACTGCTCGTACTGATTATACAAATATGTTCTAATTTGAGGATTCCCTTCGTGATGAGCGTCGGCAATAATAAACCTGACATCGGGAAACAATTCCGCCAAATTAACGCACATCTCCGGCAAAGACGGATTTGAACCGATTACAATATCATATTCACCGCCTGAGATCATTTCCCCTAACTGCTGTTCCCACAGCGCCTGATTCATCCCCGCTTCGTAAATTTTCACCTTTACATTCTGATGAAGCTGAGCGAATTCCAGCGCGCCCTCCGCCATCATTTCGTAGGTAGGACTCCCGGCAATCACACCGGTAACAAAAACCAGAACCGACATGCTGCCTTCCGATCTTTTTGATTCATTTTTAACACAGCTTGACGCTAACAATACGGTAATTAGTAATATAATAGTAATAATTCGCTTCATAATATTTGTATATTACATAAATATTCTATCTATGTCAATTAAAAGTTATCAAACAACAACTCTGCGTCCTCTGCGTCTTTGCGCCTCTGCGAGAGCTCTTTCAATATCTTCTTCGCGAAAGATACTCTTCAAACAAATCATCATAAATATTTTTATTTTTCACGTCAGGTTTATAGCGTCTCTCAATGCGGCAGAGGGCGTCAGAAGCCTCTTTATAAGAGGAGAACTTTCCGAGAGCGCAGGAGCCGATTATCGCCAGCCCCAAGAGTTCAGCGTCTTTATGCTCTCCTTCAAGGATTTCCACTCCTGTAATGTCGGCTTTTATCTGATTGAGAGCTGAGCAGCCGGCAAGGCGGCCTGTTACGCGCAACTGCCCCGCCTTTGTCCCCGCTTCTTCCATGACGGAAAGAACATCCCTGATCGCGAAACCAATTCCTTCAAGAATCGAATTGGCAAAATCGCCCCGGACTGAAGAAAGACTTATACCGCTCCAAAGCGCGCGGGCCGACGGATTCCAGACAGGAGCGCGCTCTCCCGCGAGATAGGGCAGAAAAACAAGAGAGCCTGATCCCGGACTGCTCTCCTTCGTAAGCGCGATAAAATCATCAAAGGTATTCAGTCCTAAAATGGCGCGTCCCCAGTCCATCGCCTTTCCGGTAGTGTTGATAATACCGGACAGATTCCACCAGGGTTTTACGGGATGACCGTACGACATAAGCCGCGAATCGTTGACGCGCTTTTCCGTGCAGAGATTTATTCCTTCCGAGGAGCCGGTACGGTCGCATGCCTGCTCAGGCTCTGTCACCCCCGCTCCTAAAATCGAGGCAAAGAAATCAGGGCCGCCTGAAATTACAGGAATGTTTTTTGTAAAGCCATAACTTTCCGCGGACTTAAGCGTGAGCTGACCGAAAGGATCGCCGGGTTTAATAAAGGCAGGAAATTTTGACCTGTCGAGATCGAGTTTTTCAAGGACACTGTCATTCCAAAACCAGCGGTCAAATCCTTCGCCCGGAAAAACATTCCGCGCCTCGCCTGTAAGCGCGTACGCTAGATATTCGGGACAGCCAAGAAAGAACTTTGTCTTTTCGTATAACTCATTCTCATCATTTTTGATTGCCAGTATTTTTGGAAGGAAAAAACCCGCGTCGACAAAACCGCCCATAACTTCGGATACGGCAGACTGATACTTGACCGCGCGGCGATCCAGCCAGAGAAGAGCTGATGAAGCGAGAAATGATGAAGACTCCAACACGGGAACAAGCGTGGGGCCGTTACCGCTGATTATAATTGCTTCGGCTTGCTTTAGGTTTCCTAATTCGCGGCAGCATTGTTCAAACGTTAATAGCCATTGGTTTGGATCCGCTTCATGTTTTAAACCGCCGCCAATTTCGGCGGAAAGAGGCGCAGCGGCATGAGACAGGCGGTTGCCGTTATAATCCCAAAGACTTGTTTTTAAAGTTGATGTGCCTATGTCGATTGTTAGCAGCATATTTCATATTATCATAAAAAAAGGTGATTGTCACCTTATATACATCTTATGCACAACTTATACACAGCCAAAATCGCATTTTTCATAAGCAGCTGCTGCCTTTCTTGCCATTTTTTACAATCTGTAGTATTATGTATATATAAAATTTGCCCAAAGGGCGGCAGGGGTATTTATGAATGATGGGCTTAATCAGAAGGGTTCAGATGTTAAGGAAATTATCGTGTGGTGTGACAAATACGCTACTGGAATTGAAAAGATAGACGCTCAGCATTTACATCTGGTCAATCTGACTAATCAACTATATACAGCCTGTTTCGCGCCGAAGGATGAGCTTCAGTCTGTTTTTAAAGAGGCGATGAGCAGGATGGTAGAATATGTCCGCTTCCACTTTGAAGATGAATTAAAAATTCTACACGCGATAAATTATCCTGATTTCCAAAATCACAAAAAAATGCATCATACTCTGGTAAAACAGATTCTTGACGCGGTAAAAGGCTACGAAGAAGGCAAAAATCATGTCCCAAATAATTTTGTCCGTACCCTTGTTGATTGGGTTTTCAGCCATATCGCCTTTTACGACAAACAATACAGCCTGTTTGCCATGAGACAATTAAAAGACGGCGCATTGACATTAAGTGAACTGAGAGCGATTTAAACCCTACCCCCTATATTCGCGCTAATTCGTTCAATTCGCGTCATTCGATGTCGATTCTTCTCTCTCCCCCCTGTCCGGCCGCAGAACCTCCGCTCCGTTTCGGTAAACATGGCGTACTTTTGACCCTTCTTCGAGGTAGCAATGGATAATCACGCGGACTGTTCTTTCAAGGGAGTTTAGGCAGTCTGGCTCCTGAACTGAAAAAAGAGCTTCACCGCCGCGGGCGCGTCCGTACTTTCGCAGCGCGGCTGAAGGGTTAAGAGCGTTAAGATCGCCTGTTACCGAGAAAATAACGGAAACAATGTCCTCTTCCTCAAGTTTATTTAAGCGAAGCAATTCGTCGTACATTTGACCAATACGGCAGCACATGTCGTCCGCCGTATTTTCGCATTGAACCGCCCCTCTAAGGGCATACAGTCTTTTCACATGGTTCATCCCAGGGTACCTCCTGAAAAAACAACAATAAGCGTTTCAAGAAAAAAAATAACAATACACAAAAAAATCAAAATTAAACAGAGTAAAATTTTAACGATACCGGAAACAGCTTTGATTTTTCGCCGAAATAAATCAAAAATGATTTTAAACAACAGATAAACAGAACAAACAAATACAACTAATGATGAGTATCGAAGAATTGCCGGTAAAATAAGTAAATTTTTATCGGATAAACCTGTGTCAAAGAGAAAAACAACCAGAGACCCAATAGAAACTGCCAACCCGGCCGCCAACAGCCACAAAACAGGACTTCTGAGCCGCCGCCAAACCCACTTCATTCTTCATCCTTCATATTAATCTCTCATTGTTTTTTGTTCTTCCCTTGCCAAAAAAACATCTTATGTATTATTATAGTACAGTATGAAAAAGTTTTTTATCATCTTTTTAATATTGCTTGTTTTAGGCGGTGTTGGATTTTTCTTCGGGTGGGTTCAGTTTCAAATTCCGCCGGGACAATACGGTGTAATTCATTCTAAAACTCACGGTATCGATCCGGAACCGGTACATTCAGGGGAATTCCGCTGGATGTGGTATAAATTGCTGCCTACAAACGTAAAAATTGCCGTTTTTAACCTTGAATACGCGACATTCACCATCAATTTTAACAGCAAATTGCCTTCCGGCGACACATATGCTGCCTTTTTAGGGCTCACAAATGCCGATTTTTCATGGAATTTAAAGGGAGAAATTGCTTTCAATCTAAAACCTGAATACCTTGTACGGATTGCAGAATTACATAACCTTTCAAGTCAGGACGATTTAAAAAACTATATGGAAAAAACAGCCGCTGATATCGAAAATATTATTTTGCGTAATCTTACATCAATCTCTTCCGCCGATGACAGTGAACGAGTAGAACATATATTGTCCGGAAATACCGACAAGCTTATGGAACAGGAAATAAGAGCCGCTTTCCCGGAAATTAATGAATTTGCTTTCAATATTCATTTAGCGAAAATTCCTGATTTTGTCCTTTACAGGCAGCTCCGGCTTCTGTATGAAGAATTCATGACAAGACAGCGTGAATATATAACTTCGGAATTTGGCAGAAGGGTGGAAAACCACATCGAAGCGCAGCTTCGTATAAATGAACTGGAACGGTACGGAGAACTGCTTACAAAATTCCCGGTTTTATTGGATTATTTGCAATTAGAGCAAAATAAAGGGAATTAGTAACCGCTTCCCTTCCCTGTTTGTTGTTTTATGTATCCATTGAATAATATAAGGTAAATAAGGTATAATAGATGTATGCCGATAAGGAGTTTTTATGCATAAAGCGGGAGTAAGCTTAGCTTACGCTGTAATTTTAATACTTTTAACTGTTTTTCCTGCCATCCTTGCGGCTCAGGAAGATAATGATGATCCGGCTGTTGAACCTGACTGGGAACAATACATTACCGATTTATACGTCAAGGGAGATCAGACATTTATAATATCGCTTGGAACTGTTTTCCCTACTGTCTTTTATAATTATGAACCGAAAATCATCGATCACCAACTAACACCTCCTGTGGGCGGAACTCTCGCGCTTGGTTATAATTACTACTTACATCCTAGATTCTTTTTAGGCGGCGAAGTTTCGGGGATGATCATTTACACTTTAAGACAAAATCCCCTGTTTATTGTGCCGCTTGGCCTTAAACTCGGCACTCAATTTATTGCCGGGCGTTTTGAATTTCCGGTCCATTTATCTTTAGGAATGATATGGCATACTTATCTGGATCTTGGTTATTACGGGTTTTACATGAACACAGGCGCGGCTGCGTTCTTCCGGGTTACAAGTGACTGGTCATTCGGATTGACAACCCAATGGAGCTGGTACCCGCAATGGTCGGAGAATCCCATAGACGGGCATTTTATTTACACATTGCTTTCGGCGCGTTATCATTTTTAATTAAAGGCGGATACATGAAAAAAAATAGAACTTTTTTATATACAATTATTCTTATTATGGTTTTATTAATATATCAGGCTTGCAGTGATGATATTTATTACACAATTTCAAAAGAAGTTCCCATCATACCGCCGCTTATAAAAGGCTCTCCCACTAATTTTGTCGATTATAACGGTAAAATGTATGTTGCGTCGGAAAAAACTCTTTGGGAATATGATTATAAAATAAATACCGGCAAGAGATGGAAGAGCAGTAAATTTAGCAGACATATAATCCAGCTTGCCGCAACCAGCGCCAATATGTATGCTTTGTGTCTTGAAGACAGTGAAAAAAGAACTGACAGAAAAATATATCAAAGAACCGGAACCGGAGCATGGAATGAAATAAAATTATCATACACTGGGGACTATAACAAACTGCAGTCAATTTACGCAGTTAATGATGTTTTATATATCGGAACTCAAAAAAAGGACAACTCTAACGAATTTAATATATTGAGAAATATCGGCGATAAATATGAAGAGCTTCTTTCAGCCGGCACTAATAATGCAATTCTATACGGTGTAGCTTCTGACAGCAAAACAACTTATCTTTGCACCGGAAGCGGTATTTTCAACCTGGAAAACGAAACAGGCACAAGGATCGGTTCAAACATTGAATTCAGGGGAATAATCACTCTTTCGGATGACTCAATCGCGGCAATCACAAGCGAAGGGACTCTATACAGGATAGATTCCATTTCCGTTTGTACCAAAAATGATTGTAAAGAAGTGTTCGGTCCCGATGTAACTGTTTGTTCTGAGTGCCAAAGCGCAACCGCCAAAGAAAAGAAATTTACAACTATTACAAGGATTCAAGACCGATGGGCAAGCGGCGCGATAGCCGTGTGGAGCCAAGCTAATACGATAGAACAGCTGCTTCTTGTCGGAAGACGGGAGACAGAGTATTCATCTACCACAGGACATACAAACGGTTATTTGGAACTCAAATTATACAACGCGAAAATAGGAGTAAATCCTACCAAGTATTTTGGAATTGCCGATTATTACTGTAATAATTCTCAGTGCAGAGAGGGCTTTAAAAAAGACACGATCTCTAAAGAAGATCTCCAGTTAATGAAATGCCCCAGTTGCTACGACGGAAGTCCTTGCGATGAAGAAGGGTGTGAAGGCGGAGACGCATGCAACCATAAAAAATTAATTCTTAATAGTAATAGTTTCAGAGAACCCGGGAAAACACCTCCCACTACAGTCGGTGACAATGAACGTTATATATCATCTTTAGGGAAAGTTCCGGTTAACCATATCTTTCAGGCGGAAGACGGAGTCCTTTTTGCTGCCACTCAAAAAGAAGGCGTTTGGTCATACAGAAAACGCGATGGTGTTGAAATGTGGAATTCGGAAACACAATAATAGTTTAAATTGAATGAATGAACTCTTTGCGTCAAAATCCGAAAACAGCTCAAGCGCGTCTGCAAGCCCGCTTGCGGATAGAATGCGTCCGCGCGTCCTAGAAGATATCATCGGGCAGGATCATATTGTAGGACAGGGACGGCTCCTCCGCCGCGCGATTCAGGCGGATCGGCTTTCTTCGATAATTCTTTACGGTCCACCGGGGACGGGAAAAACATCCCTTGCGGCGGTTATCGCGAACACGACACGCGCGTCTTTTGAAAAGCTTAACGCGGTTCTAAGCGGCGTAAAAGATATCCGCGAAGTAATCGACCGCGCCGACGACCGCAGCAGGCTCTACAGTAAAAGAACAATCCTCTTTGTAGACGAAGTGCACCGCTGGAACAAGGCGCAGCAGGACGCCCTCCTCCCCTGGGTGGAAAACGGCACGGTAATACTGATTGGCGCTACAACGGAAAACCCCTTCTTCGAAGTAAACCGCGCGCTTGTAAGCCGCAGCCGTATCTTCCAGCTAAAACCTCTCGGAGAGCCGGAACTTCTTGAAACGGCAAAACGCGTACTTGCCGACACGGAACGCGGCTACGGAAACTGGAACATCCAATTTGAAGAAGGCGCCCTTGAGCACCTTGTCGAAGTTGCCGGAGGAGACGCCCGAAGCCTCTTAAACGCGATGGAACTCGCGGTAGAGACAAGCGTCACCCCATGGCCTCCAGCTCCCGGAATCGAAATCCTCATCTCCATGGAAGCCGCCGAAGAAAGTATCCAGAGACGCGCTCTGCTCTACGACCGCGACGGAGACTACCACTTTGACACTGTAAGCGCCTTTATAAAAAGCATACGCGGAAGCGATCCGGACGCGGCGCTGTACTGGCTCGCGAAGATGGTACGCGCCGGAGAGGATCCAAAGTTCATCTTCAGAAGGATGATAATTCTCGCAAGCGAAGATGTCGGTCTTGCCGATCCTTACGCGATTTCTGTCGTTATTTCCTGCGCTCAGGCTTTTGAGCGGATTGGT
>Ga0209755_10009183_pt1 | contig 10466 bp, 6 predicted proteins | sample TergutCo191P1_FD_187301 | JGI IMG/M metagenome (GOLD analysis project Ga0209755, IMG submission 187301) | Cornitermes sp. P1 segment gut microbial communities from Petit-Saut dam, French Guiana - Co191P1 (SPAdes) (version 2) | ecosystem: Host-associated > Arthropoda: Insects > Digestive system >...
ACTTCTTTATATATATATATATATATATATATATACATAAAACTATTATTTTATATTTTTTTTAAACCCATGATTGTAATGCAACATGGAAAACATGGTTTTGTTAAACTGAGATCAAGTCCTAAATAGAAAGACAGGATGATGACCTATTAAAAAGGTTGAAATGCATTGCACAATTAAATATGTACACACTTAGCTGTGTCAACTGTTATTACATAAATATTAATTTGAAACACAATGGGACTTACAACCTTAAAAAAAAGAATTTACCTTATTTATTGTAAATTCACAATATATTTTCCGTCAACACAACACATTAGAACTGATGTTTAATGCTACATGTTTCAACTCATCATCGAGTCATCATCAGGCTTATACTTAAGAACTGTTAGTACACTGTAACCTTTACAGTGTTATATGCCTATCTCTTGCATTAGGGATCCCTTTTGCATTACATTGCTTGAATGAAAAACTGATTAATTTATTTTGTTATACAAGAATGTGGTTGTGGGTGGTAGCTGTCGTTGTTGTCAGCCCGTATTTCACAGCTGGGTGGGGGGTGTGTCCTTCTAACTGGCTAATTTCCTGCATTGCACTTGTCTTCAGTTTTGGAGTATTGGTGTAGATTTGTATTACTTTTTCTGCAATTTGGAATCAATACTATTACACCATTGTTTAGCTGTGAATTAAGTGTTTATGTCTACGTGGATTTTTCGGGGTGTACTTATGGTTTTCTCGAGAGTTGTGGAAGGGTCCCTCGGATCCAGTACCCAATGTAAGTACGATAAAAGCGGAGTATACCAGTTGACCTGCCCCCACTGCAAAATGACATACACCAGACAGACAGGTAGACCTTTCAAGACCAGATTCCAAGAACACATGAGAAACCTCAAGTACAACAATAGACGATCTACATTCATCCAACACCTCCTGGAAAAGGGGCAAGCAACAGGAAAAATGGAAGAAATAATGAAGATCATCCACGTCACAAGGAAAGGAAGAATGCCAAACACATCAGAAAGCTTCCACATATACAAAGAGACCAAGGCCATAAACCAAATTAACAACAAACTGATGGCTAAAAGAAATGAAATATTCGAGACCCTACTACAACATGACCCCTAAGAGGGATACACAGCACCACAACTACAGAACACCCCCGTAAAAATAGCTCAGTCGTGTGAAACCATCCACCCCGGCAGGAAGGAGGGTACAGTACAAAAGGGACAGAAGCCCAGCTCGACCCACCGCCGATCCAAGGGACCCTTCCACAACTCTCGAGAAAACCGTAAGTACACCCCGAAAAATCCAGATAGACATAAACACTTAATTAAGTCACAGCTAAACAATGGTGTGATAGCATTGATTCCAAATTGCAGAAAAAGTAACACAAATCTACACCAATATTCCAAAACTGAAGACAAGTGCATCGCAGGAGATTAGCCAGTTAGAAAAAACCCCCCCCTACCCAGCTGTGAAATTCAGACTGACAACAATGACAGCTACCACCCACAACCGCGTTCTTCTATAACGAAATAAATTAATCAGTTTTTCATTCATGCTATGTAATGCAAAAGGGATCCCTAATGCAAGAGATAGACATATAATACTGTAAAGGTTACAATGTACTAACAATTCTTAAGTATAAGCCTGATGATGAGTCGAAACATGTAGCATTAAACATCAGTTCTAATGGGTTGTGTTGATGGAAAATATATTGTAAATTTACAATAAATAAGGTAAATTCTTATTAACACAACGGGATGACCTCCTTTAGCTTAAAAAAAGGACTAATCCTGTCCCCAGGAGGTAGTGTTTTATTATTTTTAATTACTTTTTTAACTAAAAATGACAAAGTCTAGGAAGTAAATGACTTCAAAAGCCAGAATTTTGTGATGGGAGTTACCAGTCCTTCATTAATCTGAGACCAGTCACCATTCTGTAGAAAGGTTTAAAAACTGTATGGATACATTTTTCCTGAGTAGCCTAGCAATGCAGTCTGCTGTTCCATAAACATAAAGGATATGACTTTCAGTCTTGCTCATACATTTTCTCCTAACTGCTGTTATTTGTGCCAATAGTCCTGAATGATCAGGTATGGTCTATGTGGGCATAATCACTGCCTTGGAGAATAAAGTAGACCCGCTGCACCCAGGAAAGCCTGACCGGACTTCAAACAGATTGCTCCTGCCCTGAAGTTTCAAAGATTTAGATACATAATGTCATGCCACCTGGCAAACAGTTACCAGTCAATATGATGTAATATCCAAGATGACTTGAAACTTCATGAACAGAGCTGTGAGAATGTCAAATCTCATATTACTCTTGCCTGTCTACTAATGTAATTACATGCCAGTGGACAACACAAGGCTACTTGAGACTGTGTGGATGGGTTTCCTGTAGCTGATATGTCCAAAACAGTTGCCCATGTGATGTCTGACTTAGATGTCAGGAAAGAGTAACTGGTGGTCCAGTTCAAGTACCACAGTGAGCTTGAACACAGCTCAGGCATTTTAGGAAGTCTCAGGGCAAAATATATGAATGTTGTCTAACTGTAAATGTGATGTATGTCAGCATTTTGGTTTACAGGTTTCTTCTAATGGCTTCATCCTTGAAAAGTCATAAATATGTTTGCTAAGAAACAAGAACTCAAAGTACTACATTTTGACTTGTTGGCTGCACATTTCCCTGACGTATGAGGAACGTTTTGCTAGCATACCATTACAAGACCTCCACTTCAGTCCAAGAAATAGTTCCAACTCACCCTCATATTGAAGGCTTTGACTGATTGATTGATTGATTGATTAGGATATGAGTTCAAGCCATTACGATCCCAATGCACCTAGGCCTTAAAAACAGGCCCTTTGTGTCCCACAATCTGATACCATATTCCTTTGCTAAAGCACCAGATGGCCCCTAGACTTAAACTCTTTATGTCCTCTGGATCCAAAAAAGGAGCCCAGATATACATGTCTGAGAGAAGCCAAAGCTTCACATTCACAGAGAATGTGGGCCAAGGTTTCATTCTCTGCTCCACACCTCCTACATAAGGGACTACTGGTTAGCCCCATTAAGTGAAGACGTCTTCTTGGGGTAATATGTCCAGTAAGTAGGCTAATAACAACCCTGGATTGTGTCTTATTGAAGGACAGAAGTCTGGTCTTTGCAGCCAGATTAGGGCCTGAAATTAATTCTCAAGCATGTCTCTGAGAACTACCAAGACCTCACCACCTTGAAAAATACTAGTTATCCATCCAGTGTTTCATCTTTAGTCTTGTATTCTGCCTACAAACCCCCAAGGGTGGATCAGGTCCAACAAACTTTTGAAAAGAACCATCTCTTGCGAGCTTGTTGGCGATTTTGTTTCCTTGTACCCCAACATGTCCAGGGACCCAATACAGCCCCACAGTATGCTGGGTAGAGATATACTTCAAAGCCTTTTGGCACTGTTGTACCAATACTGAAGGTGATGACTACAACTGGTGACAAAATGTTGGAACAGGTTTCACAAAGCAAAACAAAAAGGTCAAAAGTCAAGGCTATATTTATAAGGGAAAGGCTGTGAAAACCTAAGGGCAAGAACTGTTTAATTTTATCGCTTATATGTAATAACTGGATCAATATGGTACCTGGATTAAACAATATAACAGAACGCAAGCACCCAAGTTCTGTCTTATCCATTTTCATCTCTCGCATCTTGGCAACAAGTTCTGTAAGAACACGGTCAAAGATGGTGCCTACACCAGCCTGATGAGCTGAGTTGCGATGAACTGTCAGGCCTGTTGCCAAGACGATGCCATCCTTAACTTCAACAGAGCGGTGGGAAAAAGCAGCTATTAGCAGCTCATTCCAACCTGCAAGTTATTGCAACAAATTTACATTAAATGGAACTCTAGAGGCAAAGATCTTTTCCAGTCATTCTTTTGAATGAAAGGTTCACCACACAATAAAGCACAATAAAATTATTTAAATTTGCCCTATAATATAGTGGTTCAGGAAAGTGCACTGGAAATAATCTTTCTCATTACTTATTTGTAATGCAATGGGCTCCTGATTAAAGACAGAGCATAACAAACATGTGGTAATAGCAATGCCAAAAGCATTAAAAGGAACACTGAAACAACTAAAAATGTTCACTGGCTTCACAGTTTGAACCATGATTTCCAGTAAAATTCAAGAAGCTAGTAAGGTGTTAAAAGGTGAAGATGTATTTGAATCAAGACTTAATTTTGTATGTAGTGAGAAGAAGAGGTTTTTAATCTCCGCTCAAAATGAAGGAAATTTCAACTGAAATGCGGAAAATGGAAACTAAATAAAGGCATTTTTGACTATGGCACTAAGTGGCCAGCTTTATGCTCCAGCCACTGTAATTCATGAAAAACAGTATCCCCATATCCACTGAAGAGGAGGCAGAGGGGGTCCACAAATGAGAAAGAAAATGGCGAAGGAGAAAATCTCTGCTGCTGGCAGGAATTAGTCCTCAGCCATCAAGCTCAAAACCCAGTCACTTAAATGGTTGAAGCACCTCAGCTCACATTTAGAAATGTGCCATGAAAATGAATGTAGGTGTAAATGTATTACTCTATACAGTCAACGTATTACAGCCGGGGACACAGACCTGCTACCAACTGGATAGGAGTCTCAGTAAGATCCAGAACTGGTCTGGACACCAGAAACAAACAGCAAAATCCCTGTACATGCCAGAAAACAAGACTCCAGTCCAGTCTGTAATTTGTCACAACCCATTTGGTATAGAATGAGGTTATGTCAACAATGACAGAATATGCACAACACTAAAACTGAAAAAAACATCTGCATTATAAGAATTTAAGTAACAGTAAAAAACAAACTGTTAATATCTCTTTAACGGTGTTGTCATTCATCTAGATGGCTGGTGAGTCCCACGCGTATGCATAACCACCACCACCAAATTTGTTTTTGGGTTAACAAAGAATGAAAATGAGAACAAAGGTCAGTAAGCAAAAAATACATCATATATCAATCATAAATATGACATATCACTCATAAATATAAGGATTAGTTGCCAATTATAAACATGCAAGACAACAGGCAGACGCGTTTGGGCAATATCCAACAATATTATTGACACTTTATACACACAAAGAAAAACTTATTTAAAAAAAATACTTGGTTATTATACTGCATCATATACAACTTACTACAATTTATTATCACAGGACATCTTATTGGTCTTTCTGTATCTAAAATATTATTACAATTGAACTTCTAAAGTCTTAGGACATTGTTTATGATGGATATTATGGCTTGATGTCCAAATATAAACATGACACGTGAGCTTCAACTCCTGACCATTAACACATACCAGATTTATTACATTACCTGCTCGTAGAAGGAGCACCTGGTCAGTCAGGGGAAGGGATGTGAAATGTGGGATGTGCTTGGCCCACTCAACAAGTTGGAACAGCTGTTTGTTGGTTGCCTGGCAAATGTTGGTCACTGCTGACTGAAAACACATGGCAAAAATCAGAATCCCTTAAAGTCATATTTCTAAAGCAGCACATCATAATTTGTCTCTGTTAAGGCCACACAAACAATTTTTTAAAACCACATTCAGTCTCCTAAATCACAATTCCAAATTATAAATTTGCATTTGCATCTCCTCCTTTTGTCTTTCCAAAGGTTAAACACAAAATCAAATTTTTCCCAGACATATGTCCAAATTAAAAATCAATATAATCTTTACCTACACACTTTTGAATTAAAAAATCACAATTAACCCCTATAACCACATGTCCAAATTATAACAGTAACATTCATCTCCAACAATCAAACATCCAAAACTGAACCATTTTGTGGAACACTTATACATGACTACAAACATTAAAATTGGCTTTATGCATCAGTAAATTTCTATATGAACATAAAACACCTATAAAATTCACCAGACTGAATTCCAAACATTTCAAATGGAGCTGTTACCAACTTGCTGTTCCAATAAATATCTACTGCACTGCGCTATTCTGTTCTAATTTTACATGTCAAGTTATTTCACCTCAAATTCAACCTGATGCTCGGTCTTGCATTCAACCCTTTTCTCTGCCTCCAAAATGCGCTCAACAGGCATGTCTGTGTGTAGACTGCTAGTGGATTCCACCTCATTCTGATCTCCCGCCTTGGTACGTTGACGCTCCTCCTAGAACCACAACACCAATTATATTTATAAACAACAGCTTCCTCAACTGTACATAAGAATCCCTGGAGTTTCCATATAAGACTGAGTAATGATAAAGTTCACCCTATAACAGGCCACAAAGGCCAAGAGGGGGAGCACAGGTATAGCTTTACTTTTTCTTTAACCTCAGCACTAGAAGGGGTGGGTTTTCAATGCCACGCCCCAGTCACTTTACCCCCAGCAAAGACCCAGAACCCAAATCTGGCCCCACCAGGATTTGATCCCCAGACCGTCCAGTCTGTAGCAAGTTTCTATACCAACAACGCTATCCTGGCCCACAGATAAGATAATGTACCTTCTCTAAAAGACAAAGTCTTATCAGAAAATAAGAAGTAACTCCACATTATGGAGTCATCTCTGAGCACTGAATAATTAACTAATCATCTGGTTTCACACATTCCTGTTATGGAGTCTCGTGGTTTCATCACAGTGTTCACAAAACTCAGCCAAGTGTCTCTATCCTAGCCAATTTAATAAACACCTCACCATAGCCTACTACTTTAAATCTATCTTAATCTTATTATTCTCTAATTTGTTCCTCATATTACAAACAGGAAGATACACAGTATGTGTGATTTCAGGCTTCCACCATTAAGAAGATGAGAAATGTGGTTTTCTGGGTTATTATGCAGCTAGTAGTGTAGATAGTGTAGTAGTAGATATCTCAATATCCTAAGCACAGAGAAAAAGTCAGTCTCTGAAATGTTGGTGTATTTAAAGTGCCTTATGAGTCTATCAGTCCAAGCAGATTTTACTGAATTTTTTCTCTGTTAAAACACCAAAAATTATATATCCAAACAATGTGTATTTAATGAAACAACATGCCAAGAAATTAGTTAATAACATGAAAAAAACTAGAGAAATAAAGGCATAATAAGGCAATCTGAGCAGAATTTACAAAGCCTCCTTTGCCACTGCATATATTTCTAGCCCTAAAATTCTATTCTTATTCTTCTTATTACCACTACTCTTAATACCACACACACAACACACACACATAAATTTTTGTGAAGCACTGAATACTGATACAGATTCTACATGCAATTTAACATACACTAGCACAATGACCACCAAAATTTTGACAGAAAATTATTGAGGTTATGAAAATTACTGCTGAATCTACAGAGCATAATCCATCTATAAAATAATTTCTGTATACATGCAACATATCTTGCACACAAAAACAAAGTTTCCCAAACATACCCAACCTCAGTAACAATGTGGAAGCTGGAATACAGTAGCCAGTACAGTGTCTACGCTACAAGCTGGATGGTTAAGGGTTCAAATCCCAGTAAGGGCAAGAGATTTATCTATTCTCCAAAACCACCAGACCAGCCAGCTCTGGGGTCTACCCAGACTCCTATTCAGTGGGTACCAGAGGCTCATTGTCTAATGGTATATTTGCCACAGCATGATGCTGATATATCACCTCCATCTAGTGTCGAGATTAAGTATGAGTGGAGCTACACCTCCACTCCCACATATGTCTTCATGGCATGTGTATATGGACTTCAACTTTTTCCAGTAAAAATGCAATTAAACAGAATAAAGGGATATAGAACAGTGTTTGCTCATAGTATACAGAACCATATTTCAGCCAAATCAAAACACTAAAACTTGTTACCGTACCTATTTAATATTTCAATGAACCTATCACTCAAATAACACTGAAAAATAATGTGGAAACACTTGAATGACAATTTTTTTTTTATTAGAGATGGGAAATACATATCATTGCCTTATACTGACAATCTACTGTAACCAAATAAAATGGTGGCTGTGACACCACAAACCAAGGGTATAAGGCAGACAATCCCAGAGTTTTATCTTCGCTGTTGCCATTTATAACTGTTGGCTTTAAACAAAATTTTTATTTTTAATTAGAATCTATCGCTGTACCAAATTTCACATCCAGTGGTTCATTATCACACCAAATACTGAAGATAATTTTGCATTCTACAGAAAGTTACCTTCATAAAAGCTGTGCATTTTTTGAAGGTCAGGTGCCATACACATTTTCAGGATTACAGATGAACTCTTCAGGCTAAAATCAACCTGATACACAATTAAATTCTCAGTTTGTACCACACAGTGAACACACTAGTTCTTCCTTAAACTGACCAATTTGTTAATGAAGTATAAAGAAACAACTTCTGTTTGTTCTGAGAAGCATGCCAGACAAATAAATGCACAGTTTCTGAATGCTGAACCTGTTGGTACACAAAAGTACCCATTCAATGTTAATGAGTAAAATGTAGTGCTAGTGTTCCTCCCAACCAAGTCCAAACATCCACATATTGTCACTACCGAAAGTAGGAAATTAAAAATACAGTACTGATAGTGGCTTCAAATAATATAATGTTCATACAATATTTCGTGAACATCTATCAGCTGCTTCAGAAGTTGACATGAAAGCATGTACATGCACGTGCCTGCATAAAATTAATCTGACATTTACCTCTTTAAGAGCAACAACTTTTATAGAGTTGCCCTCCCTGATCAGTAACACCCAGATTCATGTGGTCACAAGTAAGGACCTGCCTATTCAAAATTTTACCAAAATACAAAAAAAGCTTCTGGGACTGAAACACATGACAGACGTAAATAATCCACAAGACATTCTTAACCTTCTCCCGAGTCTGAAGAACACATAAAACTGGAGTCAAGAGTTCAATTGGAAGAGTCACAGCTACTGTCACATAGTGATACAGGAAGTGCTGGTTTGTTTCATAAAAATTTAATAACTACCAAGATGACAGATATCTAAGCCAAAGATAAGAAGTGGAAAGTTTAGTATCTGACACCGTGCATGATTGTGCCACCTCGTATAAAACACCAGCCACTAAGCATCCGACAAACTGGACTGCGTCAGGCAGACTGGACCACAATGGGCCTAGCACAACCAGCATTACTGGCTCACTAAGAAACTGGAGGAGAAGAAGTCCGTGTCAGTCAGACTCATCAGTTGGAATTTCCTGAAGCCCTTGCCTTAGCTAGGTGAACTGTGAGTCCTGAAGCAAGTCTGGCGAGGTCCTCATCTTCGTGCAGTCTGCTTTCATGGTGTATACTTAGGACTCCTGATCTAACATCTCCACAATGACTCTCATGGTGGCTCTTTAATCAGACAACACATATGTAATCCACAGAGAGTGGCAAACCCAGGAATTTTACTTGGGGAATTCACTAGTCATTAACAATAACATGAAGCTGTCCACAAAAAAACTAAAAATAATACAACTAGGTTCATAATTCTGCTGTCATCTGTGGATAATGATGCCATGTTGATGTCAGCTAATTTGCCAACATTTCAAGGCATCTGTCGCAACCTTACAGGCAAAGTGACTAAACAAGAACCTGATGCCAAAGTTACTAGCTACTGGCACAAGGAAGTGGGAATTCTGTGTTCTGATTGGAAAATGTGCAACACAGATATTCCCACTGTTCTGGAGCCTATAATTATAATCACTATTATTTTTATTAGTCATTTCAGCCTGAAGATGGCGACAGCCACATTCTCTGGAACATGAGCAAATTAACCACTTCATCATGGCTGGATTACTCACAAACTGAAAAAAGATTAGTTACAAACCACCATGAAGATGAATTAATCTCCGTATCCTTACACAGCTGCAGAAATTCAGTTTTTATCTCAGGCTCAGAAAGTACCTTCTTGTCATGCCACATACAGATATCAATATATATATACACATCTGACTGCATTACATGAAGATAAAACTTCAGAGATATCCAGCTGCTCAAGTGATATAATATGAAGGAATCAGTCCTTACAGAAACAGACTGGAATATTACAGGATCATTTGGCCAGCAAAAATATATGCAAAAAAACAAGAGAAAATATTCCAAGAGTACTATGAGATTTGGAAACAAGTTCATTATCAGTACCAGAGGGCGAGAAGATGGAATACGAGAAGTCAAGAAACAAGGCAACAACTTGGTAACCAACATACAAAGAATGTATCAAGAATGAGGATGAATGAATGAAACAGCAGTTTGGGCTCTTAGAAAAGAAAGAGGTATCTCTTCTAAAGGACAAATAGACCCCAAAGAATGACTAATAAGAAGACTTAAACATGCCACTATTCTTCCAAGCATTACACAGAAACTGTGCAGGTGTGTAGCTATGATCTATGGAACAAGGATTTGCCACAAGAGACTGGGAAAATCAGAGGAATTCAATCCACTTCTCAAAATGCAGACATCCTAAGTTACAAATGCAATGTGCTCCTGGATA
>Ga0209755_10009184_pt1 | contig 10465 bp, 8 predicted proteins | sample TergutCo191P1_FD_187301 | JGI IMG/M metagenome (GOLD analysis project Ga0209755, IMG submission 187301) | Cornitermes sp. P1 segment gut microbial communities from Petit-Saut dam, French Guiana - Co191P1 (SPAdes) (version 2) | ecosystem: Host-associated > Arthropoda: Insects > Digestive system >...
CTTTTTCACTGGCGCGAATGTCACGAATTCGTTCTAAAAGCTCTTTCCAGTAAGAACCTCCGCCCATATTCTTAAGGAAATCGTCGTTCATGGCAAAGCCTTTACGCAGATAATCTTCAAGAATTTCTGTCGCCCACCTTCTAAATTGAACGCCTCTAGGTGATTTTACACGGTATCCAACAGCGAGAATTGCGTTCAGGTTGTAATATTCGATATCACGGCTAATCTGCCTCGTTCCTTCAGTTTGAACTGTTGCAAATTTTGCAACAGTTGGATTTTGCTCTAGTTCCCCTTCTTCATATATATTCTTTAAGTGCTTGGAAATCGTCGATTTATCCCTGCCAAAAAGCTGGGCAATTTTATCAAGAGAAAGCCAAACATTGTTATCGTTGAATAGCACATTAACTTTAGTTTGCCCGTCCTCTGTCTGATATATAATTATTTCGCTCTTGTTGTCGTTATTCATCTTTCGCCCCTTCTAACTCTTCGATAATGGCGGCAATCTCGCGGCGAAGAACTTCTTCACGAGCAACAATACGCTCAATTTCCGCATTAAGGGCTTTGATGTCTACAACTGCTCTCTTGTCTTCCTGCTCGGCAATGTTTGCATTGGGAACAAGTTTTGCAAAGTGTTTTTTTGTTTTACGATTGGTGTAAGCAGAAACAATTTTATCTAGATTATCTTGCGTTAATTTATTACTGTTTCCAACTTTAATAAACTCACAGCTTGCATCAATAAAAAGTGTAGCGTTCTCGCTCTTTGATTTTTTTAATACCATTATACAGGTTGCAATACTGGTTCCAAAAAACAAGTTGTCCGGTAGTTGAATTATACAATCAATATAGTTGTTATCTACAAGATATTTGCGTATCTTTTGTTCTGCGCCGCCGCGATAAAGAATGCCGGGAAAACAAACAATAGCGGCGGTTCCGCTTGCGGCAAGCCATGTCAAACTGTGCATTATAAACGCAAGATCAGCTTTCGATTTCGGCGCAAGAACACCTGCAGGTGAAAATCTAGGATCATTAATTAATACAGGGCTTTCGTCTCCTACCCATCTTATTGAATACGGAGGATTAGAAACTATTGCCTCAAACGGTTCATCGTCCCAGTGAAGCGGTTCTGTAAGAGTATCGCCAAGAGCGATGTCAAACTTATCATAATCGATGTCGTGTAAAAACATATTTATTCGGCAAAGATTGTAAGTAGTTATGTTTATTTCCTGTCCAAAAAATCCTTGCCGTACATTGTCTTTGCCAAGTATTTTTGCGAATTTTAATAAAAGGGAACCGCTTCCGCAGGCAGGATCGTATACCTTATTTACTTCTGTTTTATCTGCAATAGCTATATGGGTTAAAAGTTCTGATACCTCCTGCGGCGTATAATATTCACCGCCGCTTTTTCCGGCATTACTTGCATACATTCCCATTAAAAATTCATAAGCATCGCCGAAAGCGTCTATCGTATTATCCTTATAATCGCCAAGTTTCATCTCAGCTACGCCATTCATAAGTTTTATAAGTTTTTCGTTGCGTTTAGTTACAGAAGAACCTAGTTTGTTGCTGTTTACGTCAATGTCGTCAAACAATCCTTTGAAGTTTGCTTCGCTGTCTGTTCCACGCGCAGAGGCTTCAATATTTTTAAATACTTTTTCCAATGTTTCGTTAAGGTTTTCATCAGAAGCTGCGCGCTTGCGCACATTTTCAAATAATTGGCTCGGCAGGATAAAAAAACCTTTCGTTTTTATAAGGTCATCACGAGCTTCTTTCGCTGCTTTATCTGTAATTGCGGCGTAGTTAAAACTTTTATCTCCTGCCTCGTGTTCGTCATTATTTATATATGTCGTAAGGTTTTCGGAAATGTAGCGGTAAAATAGCATTACAAGAACATATTGCTTGAAGTCCCAACCGTCCACACTGCCGCGAAGGTCATTTGCTATCCCCCAAATTGTCCTATGAAGCTCTGCTCGTTCCTGTTCTTTTTTATTGTCTGGCATGGGTTATTGTAACACAACTAAATATTTTAATTAAGAAGAATTCGCCGAATTTAGGAATCAAACAGGTTTGAATAGTTGCAAAATTATCATCAAAAACAATAAACACTTACACCAACTGATATTTTTTATAACTTTTTTAAACCTCGGCTTCCATCACAAGAATTTTAAGTTCATCACTGTCAGATGTATTGTAAAGAGAGTGAGCGCCGAAAGGTTTATTTAAAAGAACATCGCCCTTTTTAACGGATGTTTTTTCTCCGTCTAATTCTGTAATGCCGCTGCCTTCAAGTATGATATACAATTCCTGATTATTTTTGTGTGTGTGCAATCCAATGGATGTGCTGGGAGGCAAAACAGTATAATGAACAAAACTTAATGGCACGGATAATTCATTGTCAAAGATGTTAACAATTTTTATTTTACCTTCTCCGCCGTGACAGGTTTCTTCGACAGGCTGTTTATCAAGAAAATTCTTAATCGGCATAAATTATCCTTCATTCTCAATATGAAAAATTAATTCGATCTTGAAAATACAGAACCATGTCCATGCCCGTCGTCCCATTCGTCCGGCAGATAGAGTGAATTGTTTATTATACGTCCGACTACCTGATTTCCGCTTATATTAAAATATACTAATGTCTGGCCGCTCTCATTTACTTTAGTGTAAGCGCCGTTTATTGTGTTATGTGCAAGATTCGCGGTGAAATTTCCGTTGGCAAACAGCCAGATTGACTGGCCTCCGTAGCTGTAAACTTCCGTACCGGCGGCGGCGCTGCTTTGATTCCTGATTAATATAATAACAGCAGCCGCAATTACAACGGCAAGAACGCAAATACCGATAATTATTAATTTTTTACGGTTTGCTTTTTTTTTCGCGTTTTCTTTTTTCTGAGCTTTTGCTTTTTTTAATACACTTCGCGACATCAGGTTCTCTCCTTTAGGCAATTTAAAACATCAGCTTAAAAATTGCTTCCTAAATTTTAAACGTCCAAATTACTAACAAGCAGCGCGTTTTCCTCGATAAATTCCCGGCGCGGCTGAACAACCTCTCCCATCAAAGTGGTAAAAATGCGTTCCGCCTCAACTGTGTCTTCAAGATGTATCTGAACAATGTTGCGCTTGTTCGGATCCATCGTAGTGTCGCATAACTGATCGGGATTCATTTCACCTAACCCCTTGTAGCGCTGAACAGAAACTTTTTCCGCGTTTTTACCGGACTGCGTTAAAATTTGATCTTTTTCCGCGTCGTCATAAGCGTAAAAAGATTTTTTGTCATAACTTACTTTATAAAGCGGCGGCATTGCGATATAGATATGTCCGCGCTCGACAAGCGGTGTCATATAACGGTAAAAGAACGTTAAGAGAAGCGTGCGGATATGAGAACCGTCAACATCAGCGTCCGCCATGATGATGATTTTATGATACCTAATTTTATTTACGTCAAAATCATTGCCGCAGCCAGCGCCGATGCTTGAAATTATAGGCTGCAGTTTATCGTTTGTAATAACTTTTTCAATTCTCTGCTTTTCAACATTTAGCATTTTCCCCCAAAGCGGAAGAATCGCCTGTGTGCGGCGATCGCGCCCGCCTTTCGCGGAACCTCCCGCTGAGTCGCCCTCAACTATGAATAATTCGCACTTTGAAGGATCTTTTTCCGAGCAATCGGCGAGTTTTACAGGAAGACCCGCGCTGTCCATCGCGTTTTTGCGCCGTGTCGCATCACGCGCCTGACGGGCTGCGATGCGCGCCTTTGCAGCTAACACAGATTTTTCCAGAATATTATTGATAACATCAGGATGCTGATCAAAATAAAGTTCAAGCTGCTCGCTTACAAATGTCTCAATAATTCCTTTTACTTCAGAGTTACCCAGCTTGGTTTTTGTCTGTCCCTCGAACTGCGGATTGGGAACCTTGACAGATAACACAGCTGTCAGCCCTTCGCGCACATCGTCGCCTGAAAGAGTTTCTTCCAGTTTCTTAGCGTGTTTGGATTTTTTTAGAAAATCATTTAAAGTGCGGGTAAGCGCGGATTTAAACCCGACAAGATGAGTTCCGCCCTCGCGGGTGTTAATATCGTTAACAAACGAAAACATTATCTCGTTAAAACCGTCGTTATACTGAACCGCAGCCTCAATCTCGATCTGGCCTTCCGCTCCGTCATCACGGCTGCCCTCAATATAAACCGGCTCCTTATATAAAATATTTTTATTTTCGTTTAAATACTCAACAAAACTTTTAACTCCGCCTTCAAACATAAAATCATGTACTTTAGGAGTAGTAAGACGTTCATCGCGGATTGCGATTTTAAGCCCTTTATTTAAAAAGGCGAGCTCTCTGAGCCGGTTAGAAAGAGCGTCAAAACTATGCGTTGTTGTGTCAAAGACCGAAGTATCGGCTTTCCACCGGATAACGGTTCCCTGCTTGCCGGGAGAATATGAATACGGCAGATTTACGGGCTCAATTTCCTTTGCGGTCCCCTGCGCGATGCCAATCTTATAGCGCTGATGATATACTTTTCCGTCAAGATGGACATAGGCCTCGCACCATTCGGAAAGCGCGTTTACAACAGACACGCCGACACCGTGAAGGCCGCCTGAAACCTTATACGATTTTTTATCGAATTTTCCGCCGGCATGAAGCTTTGTCATAACCAGCTCAAGAGCGCTGATTTTTTCGGTAGGGTGAATATCAATCGGGATACCGCGGCCGTTATCCTCGACCCTGACAACATCGTTGCCTTCCAGAACAACCAGAATATTGGTACAAAAACCCTGCATGGCTTCATCTACAGCGTTATCAACAACTTCAAAAACAAGGTGATGAAGACCGTCGATGCCTGTTGTCCCGATATACATGCCGGGGCGCATCCTGACAGCTTCCAGACCTTTTAAGACAGTGATATTTTGCGCGGAGTAGTTATTATCTTTGCTCATACCGGAATTATATATATTAATTATTGTTTATTAAATAGGTTTTTTCCCGAGATATCACGCGGGAGCTCAATTTATTATCAAATTTTCGCCAGAAAAAAAATAAAAAAAATTTAGAAATTCCTCTTGCAAAAAGAATCGAACTAATATATATTAACCTCCTATCTGTTATAGCGTATTCCAAAGACAGTCATTTTGTGTATAACATGTGGAAAAAAAAAGAAATAAATAGGTAGAATACGCATAAAAAAAGGAGAAATTAAAGAAATAATTTAATCATAAATATAATTTACGGTAATTCCTTATAGGATAAGGAGTTAGAGAGATTCTACCGTATCAGATATTAAGTAAAGTTATAAAAATACATACTAATTAATAAAAAAAAGATAATGATAGCAATTTTACCAATGTGGAAAACTTGTTAATATTTTGCGGATTAAGGGCAGAAAATGGCTGATTTGGATCGTGAGAGTTTCTGGAATGAAGCTCTAGACCATCTGCGGAATGACCTAAGGGAGGAGGAATTCAGCGGCTGGTTTTCAGATATGAAATACCTTCGTGCTGATGAAAACAGCATTGTTGTAGGAATTCCCACTGCATTTCACCGGGATAAGGTGAATACTTATTATTTAGGCAATATAAATTCAAAATTAAAAGAAATATCAGGAAAGGATTTATCCTTAAAACTGGAAGTGATCGGAAAAGAAGCAAAAAATAATGAGTCTGCAGTACAGGAAACAATAAAAAAAGAGATTTCATCGGCGGAAAAGACACACAAAGTAAAACAAAAAAGAGGTCAACATCCCGATTTAAGAGATGATTTTACATTTGACAGATATATCATCGGGGAAAATAATCGTTTCGCGGCGAATGCGGCTATAGCTACAAGTAAAAACCCGGGAAAAACAAAATACAATCCATTATTGATTTTCGGCGGCGTAGGTATGGGCAAAACCCATTTAATGCAGGCTATCGGAAATTATATCCATGAAAACACAGATAATAAAGTGGTTTTTGTCACATCGGTGAATTTTCTTAACGATTACATTGAGGGAATCAGTCAAAATAAGATGAATCCGTTCAGAAGCAAGTATAATCATCAGCCTGATGTCTTATTAATTGACGATATCAATTTTTTTACGGATAAACCGGGAGTTACGGAACAATTTTTTCATACATTTGTCGAGCTTCACGGAGCGAAAAAACAATTAATTTTTACATGTGATCGCCCGCCTTCGGAGTTAAAAAAGTTTCCGGACAGATTAATATCACGCATCGAATCAGGCGTAATAGTCGATCTTCAGCCTCCAAGGTATGAGGAACGCTGCGCAATATTAAAATCAACGGCAAAAAACGAGAATGCTGACATATCAGACGAAGTAATTGACTTTGTGGCAAAAAATATATCGTCAAACGTCAGGGAATTAATTTCGGCATTTAACCTTCTTATGAATTATACGGAGCTAATGGAAAAGCCAATAACCCTTGAAATTGCTCAACAGCGGCTTAAAGTCAATTTTTATTCATCAAGACAGGCAAATTTGTCCATGGATAGCATAATCAGGGTAACCGCTGAGTATTTCGGTCTTACTCCGAATGATTTAAAAGGCAAGAAAAGATCACAAAACATCGTATTTGCAAGGCAATTAGCCATGTATATGGGCAGGGAATTAATGGAATATTCATTTACAGAAATCGGACAGGATTTTGGAGGAAAAGATCATACTACCGTAATGTATTCAATAGACAAAATAAACGCAAGATTGCTTAAAGACCCTTCATTGGAAACAACTATAGAAAATCTAAAGCGTTCAATAAAAGAATTCAATACAAAGTATTGATATGATGTTATAATAATGTGGAAAAATCGCGTTTTAATGCGGGATTGTGGAGAATGAGTAAAAAATTGAAAAACTATACATAATTATTGATAATAATAAATGTAATGTGGATAAGGATTTAAATGAGTTATCCACATATTAAGGCGCTTATTATTACCATTATTATTATATATATTTATATATAAATAAGGGGGAAGATATTGTGAAATTTACATGCAGTAAAGAGATTCTTCTAAAAGAAATTTCAATCGCGCAGGAAATTATTTCCTCAAAAAACGCCATATTAATATTGTCTAATATTTATTTAGAAGCCGCAAACGACAGCTTGATAATAAAAGCCAAAGATATGAAAGTAAACTTTCAAACTAAAGTTCCTGTTAATGTGATAGAAGAAGGATCAACAACAGTATACGGGGATAAATTTTTTGGCATTATTAGTACATTTCCTTATGATGAAATTGAATTTTCACAAAAAGATATTACCGCGGTAATAAAACCTGTTATGCAGAAAAAACCAGAGTACAAGCTCAAAAGCATGGCATCGGATAAATTTCCTGATCTGCCTGTTTCATCTGAACCTTTCTTTGAAATGCCGATAAAAGATTTCAGAGAGATGATACAGCAGAGTGTTTTCGCTGTTTCAGATGATGAAACACGTTATTTTATGAACGGCGTTTACATGGAAAAAAGCGACGGTAAAATTAATATGGTCGCGACAGACGGAAGAAGACTCGCCTTTGTAGGAAAACCCGCCGACAAAAAAATTAATGATTTTCCCGGCGTGATTATTCCGCCCAAAATTCTTACTACTGTAACAAAAAGATCAGGCGACGAAGGTTTAATTAACATTTCAATAAGCGATAAAATGATTTTTATTAATTTTGCTTCTTATCAATTTTCTTCGGTTTTGATTGAAGGAATGTTTCCCAATTATAAAAAAGTTATCCCTGAAAATCAGGATTTTACTCTTTCAATAAAACGGGACGAAATGATCGATGCGCTCCGACGCGTTTCGCTTATGGTAGAAAAAAAATCACACAGGATTTATCTTGGAATATCATCAGGCAAAATGGCGGTATATTCTGAAGAAAGCGAAATTGGAACAGTTGAAGATGAAATTCCTTGTAAATATGACGGCGAAGATGTAACTATCGCGCTTAATTACCGTTATCTTGAAGAGCCTTTCAAGGTAATGACAGAAGACGAAATTATGATTCGTTTCAGCAGCGCTACAAAAGCAATTACAATTGAGCCTGTTCCGAAAAAAGATTTTTTTCATATTGTAATGCCGATGCAATCCTGATTACAGCAATATTGAATGTTTTTTTCATCGTTAAGAACAGCGTCATTCCGTAATCTCGCGGACGGAGAAATTCTGACAGGCGCAAAAGATATTTTTCTTGTAGGAGAAAACGGCCAGGGAAAAACCAATTTTCTTGAGGCTCTTTATTTTTGCGCGTACGCTTCGTCATTCCGCGCGTTACGTGACAGTGAATTAGCGCGCGAAATAAAAATGTCGCATAACGGAATGCCTCCGAAAAAAGAAAAAGTTTTTTCCGCGGAAGTAAAAATTGAACAATCCGTTAATGACGATATACTTATAGTTTTTGAAAACGGCAAAAAATCAATATTTATTAACGGAAAACGCGCCGAAGACCGCAAGGAGCTTCTTTCAATAGCGCCGACAATTGTTTTCTGCCATGAGGATATGGAATTTGTCAGCGGGAGTCCCGAACGCCGCCGCTGGTTTTTTGATCAAACTCTCAGTTTTTATGATTCAATCTATCTGGATGATCTTCGCCGTTTTAAAAAAGTATTAAAAACACGCAATACAATCCTTCGTGATTATACGCAGCTTAAGCATCGGTTACATAACGGGTCTTCTGAAAGCCCTGAGAACGTGCTGGACGCTCTTGATCCGCAATTTGCTTTATACGGGCTAAAATTGATGGAAAAACGCCAAAAGGCCGCGGAAGAGTTTTCTGTCCTTTTTAGTAAACTCTACGAAGAAGTTTCGGGTATTCGCGGCATCAATGTAAATTATATAAAAACGTGGAAAATGCAACCGGATAAAAACAATCATTTATCGGAAGATGAGGTTATTTCTTTTCTGCATGAGAAAAGAGAAAGCGATATGGCTGCAGGACTTTCTTTATCAGGTCCGCACCGGGATCGTTATTCGTTCAGCCATAACGGCGCAGATTTTATTGTAAAAGCATCTACCGGTCAAAGGCGGCTTCTGGCGCTTTTATTAAGAGCCGCGCAGGCAAGGCGTTTTTCCGCAGAAACAAAAATTAACCCCGTACTGCTGCTCGATGATGTTCTCCTTGAAATGGACGGAGAAAAACGCAGAAGATTCCTGTCTGTCCTGCCTGATTACGATCAGGCGTTTTATACCTTTCTGCCTGACGAACCATATCAGCGTTACCAAAAAAATGACACAATCATATATAATGTAAAAAACGGTCAAGTATCAAAGTAAAATTTATTTTTATAAGGTATCTAAAATGAAAACGGCAGGCGATATTCTTTCTACTCTGTTCGATGAAAGATTCATAAAAAAAGCGCAAGGTTACTCAAAACTTTTTGAATCATGGAAAGATATGACCGAAAAAAACGGAATTGCCGCGGCGGCTGATCATTGCCGTATAAAAGATTTAGATAATGGCATTTTATTTATCGAAGCCGATCATCCCGGATGGAAACAAATACTACAGGCAAAACAAGCTAAATTATTAAATGATTTTCGTATTCGCTTTCCGGATCAGGATATTTGCGGCATATCATTTATCCTTGGCAAAAGCGATTCGTTTATTAAAAAAGACGGGAATGAACAGACAAAACCGGCAGCTAATAACAAAAAAACTGAACCAGAAATTAAATCCCAAAATGCAGCAACTAATAATGTAATTACCGCGGTCGGCATAGACGCAATCAAAGATGAAGATTTTAAAGAATCACTTATTAAACTCGGACAGACCATTGCCGAGGTGACTGACACTTTATCTGAAAAATGATACAATAAAAACCACATTCTAATTAAAATAACATTTCCTAAGGATATATTGAGTGGCAAAAACAGATACTGCTCGAACTGATGGTTCGGACGAACTACCTACCGGTAAAATTATACCTATAGCGATAGAAGATGAAGTAAAAACAGCCTATTTAAATTACGCAATGTCCGTCATTGTCAGCCGCGCCCTGCCTGATGTACGTGATGGATTAAAACCAGTACACCGGCGTCTCCTTTACGCAATGGACGAACTCGGTTTACGCCCCGGAGCCGCCACCAAGAAGTGCGCCCGTATAGTCGGCGATACAATGGGAAAATACCACCCTCACGGTGATATGTCCCTATATGACGCGCTCGTGCGCATGGCGCAGGATTTCTCCTTACGCTACCCGTTAATTCACAAACAAGGCAACTTTGGAAACATCGACGGCGACAGCGCAGCCGCCATGCGTTATACCGAAGCAAAGCTCTCCCGAATCGGCGATGAAATGCTTCAGGATTTAAAAAAAGAAACTGTCGATTTTATTCCCAACTTTGATGAATCCGAAATGGAGCCGTCCATACTGCCTTCCGCGATTCCCAATCTTTTAATCAACGGCTCCAGCGGAATCGCAGTAGGTATGACGACTAACATGGCGCCGCATAATCTCGGTGAAATTTGCGACGCTATTTGCGCTCTTA
>Ga0209755_10009185_pt1 | contig 10465 bp, 8 predicted proteins | sample TergutCo191P1_FD_187301 | JGI IMG/M metagenome (GOLD analysis project Ga0209755, IMG submission 187301) | Cornitermes sp. P1 segment gut microbial communities from Petit-Saut dam, French Guiana - Co191P1 (SPAdes) (version 2) | ecosystem: Host-associated > Arthropoda: Insects > Digestive system >...
GCCTTTTCCATGTAGTAGGGAAGAGCCTGCGTAATCGGACAGAAGTTGGCGTGCACTTTCTCCTCGTAGCTTGGCATGTCGCGGAAATGCGGCAGCAGCACATAATCGGCGTCCCTGTCAAGACAGTCCTGCACCGCTCCGTGCGCGATTTCCGCCGGAAAACAGTACTGCGCTTCCGCCCTGGCGACTCCCTCGTGCGCGACTTCGCCGGAAAGAAAAGTTTTAATTCCCAATTCATGGAAGAACCACGAATACAAAGGATACAGAGTGTGCACAGAGAAGGCGCGCGGGATGCCGATAGTGTAAAAACGTTTGGAGGCAGGCTGCGGATCGGGGGCTTTGGAGCCATTCAAATTACTGCCGCCTGCCGCTTCATCCCTGTAATTGTTCACTGACACAGGAGCGGCAAATTCTTCGAATAACATCTTCTGGCGTTTTTCGACATAATCAAAAACCGGAATGTCTTTTATCTGTTTGCGCATATTCGTGTACTTGTTGCATCTTCCGCCGAACATGTACTTGTTTTCGTTTACATTTAACACCTGAATCGGACAGAGGTTCTCGCATGCCTGGCAGGTGAAAACCCTCTCGTAGCCGATTTCGCGGCTGATTACCTCGTCAAGGACAACGTAGTTTTCCTCAAGAAGGCCTTCGTTATATTTGTGTTTTGCGAGTAACGCGACGCCGAAGCAGCCCATTAACTCGGGCGAAGGCGGAACAAGTATCTCCTTGTTCAGCATCATCGCGAACGCCAGGGGAACCGCCGGATTTTTGGCGACTCCGCCCTGCAAAAAGATTTTCCCTCCGATGGTGCGGTTTCCCACAACGCGGTTAAGATAATTCGCCACGATTGAGCAGACAATCCCCGCAGTGATATTTTCCCTTCCGGCGCCCTGCTGCACCGCCTTGCGTATATCGCTGTTGATGAATGCCGAACAATGCTCGCCGAATTTGCACGGAGAAGCCGCGTCCAGCGCTATCGGGCCGATGTCCACGGCGCTGTGGATTGAAAGGTCTCCGGCTGCGGATTCTTCCAGAAAGGAGCCGGTTCCCGCCGAGCACGCTTCGTTCATCGCGTAATCAATGGGCACGCCGTTTTTAAGCAGCACGTACTTGGCGTCCTGCCCGCCGATTTCAAAAATTGTCTCCACTTCTTTATCGAAGTAGGTAGTCCCTACAGAGTGCGCTATTATTTCGTTATATACTCCTGATGTCTCCAGGAACACACCAAGTATTTCCCTGCTTGAACCTGTTGTGGCGACAAGGCCGATTTCAATTTCATCGCTCCCTGTGTCTTCGATAACTTTTTCCTGAATGTTCGCAAGGCACTCTTTAAGCGCCTTTACAGGATCGCCATGTGTGCGTCCGTAGAAACTGGCGGCTATTTCATCTGATTCAATGTCGACAAGGCACGCTTTGGTCGTTGTAGATCCGCCGTCAACTCCCAGTATATAGGTTCTGTCCCTGCGAACCTTGCTGTCAGGCTTTTGGAAAAATTTTACTTTGCCTTCCCAATCGCGTAACGCGCCCAGCGTGCCGAAACGGACATCGTTGACACGTAACAGTTTGTCCGCGGCAGGCAGAAGGCTCCCTGATTGAACGGCAAGCACTGCCGCGCCGAGAGCTTCGAACACGGGAGCGGTTTCGGGAATGATAAAGTTTATATCAGGGGCTTTTTCGCGGATAAAACGGATTATATGCCTGTTAAGGGTAATTCCGCCTGTTAACACTACCCTGCCCGACGTTACCTTCGCTCTTTTTAAAAAGTCGATAACCTTTACCGCCATTACATCGGAAAGGGAGAGTACGATGTCGTTCTTTGTCGCTTCGCGCTTGTTGAGCCTATGGGTGCAGTCGCTTTTCATAAACACCGAACAACGCGTGGAAAGCGCGTACACTTTCGCGGTGTCAGGCACCTTATCGATATCGCTTAGCTTCATGTCCATACGCGCGAGCTGCTGCTTGAGGAACTCGCCCGTGCCGCTTGCGCACTTGTTGCCGGAAAAGTTATTGATTATTTTGCCTTTTGAATCCAGCGAATAGACGATGAGGTCTTCCCCGCCCATGCTGACAACCGCGTCCGCCTTCAAACAAAGGTTGTGAAGCGCCGCTTCTACGCAAAGCGGCTCTAAAGTGCCGGAAACATCGAACATAAAACGGCCTTCGTTCCCCGTAACAAGAGCCGGAATGCCTTCGCTTATGTTTCCTTCCGCCAGGAGTTTATGAACTGCCGCGCTGAAATCTCCTTCATGAGGCGTTGACGCGGTCCAAACAGGCTTACCATCATCAAAAAGAGCCATTTTCAGACTGGTAGAACCAATATTTATGCCAAGTGACTGCATTTTGACAGTCTAGCAGGGTAAACAACTTGATTCAAGTATCTTCAATAGAAACATTGAACCATCTGTAATAAAATAATTATGGATTCTTTTGAAGAAAAATAGTTAAATAACCAAATATGAGCGATTATCCTTCGATATTCCTGACATTCGCGGCAGGGCTGCTTTCTTTTTTCTCCCCCTGCGTGTTTCCTTTGATACCCTCGTATCTGGGAATTTTGGGAGGAGCCGCAGGAATTGCCGTATCATCAGCAGGAAACGAAGGTGACGGCAGAAAACGCTTTATTCTTTTTGCCGCTTCTCTCTGTTTTATCTGCGGATTCACAATTGTCTTTGTCATTTTCAGCGTTATTGTTTCCACAACTTTTTTATTCATGGGCGGTGTTTCAAAATATATACAAATCGCCGCGGGAATAATCGTTATTATCCTGGGATTTAACATTCTTTTCGATTTTCTTGTCTTTTTAAATTATGAAAAACGCCTGAAAATTACCAGGAAACCGGCAGGGTTTATCGGCGCTTTTTTAGCTGGAACGGCTTTCGGCGCGGGGTGGACTCCATGCATAGGACCGATCCTTACGGGCGTGTTGTTTCTCGCGGGGCAAAACGGCAAGACAGGGCTGGCATCTCTTTACCTCGCCATTTACTCGCTTGGTCTCGGCATTCCCTTTCTGTTAGCCGCATTATTTTTTGACCGTTACCTTGTCCCGGCGAAGTGGTTTCGTGATAAACTGCCATTAATTAAAAAAATCAGCGCCGTTGCGCTTATCGTTATAGGGCTTTTGATATTGACAGGCCGGTTTTCGGCGTTTAATATAGTACTGCAAAAATGGCAGTATCAGTATATTTTTTGGGCAGATGATAAACCGCTGTTCTTTCAGATAACGGCAGGCTGGCTGAAAATGATTAATTTATAACAGGAAGGTGATTAAATGAAAAACGGTTTATTAAAAACAGTTCTCTATTTATTTTTATGTTCGTTATTTATTATTTATTCACCGCAAAAAACATACGCCCAGGTTTCCGCCGAAGCGGCGCGTCTTTTAAATAAAGTCAGGATTCAAGTTTTAAACCAGCGCACGGACAGCCGCGATTTTACGCTGCCGCTTCTTGACGGAAGCAGCGCTTCACTTTCGTCTTACAAAGGCAAAGTTGTTATCCTGAACTTCTGGGCCACATGGTGCCCGCCGTGCCGCTCGGAAATGCCTTCCATGGAAACGCTGTACAAGCGTTTCAAAGACCAGGGGCTTGAGATACTTGCCGTTGACATCGGCGAGAATCTCAATACTGTGCAGCAGTTCATTAAAACAAAAAATTATACTTTTCCCGTAATGCTTGATTCAAAGAGCCAGATAAGCGGCATATATGGCATTGAAGCGATACCAACCACTTTTATCATTGACCGCGACGGTAAAATTATCGGAAGAGTTACAGGGAGCATCCATTGGGACACCGCGCAGGTGTTTTCCGCTTTTGAAGCGCTGTTAAAAAGCAGGTAGGTTTCTTAGGCATAAACCGGCAACCTAAAAGGCGTAAAACGGGGATGATCTTCAATATACGCCTGATCGGGGTCAATGGGAATATTTTTTTACCATTGACGAGCAAAAATCTGCCTTTGTGAGATATATAAAAATCCTACTCCTGTTTTTTCCGCTCGTTTTCCGCAAAGGCTCTGATGACCGCTTTAATGGGATTTAGGGTTTCATCAGGCAATACTGTTAAATCGTCCAGCAAGTCCTTGAACTGCAGGTAGCCGGAAATGTCCACGGATTGCCTGTATTCACTGCCGGTCACAAGGTACTCAACCGAAAGCCCTAAAGCGGCGGCTATTTTGACCGCGGTATCGGCGGGAGGCATGGATTGCTGTGAACGAACATAACCATCCAAAGCTCTTTTTTTTATACCCGCTTTTTCAGCAAATTCCTTTTGAGTAAGCCCTATATATTCAATTTCAGAGCGTAAACGCTTCGAAAAATCGCGCATGTATGGAAAAAATACCATAATTATGTCCCTACATGGTTGAAAATACCCTTATTGGGTGTATAATAATATATAGGCGTAATTATGTCTTTTGGATTTTATGGAAAAAGGAGATAAAAATTATAAAATATTCAGAAATTGGAAAGCTGTTCAAAAAGAACATCAATGCAGGGATAATATTATTTTTAACTGTTATTTTCTTGATTTCTTGCTCCTCATCTGGTACTGGAAGCTTCTCTGTAAATTCATCCGGCAAGGTAAAACCCGGTGCTGAAGGATTAGGCGTTACAGCCCGCGGAGCTATAGGCAGACTAGAATCCGTTTTATCAGGTCCGATGTATACAGGGGACGGAGGCAATAATATCAGGCTTGCCATTCTTGCTCCTGATACACAGGGAGATGTCCCTGGGTATCTTCCAATCTATATACAAGGTTTACTGAATAATAATATAGGTAAATTTTCAGCAATAAATTTAATTGACCGGCAAAATCTGAATAAAATAATAACCGAGCAAAATTTATCCGCAAACGGAAGATTCTCGGATACCGATTTTGTAAATATCGGAAATTTAACAAACGCGCAGTATTTTCTTTTTGGCACTATACAAAAACTTTCGGAAAACAGGTATTCATTGCAGCTTTCTGTTACAGAAGCAAGCACGGGAGTCCGCAAAGCGAATTTTATGAAAGACGGAAGCCTTTCACAGTTTGAAGGAAAAGGAACGCTGTTAAATGAAGCAACGGCGCAGCTTCTTGAACAAATTGGAATTCAATTGACAGATTCCGGAAAACAGGAACTTCTTATGGGAAATACCTCGACAGTACTGGCGCAGACTGGTCTTGCAAGGGGCATTACGGCCCAGGCGGGAGGCTCAGAAATAGAAGCGCTTTTTAATTTTACCCAAGCAATAACTTTTGACCCTTCTCAGCTTGAAGCTTTATCACGGCTAAATACTTTATCAACGACAATAAGCAGCGGAACAATCAGCCAAAAAATATTAAACGATTTACAAGCGCGGGATCGCTGGATAGACGCGTTTAAAGAAACTACGCGCTTTTTTAATGAACATCCTCCATTTGAAATAACATTCGATCCTAATCTGATTCAAATAGGAGAAACCAATTACGCAAGAAGAACCGCGAATTTAGGCATGAGGATTGCGCTTGATCCATCCGAAGCTGGCTTTAGGGCTCTTAACGCGCTGCTGGAAGGTCTGGAAAAAACAGGCAGACGGAACACATGGGGATTCTCCGGATGGCCATTAATGGATATTTCACCGCGTACAAAGGGTACTGTCGTATTTAACGGCAAACGATCTTTCGATTTAATAGTAGATGTAACGTTAATTAATCAAAATAATAAAGTCTTAGGTACAAGCAGTATTTCTTTTAAAACTGAAAAAATAAATTTCAAATCCGGAGATAAAAAAATATTACTTCCTGACAGCGTAGAAGGAATAATGAAATTTCCTGATTAAAAAGTAGAAGAACTAACCCCTATACTAAACATCGCGATAATGTCTGTAAACGGGATTCCAGCCCGGAACTTGAGCGCCTCCGGCTATATGAGGATAGAGACAGGAGATTTGGAAAAAAGAGTAAATAAAAAGAAAGCCGGAGAACGATTTAGACAACTCATAGGCGAAGATCATTTATGGTCAGTTGGAGCGTCAATCGGCACATCATTCAGCGCTCCCTGGGTAATAGGCACAGTACACGGAACAATTGCTCCGTTTAAACATTCATTCCTGGAACTTGGACTTGATTTTGGCATGGTAAGCGGAAATGAAGACGCGCAAATGTATTATACGCTATATCCTTTTATCCATTATGCATTATTTTTACCATTAAATAAAAATAGCGGCTGGTATGCAGGAGTCGGATGCGGATATATGTATGGTGAATACACATTCTCAGATGAAAAAATACCTGTTGATACTTTCGCTTTTGACGCGGTTACAGGATTAACCTTTTTTGAAAAAATAAACATAACTTACACCATGCGTTCCAATTTTAAATCCGCAAATAATAAATTATCATTTGGTTATATATACAGGTTCAGATAGGAGAAAAACATGAACAGTAAAATAAATATAAATAATAATATGTTAATTGTTTTTATATTAATCATTATAACCTTAATTATTTTTAACTGCAGTCTCGAAGGCAATATTAATGATCTTAGACAACACAATGGTAATAACTCAACAGATAATACAGATAATTCTGACATTAATGACAATACTGATGATACTGATAACACTGATAATAATGTCCAGCCAATTCCCGCTCCCGGCATTCCTTTTATTACAGCCTCAGACAGTTTATTAACTGTCAAGTGGCCTGTTGTGAGAGAAGCGGAAAGTTATGATGTTTATATCAATACATCCATGGAACCTCCGGGTGAGCCTATAAAAACCGTATATACAACAACTGCGGTAATAGACGAACTAATAAATAAAACCATATATTATGTGTGGATAAAAGCAAGGAATGCGGTACAAACAAGCGATTTTAGCCCGCGCGCTCACGGTACACCCTGGCCAGATTATGAAATCCCAGAAATACCGATAAGGCCTATAATAATTGCTGGAAGCAATCAACTTACTGTAACCTGGGAAACAAGCAGCGGAGCAGATTTTTATGAGGTATATATTAATACTTCTCCTACTGTACCGTCATTACCCGAAATGACAACTAATGAAACACATACTATTATCAAAAATTTAGAAAACGATATTACTTATTATATCTGGATCCGCGCGGTTAATGAGATTGGTAAAAGCGATTACAGCCCTCCTGAAGCGGGTACTCCGCAACTTGCTGTCGAAATTCCCAATCCTCCATCAAAACCAGAACTAATTCCAGGGAGCCGTGAAATATATGTTTCCTGGAATGCGACAGAATTCGCTGTTACTTATGAGATTTGGATAGGAACATCCAATAATCCTAATACTGCGCAAAAACACGGTAATAATATAATTGAAAGAGAAATTATTATTACCGGTTTAACAAATGAGACAACTTATTATATCTGGATAAAAGCCCAAAATGATATTGGAACAAGCGATTTTAGTCCTTCCACGAGCGCCAAACCTTCAGCTTTCCTGGTTTTACCCGGAGCACCGGTAAAGCCAACAGTGGTTCCTGGTTACAATGGATTAACAATTACATGGACAGCGGTAGAAGGCGCTCTTTCCTATGAAATTTGGTTAAGTGAGACATCAAATCCTGCAAATGCAAATAAATATGGTTCTGACGTTACCGGGTTATCTGTTGATATTTCAGGTCTGACAAATGAAAAAACTTACTATGTTTGGATAAAATCAAAAAATCAAGTTGGTACAAGCGGATTCAGTCCTGTATCAAATGGGATTCCTACATTAACTCCTGGGTTATATAGAGGTGAAGTTAAAATAGGTAATCATAATCTTAATTCATCATTATCATATATATCATCTAACGCAGTGGATGTAGATAATTTTTTAATTATTCTTGGCGTGAATGAATCAATTGAACCTAAAACGTTAAGTTATTCAGGGAAAACAGTAGAAATTATCTTAACTGGTTATGAAAATGAAAAAATTATTTCTTTAAATTCAAATGGCAGTATGTTTATTGTTAATGCAGGCGTTACTCTGACACTTGATGAAAATGTAACACTTCTGGGAAGAAACAACAATGATTTGCCTTTATTGCAGATTTCTTTATCTGGAGCATTGATAATGAGAAACGATTCAAAGATAAAAGGAAATACAAATCCTATTCAAGGAACAAATATTTTAGCAGGACGTGGCGGTGGTGTTTATATTAATAATGGTAATTTAACAATGAATGGTGGAGAAATTAGCGGAAATAATAGTGTTTTGGGTGGCGGTGTTTGCTTACTGAATAATTCCAATTTTATCATGAATGGAGGAATTATAAGAGGAAATATTTCGTCAAATGGTGGAGGAGTTCAATTAATTTCTAGTTCTTTTACAATGAATGGCGGTGTAATAAATGGAAATACATCAGGCGTAGGCGGAGGGGTTATGGTTGATCAAACCAGTGTTTTAATAAAGAATAATGGTATTATTTATGGAGAAGAATTTAATGGGAATGATATAGATGGAATACCATTAAGTAATATTGCAAAAGGACCTTTAGCTGTAGGAATTACACCAGGTAACGCAATTTATTATATTCGGGTAATCGGTAGTACAAGTAATTTAGTTGATCATAGATTACGTAATACTACTTCGTGGCAGACCGATTATATTAATACAACAGTAGGGACAGGCAGAGGTTTGAGTGCCAATGGCCGTCCGCCATATTTATAATAAACCATTAAGTAAAATATTATTAATAAGGAGAATATTAAATGAATTCAAACAACCAAATCCTTCAATTTGATGATAAATGTGTAATCATTAAAATAAGGGATTCACGTCCCGATGTATTCAACAGAGTACGACGATGCTGGAAAATGGACATTATCAGAGCTAGACAAGCGGATTATGTGTTAGCTGTAATAATAGGCAGAATTGTGGGTGTATACAAACCAGAAGAATGGTATGTTACATTCCAGGATAATGAATGTAACAAATGTATTAAATGCGAAAACAAGCCTTGTAACGGAAAAAGAATTGGATTTAACGGGAATGAAGCGGAGGTTGCTATACAAAAGAAATATTTACATAAATATCTTCCAGATAGTTTTATGAAACCTGGTCCTGGAGCAATACGTTACACATATTAGTTGATTCTTTTATATTAAAGAATTTGAATAATATTTTAATTAATAATAATTAAAAAGGAGTGAAAAAATGGAAGGAGCCGGTATTTTAGGCGGAATTGCCTTAATGTATTTAACAATATTTATTTTAATTATTTTAGTATCATGGATATTGGGAAAATTACTTGGCAAACATTTATCAAAAACTACCGGTTTAATAATTGGAATTGTTTTGATAGCTTGCGGTATCAGTATATTTGTTGGAATTCCCTGCATAATTTATAGTTCAAAAAATAAAGATAAAATAGATTTAGACATAAATTTAAATTCCAATATCAGTACAGATAAAAAGGAAAATGTACAAGAATCCATGTTTAATGACATTAATGATACAAAAGAATGTCCATATTGCGCAGAAAAAATTAAGAAAAAAGCAACTGTTTGCCGTTTTTGTGGAAAAACGATTGTACAAATTTCGTAATATAAAGAAAACAAAGCACATGCAAACGGTGTCAGGCACCGCTTTTTCATAGCGTCCCTGTGGATAACGGTACTGGAAGCTTCGCCTCTGCGAGGCTCGCTGTAAATACACCATCTGTAGTGCAGCGGCGCGTAGAGTTGAGCAATATTCGTAAAAATTTCAAAAAACAAGTTCGGGCTTGTTCGGATTTGTTCGTGGTAGAATTCTTCCATAAATTTCCTCTTCAGACCAAAGCAATACGCACGGCCGCGCCCAATATAGGGTGAAGAACTTTTACATTTGAAGGTTCTTCGCGGGGAGCCTTTCGGTGCCTCGCGATATTACCGCGTGAGGTGTGTTATGGATTTAAACGCGAATATAAGGCACAAGGACAGCGTGTTTTCAAAACTTTTCAGTAATCCTGAGATATTACGAGAACTATACTCGGCTATTGCGGGTATCGATGTTCCAAGAGACGCAATCATCGACATCAATACCCTTTCCGGAGCTCTTTTTATGAAACAGATAAATGATCTGTCTTTTACAATCAACGACAGAATTGTCGTATTAATCGAGCATCAGGCGACAATTAATCAAAACATTCCGCTTAGGATTCTAATGTACATCGCCAGAGTTTACGAAAAGATCATCGAGAACAGAGACATATATCACAGGAAACTGATTAAAATTCCGACGCCTGAGTTTATTGTCCTGTACAACGGTAAAGAGGAATGTCCAGACTATTATGAACTTAGTCTTTCTTCAGCTTTCAAGGACACTATGGGCTTGAAGCTGACAGGAAGCGAAAACTTTCCGTTGGAACTCGTGGTTCAAATTTATAATATTAATCAGGGACGCAATATCGAGATTCTCAAAAGAAGCGAAAACCTTAACGGCTACAGTTATTTCATAGGGAAGGTAAACGAGTATAAAGGGTATTTAACACTTGATGAATCGGTAAGGAATGCT
>Ga0209755_10009186_pt1 | contig 10463 bp, 11 predicted proteins | sample TergutCo191P1_FD_187301 | JGI IMG/M metagenome (GOLD analysis project Ga0209755, IMG submission 187301) | Cornitermes sp. P1 segment gut microbial communities from Petit-Saut dam, French Guiana - Co191P1 (SPAdes) (version 2) | ecosystem: Host-associated > Arthropoda: Insects > Digestive system...
CAAGTACGATCTTATGTTCGTGATGTTGTTTGGGAAGCATATCGCATAACGGCATCTTTCAGCCGTTTGGCTGGATAAAATAATTAAAAGGAGATTATATGAAAACAAAATTTATTTTAACAGCGATGGTGTTAATTTTTGTATTAATGTTTTCGGCGTGCAGTAAAAAAAGCGAAACGGCTGCAGCAATAAGCGCCGAAAGTTACGCAAAAATACTTAACGGCGATTTCTCTGTATTTGCAGGAATGTGGGCAAACCATTATACCCAAAACCAGCTTTTTGCAAACGGAGTTTTCGTCAACAGTTCTACAAGGTCTATAGACGGTATAACGACCGGCGATTTCAATGAAAACAACGGCGCTTATTTTTGGAGTTTATATGATGGAGGACACTTAGGTTATGAAATAGGGTTGTTTCCTGCCGGAGTTCCATTAATGTTGGGGCAAAATTTAGTTGTAACAGATACCGCAAAGGTACGTATTTTAATTTATCAATTTGATGGTTTCCCAACAAACGATGATGTGTTTTACCGCGAAGGAGAACTGCCTCCTGTTACAGCAAGCGATGGAGCGCAAACACAAATCATTGATACAGAAGAAGGTTTTGACGCCGGCTTTGATCCTTCTTATTTTCTAGACGGTGATTTTTGGTTTACAGTAGGCGATACAGGATTAAAAGTAGGTCGTGTAAATCAGGCTACACTTAATCAATTACCAAATTATGTTAGTTTTTTTGATGATATATCTTCGGAGGAAATTAAAATAATTTTCACATCAACTAATGCGATTGATTTGGAATTTCTCGCAGTCCGAATGGATTATAACGAAGCAAAAAATGAACTTTCTCTTGATGTAGTTAAGTCATTGGCAAGTTCAGTTGTAAGACCTGATACGCCGTTTGTAGTCAACTGGGAGCCGCAAACAGAATTTCCGCACAGAGCTGTCGCTTTCTATGACAGAAACAATATTAAAAGATATTTTCCAATATCAGGCAATGCCACAAGCGAAGGTTTTCGTTTGCATTTGAATGAGTGGCGAGCCAGTCCGCAGGAGGCGCAGTAAGCAATAGTAAATTTCTAGAAAAGCCGTCATATCACTTGCCAATTGTCTGGCAGAATTCAAGGCATTTTCTCTTGCTAGCTCGGAGATATTCCCTCTTGAAATTAATAGCTGGGTAATCCCGACCGAAGCAATGCTGAATATGCTAAGTGTCACAAGAACTATATTTAGTCTAATACCGATTTTCATGACACTCTCCTGAATTATCCGCTTTACTTATAAGTTTTTTAAAAATCAATATAATACCCCAAAAGAATTTCTTTTATTCGCATTATAGACTAAAAAAAATTATTTTCGTGTCGCAAAAAACACCTTGCAGCGGCGCGTTGATTCAGAATTTCCGCCAAGGCAGAACTATAATTAAAACGCTCTTGACAATTTACACAAATGTACATACTATTATGTATGGGGACAATTATTAGTCCTGATGGGCTTTTTGAGTGGGAAGAGGAAAAGAATACTCTTAATAAAGAGACTCATGGATTTCATTTTGATGAAATTCTTACGGTATTCGGAGATCCTTTCTTTTTAGAAGCCTATGATAATGAACACTCAACATTGGATGAGATACGTTTTAAGGGAATTGCTTCTTTTGATCGACGTATCTACTTCTTTTTATTCTACACCGAACGTGGTGAGAGGACGCGGATATTTTCTGCCCGGTTGGCAGAACCGTATGAGAGGAAATATTATGACGAAAACTACAAACAGCAAACTTCCGGTTATGAGCGATGAGCGTATAGCTGAATTACAGAATTTTAAAACAAAGGATTTCACTGATTGCCCAATACAAACCCAAGAACAATTGCAGGAATTTAAACCAAAATATCCTGACGCTCGGTTTTATAAACCAATAAAACAAGTTGTCCAAATACGCATTGACGCAGATGTGCTGGAATGGTTAAAAAGTGATGGTCCGGGATATCAGACAAGAGCAAATGCTATTTTAAGACAAGCAATGATGCAAACAAACTAATCAACGTTTATTTGTTTTTTCAAGGCAAGGGTCCAAATTGTTGGCTAAATTAATATTTATTTTTATTTCTTATATTAAATTATTTTTATTAGAAATCGTAATAATAGCAATTTCATTTATTTTATTTTTTATTGGTGTCTTGTATTCTGATGATTCGGGATTTTATTCACGAGAATTATTAAGCAGCGGCAGTGATGATTTTTATTTATTTATAGGTTTAACAAAATTAAATATTTATGGAATTATATTTGGAATAACCAATATAATTGCAAATTTAATTTTGCATTAAAAATATAATAAAAATATACATTTTTCTTCAATAATTTACATTACAATTTTTATAATCCAATTATTTGGTTTAATTTTAATTAACTATGATAAAGATTTAATATATGTATTTTCTTCATTTGGTTTATTCAGTTTATGGTTTGTATTTTACATTCTTGGCATAACTTCAATAATATATATAGAAATTGTGATTAAAAAATCAAATATAAATGTAGAGTATGTTAAAATTAACATCTTGTTTAAATTACTAATAATTTTAATTTTTATCGGTGTGGTAATAATTACGCGGTAAACTTGATTTGAATAAATTTAATATTTTCAGCAATTATTTTTAGCAAGTCGATGCCCGTATCGAACATCGACTTACTATTCATCCTAGCCTTTTGATTCCAATTCAGATATCCTTTTGCGAAGTCTCTCATTTTCTGCTTCTTTTTCGGCAACAATACACTGCCATTTTTCATCTGAACGTAATTCACCTCTCTTTTCAGCTGTGTGCAGGTTTGAATATTGGTCGGTCTCGAACTTCATGCGGCTGAGATATCTGGCTCGTTCGTGTTCGTCCTGACTTATTTCCTTTAATAATGTGGCTGCCATGTCTATCTCCTCCTTCTCCTTTATTATATCATTGATTTTTCCCCTGTGTACAGGATCTTGTGCAAACCTGAAGAACAATGTCCATTTCTCGAAATCCGATAAATTAGTTACAGGTTTCTTAAGTAAAGCGTCAAGCTTGTTTAACTCGACTATCACCATGTTTATCTGATCTGTTAGCTCCATTCCGGTTACGGACTTCAATGTAAACCTATTCACAAAGTAAGGCCAATCGGGAAGAACATCGTACATGCAGAATGTAATCTGATATGTCCTTGCAAGTTCGTAATAATTCATTCCTTTTGCTTTTTGCGATGAGTGAAGTTTAGCGAGATAGAATACATACCTGTTAATAAAATTCGTAAATCCTGTTCCGATTTCTTCCATTCTGCTGCATTGCATTTCTACATTGATCTGATCGCCGTTTTCGATTGAGCAGTTTACATCGAATCTTTCCTCCTTTTCGTCAACGTCCATTGCGGGAAGCACATTACTTCTAATGTATACATCCATCACTTGTCTTTCGATTACTGTTGAAATGACATCAATCAGTACTTTTTTGGCGTCAGGGTGAGTAAGCAATACCTTGAATATCCTGTCGTCTGATGGCGGAAGAATGTCCGCGTCCATTGGGAAACCCTGGCTTTTTCTGATTTCTTTAAGTTCCATATATATCCTCTTAAAATGATTTTCCCGAGGCTTCAAAAGATGCCCGGTAGAGAACCTTCAAAATCATGAAAATTCTCCACCCTTATATGGCATGAGAGTGCCGTTTTGCTTTAGTGATAATGAAGAAATTTTGAAAAAACTTAATTTTTTTTATATGGTCCACGGATTTTCACGAATTAGCACGAAGGGAAAATATTTTTTTTACCACCAACCACACAAACACGCTCACAAGTTCGCGTTCTCAAACCTGCTGTCCGCATTCTTTTCTTAAAACTTTAGAAACCCTGGATAGTAAATTACTATTACTTGGGAAAAGAGAGAAAATATCGGACTATGTTCGTGAAAGCGCCAAAGGCGCTTGTTGGTGTCGTTCGTGGTAAATTCCTCTTCTTCTCTTTCTTTTCGTCCTTGGCTTTTTAATTGCTTATTAATAATTTTTAACCATCAACTTCAACAACATCTTCCGGCGCCAATATCTCCCCGAAATGCAATTCCTTGGGGAAAATTTTTATCTTTAATTTTTTTTCCATGGCGGCTAAAAGGCGCATTTGCGTTTCGTCGCCGATTGTTACCATAATGCCGCGTTTACCGGCTCTTCCTGTGCGACCGCAGCGATGAATATAAACTTCGCTGTCGTTTGGGACATCCAGGGCGATAACATGCGTAATGTCTTGAATATCAAGACCGCGCGCTGCAAGATCTGTAGAAATTAAAACGTCAACATCTCCTGTGCGAAAGGATTCAAGCGCCGCTTTGCGCTCTGCGCTGGAAAGCGCTTTTTTGCCGATCTTGCCAAAAAGACCTGCGGCAGGAATATTGTGGTATTGAAGGCGCGAGAGCATGATTCCTGCGTCATCTCCGCGGCTTGTGAAAACAAGAGCCTTAATTTTTGATTTTTTTGCTTTTGTTTTAATTGCGGCTAACAGTGAACGCAGGGTTTGGTCTTTTTTGCGCTTTTCGGAAAAAATCGCCCAGTGTTCAATTTTGTCGCGAAGGATTTCGTTGTCTTGCGATTCAACAAATGCGATATCCTGTGAATCATGCGTTTTGCCGCCGTCTTTGGCGAATATTAAAAATAAAAGTTTTTCCTGATTTTTTTTATTCATGGTTGCGGAGCAGGCGGCAACAAGAGGCGGCTTAGCTGCTGCGCGTCTTATAATTTCGCACAAACTTTTGGCATCTTCGACCATTTCATCGCTTGTAAGGCGATCGGCTTCATCAAAAACAATTGATTCAAGACTGTTTAATTTGATTATTTTTTTTCTCGCAAGAACAAGCAGTCTGTTGGGATTTCCAACAATAATATCCGGTTTGTTCTTGCGAAGATTTTCAATCTGACGTTCAATATTTACGCTTCCAATTAATAAGGCCGCGTTTAAATCTGTTCCTTTTAATAAAAAGTCTAGCTCTCCTTTAATTTGCGTGCATAATTCCAAAGTAGGCGCAATAATTAAAATCCTTATTCCCTTGGCTTCTTGGCGAGAAATCTCTTCTTTTAATTTTTGCAATAACGGCAATAGATACGCAAATGTTTTACCGGTACCGGTAGCCGAAGAAAAAAATACATTTTTATTTTCTTTTAAAAGAGGCATTACCTTGTTTTGAATATCAGTAGGTTTTGTTATGTGCCGATCTTCAAGCTGTTTTATAAAATGCGAATCAAAACCCAACTGTTTAAAATCAACAATCATTAATCCCTCTCTTCTCTGCGTTCTTTGTGTCTTTGCGTCTTTGCGAGAAGTCTTTTCCTAATCAATTAATCTTGCTGATTAATAATTTATCTATTCTGTTGCCGTCTTTGTCCACGACTTTAAATTTAAACCCCTCGTATTCAAAGCTGTCGCCGACACGCGGAAGTTCTCCTGCAAGATGCAGAATAAAACCGGCAAGGGTATGAAAATCGTTTTCTTCGCCAAGACCGGTAAGGCCAAGCGCTTTTGCCGCATCGTCGATATTAAGAGTGCCGTCGGCTAACCATGTGCCGTCATCCTGAGGCAGGAACGGATCTTCGCTTTCGACAGGCAGCGAAAGTTCTCCGACAATTTCTTCCACCAAATCGGTAATCGAAATAATGCCTGCAAGCCCTCCGTATTCGTCCATTACAAAAAGAAAACTTGATTGGCATTGTTTAAAAGATTCAAAAACTTTAATTGCAGGCATTGTCTCGGGAACAAACTGCGGCTTGCTCATGATGGCGCGTAACCCTGCCGGAACAGGCTGCGCGTAATCTAAAATTATGTCTTCGGAAAAAACAGCGCCAATAATTTCATCGGGGCTTGCGTTCCCAACGGGAAAACATCTTTGTTTCCTGAACTCAATCGCTTTTTCGCGGATTTCTTCGTACGGAGCATTTATATCAAGCCATTGAATTTCTGAGCGGTGCGTCATGAACGCGCCAACGGGACGATCGCCAAGATAGAAAACGCCTTCTACCATGTTGCGTTCATTGTTTTCTACAACGCCCGATTTTTCGCCTTCTATTAAAGTGTTTCTAAGCTCATCCTGAAGCTCTTCTTCCGTAATATTCGCATCGCTGATCTCGGGGTGTATCTTTTTATTAAAAAATGAAGCGAACTTTAAGGCGGGGAGGGTAAACGGCATCATAAAAATCGAAAAGAATTTCATTACAGGCAAAAGGGCAGCAGTAATTTTTTCGGGTTTTGTATGAGACAAAAGACGCGGTAAAGAATCGCCAAGTAATGTGATTATTATGCCTAATAAAACAGAGAATGCTATTAAAAAAATTATGTTAAACAAGTCAGAATGTTTTATATCTGTATTGCTTCTCATCAGGATAAAAACGCATAAATCAAAAATAAAAATGACAGAAATTACTTTAAAAATATTACTCCATAAACGGCAGGCAAGAGAAATATTCTGCGGGTTCTCAAGCGTTTTTAAAACAGCCCTGTATTTTTTATCGCTTTCTTTTTCAAGACGCGTTTTACGGCAGTGTAAAAGCGCGGAATCAAACAGGGTGAATACGCCGCTTAATACAATAACAATAAAAAATGAGAAAATTAAAATTAATAAATACGGGTCCATTTAGGTATCAATCTCCGTACGGTTTAAAGGCCGTACAATCGTAAGCGTATTTGGGGCAGTTTGCATCGTTTTCGTTTTCCCGTCGGCGGTAAATTCGCCGAAAACCTGCACAATCGGGAAGCGCGGGTTTTCCGGGTTTACGTCTACAACCTGTCCCTTCTTACCATTAGATAATAACACATAAAGACCGATTGGGTAAATCGACAAAGAAAGAACCAGGGCGCGTACGACCGTTTCATCGTACATTTTGCCTTCATTTTTTAAAAGCTCCAGCATTCCCGTGTATCCGTCTTTTGCTTCCTTATGCGGACGTTTGGAGCTGAGCGCTTCGTACGAACAGGCAACGGCAATGATTTTGGAAAACAGGCTGATTTTTTCCCCGGCAAGCCGCCTTGGATAGCCTGAGGCGTTTTCTCGTTCATGGTGTTCAAGAGCGCAAAGGCAGACAGGAAGCGGAAAGTCGAAACCTTTTAGCATGCTGTAACCAAGCACAGGATGGGTCATAATCGCTTTTTGTTCCTGTGCGGAGAGCGGACGCTGCGCAAGATAAATCTGAGACGGCAATTTTAGCATCCCCGCTTCGTGCATGAGCGCGCCTATTCCAAGTTCTATTAAACGGTAATTGGGCAGCTTTAAATAAGTCCCGATAATAATCGCGATTATGGTAGAGCGCACGGAATGGGTGGCAAGATAATTTTTATCGGGAGCAGGTTCGATGTTTTTTATTACCCTCATTATAAAACGCCTGTCTTCTTTTATATAATCAACTAAATCTTTTACTTTATCGGTAATGGCTTTATGCTCAAGCTCGTTTGAGACAGCCGCTTTTATAAACATATTTTCTACAAAGAACACAAGGCTGGAGTAGAGCTCTTCGGCTTTTGCCAGTTTGTCGCTGTCATTATGCAGGGAAAGGGAAGCTGCGCTGTCAGATGCATTAAAAGCAGCCGATTCAGTCGTTGCCGCATACTCAGAGCTTTTTTCGCCTTCGCTGTAAATCTCCCTAAAGTTCCATTTTTCCAGGGTAATTTTTAATTCATCGGTAAATGGCATTTCGGGCGCAGTAAGAACGTAGACCATATCAAGATAGGTGTTCTTTGTGAAATAGCTGTCACTCTGTACTTCTGCCAACTTGTAACTAGTCATTTCTTCTCCGTACGTTTTCCCCGTGTAATTGACGAAAAATATTCAATACTCTATATTGATCAAGTATAGGAGAATATCTCTTGAAGTTCAAATACCTGATAATCGCTTTTAGCATTATAATTACCGTAATAATATTGATCACTACCCTTGTACCTGCCGCGCTTTCCAGTCCGCAGGGCGGTTTATCGGTTGTAGATAATTTCAGGATGATAATCTTGCCGCTCCTTTCCATAATGGTACTGATCCTCGTCTGCATGAGCATATTCTTCTTTATTAATTATCGGCTTCTTTCGCTTTTAGAACGAGAAGATTGGCCTGCTTTAGCGTATTATTTGGAGCAAAAAATCTTTGTAAAAAAGCGGTATAAAAACCGGAATGTGCGTCTTTTGGCAAGTTCATATCTTGTAATTTCCGATTATTTATCCGTGTTAAAACTGGAAAGCAAGGCAGCCATTGCCAAGCCGTCTGTGGTTACAAAAAACGTATTGATTTTCGGCGCGGCAAGGATTTTAAGCGGCAACCACAGCGAGGCAATCGCCTTTTTTAAAAATCACCTTGAGAAGACCAAGGGACGCGAACACCAATGGGTACGCTGGTTCCACGGTTTTTCGTATCTTTTGGCAGGCGATTTTTCTTCGGTTGAACCGATATTTTTATCGCTTTCGGTTTCTTCCAACGATGCGCTGATAGCAGGGCTCTCGGCATATTTTTTGGATACATCCCTTGCCAAATATTCGCTGGATTCCAAAAAATGCCTTGTAACCGCAGAATCCACCCGAGAGAGAATTTGCAAATCGATAAAAACAATCGACCAATGGACAAAAGAAGCCAACAGAATGGGCACCGATATCCATATAGCAATCATCAGAAAATATGTCGAGGCTGCAGGCAAGTGGTTATTTAAGTTATTGCCGCCTGAACCTGAAATGTCGGAAGACGACACTTTGCATGAAAGACGCAAGGGTGACAGACGCCAAACCACCCGGCGCAAAGAAGAAAGAAGCACTGGAGACAGGCGTCAAAGTGACAGACGTTCAAAAGGATACGGATTATGAGAAACATAGAAAAATCGGCAAAACTGGAAAATGTCTGTTACGAGATTCGCGGTCCTGTTTTAAAGGAAGCAAAACGCCTTGAAGAAGAGGGCTATAAAGTAATTAAACTCAACATAGGAAGTCCTGCCACATTCGGGCTTAATGCTCCCGATGAAATAGTACGCGACATAGTACTTAATATATCAAGTGCGCAGCCCTACGGCGATTCACGGGGACTTTTTTCGGCGCGAAAAGCCGTCATGCACGATTTTCAATTTAAGGGTGTAATGGACGTAACCATCGACGATATTTTTATCGGGAACGGAGTAAGCGAACTTATTTCGATGTCGATGCAGGCGCTTTTAAACAACGGTGACGAAATATTGATTCCTATGCCTGATTATCCGCTATGGACGGCAGCATCGACATTGGCAGGCGGCAAGGCGGTTCATTACCTTTGCGATGAGGCTTCAGATTGGAACCCCGATTTAAACGATATCCGCGCCAAGATTACGCCGAAGACAAAGGCAATCGTTGTTATAAATCCGAATAACCCTACAGGCGCGGTATACGATCGCGCGATTTTAGAAGGCATCGCCCAAATTGCAAGAGAAAATGACCTCATTATTTTTGCCGATGAAATCTACAGCCGCATCACCTACGATGACACGGTTTCGATACCGATGTCGACGATCGCACCCGATCTTTTTGTCATCAGTTTTGACGGCTTGTCAAAAGCATGGCGCGCGGCAGGTTTTCGCGCAGGCTGGATGGTACTTTCGGGCGACAAAAAACACGCAAGCGATTATATAGAAGGTTTGGACATGCTTGCCAACATGCGCCTTTGCCCGAACATGATTGCCCAAATGGGCGTTCAAACTGCGCTTGGCGGCTATCAAAGTGTTAAAGGTTTAATTCTTCCCGGCGGACGGCTTCGTGAACAGCGGGATGCCGTTTACGATCTTGTATCGCAGATTCCGGGGCTAAGCGCTGTAAAGCCTAAGGGTGCGCTTTATATTTTCCCCAAAATCGATTGCAAACGTTTCAATATAACAGACGACGTAAAGTTTATGCTTGACCTTGTGCGCGACCAGCGCCTTCTTCTTGTTCACGGCACCGGTTTTAACTGGAAAGAGCCAAACCATTTCCGCATCGTTTTTCTGCCGGATAAAGACACTTTAACCGAGGCAATGAAAAGATTGGGAATGTTTTTGGGCGATTACAAGCAGGAGTAGGACAAAAAAAAGACGATGTGCCTGGACGTCAGGGCTTTCACCCTATGCACACCGTCTGTAATTTGAGAGGATTTCCCTCCCGGTATTTAATTATCGGCTTCTGCGCCGCAAGACTTTAGAGGAAATCCTGGTGACAGTCATAGTGACAGACACTGTGTCAGTCACCAAAAAAAAGTTTGACAAAAATGATGAAAAATGCTACCATATTAACATAAAATAACCCTATGGGAGGCCAGCGTATGGCAAAAGTTGAGCTGAAAAGCATTTCTAAGGTGTATGACGGCGGTGTCAAAGCAGTTGATAACGCTAACATCACAGTCGAGGACAAAGAATTTGTCGTCTTAGTAGGACCTTCGGGCTGCGGTAAATCTACCACACTCAGAATGGTCGCGGGTCTTGAGGACATCACAGAAGGTGA
>Ga0209755_10009187_pt1 | contig 10463 bp, 4 predicted proteins | sample TergutCo191P1_FD_187301 | JGI IMG/M metagenome (GOLD analysis project Ga0209755, IMG submission 187301) | Cornitermes sp. P1 segment gut microbial communities from Petit-Saut dam, French Guiana - Co191P1 (SPAdes) (version 2) | ecosystem: Host-associated > Arthropoda: Insects > Digestive system >...
GTGGGGGCATTTAAACCCCAGTTCATACTGTGATGTGGGAAGGCTTTTTTACGGGGTATGTAAATTATGGTCTAAATTGCAGAGAAAAAAATGAAGAAATAATTTCTAGGAACTCTCTCCCACACTACAAGAGAGCCAGCTCCTTCACGAACAAGCGTGAAGCAGGATGATTACATTTGCTCCCTAACTTGTCGAGATATAGACGAATGAGTGAGAGCGTGCAGCATGCGGGCAGTGCCCGTCACTCCACGCTGAAGGGTTAATCAGCATTTTGATTTAACTATCTGTAGGGGTAATGGATTCATACTTATAACTCTCATAGCATTTGCTCAAGATTCTGGAATTTTATAAATTTTGTGCAACTACTGTTTCAAAACTATGACACTTCTCATGCTCAAAATTGGCATGGTTATGTGCATTCACAATAGATTTTAAGTTAACCAAAATTTTCATCTAGATTGATGAAGGTTGGAATGTGAGCTCAGTTGACTGAGCATGGAATGACCCTCTTTTTGTGATAATTTTTTATCTATTTGGGCTACTAATAGAATACTACTTTAAAACAGATCATTACTGATTTCTCATTTGTCCATATCTGCTCATCATGCCCAGCCATTGTTCAATTGCATTTAATGTTATACTTGTCCAGTTGATACAGCTTCTTTAAATAATCAAGTATCAAACACTATGATCTGAAAAATATTGTCCATTTTAGCCCAGGTTGATAATGATTAAGAATATGAAAGGGGTTGCACCTGGAACATTTATGTTGTGGTACTGTGTATAAAATCAATGGCCTTCAGCATTTTGTCTATACCAAGTAAAGTACCAGATAAAAATATTCACAGTCATCAGGAGAAATACTGGTCAGTCACTGACACAGCAAAATTTTGTGTGTTTTTGTGTCAGTATATTAATGATAAATGTTTGCAGTCACTTTCCTGCTATGGACATGAGAAAACTCACTGTTGCTTTCCTCCAGTTTTTTGTCCTTATTTGCCCCCTTATGTGTAGAAGAGGCCACCATGAAGAAACCGATCAGTGCGTTCCTTGTGTAATCACTAGCATAGCATAAATGAAAAGTGATATGTCACTTTTTAAAAAGGAACATATGGACAACTCTTGTTAGGAAGGTGCAGTAGCAAGCAGCATTTTTCAGTAAGTATGATTTGAAGTTTTCACGGTGGTGAGGCTTCATATTGTGGCATTCTCAGTAGTGACATTGTTGTAGTTTGGTGGGTGGGTACATGTGTTTCAAAAGGGACATACTATGCCTTTTTCAAGGTAAAACTGATTTTTCATTACTGTAACAACCTCAAATCTGTCTCTTAATGTTGCTATAGTTATTCAGTCGTATGAGAGACTTGTCTGTTTTTTCCTTTATAACAAAGAAGTCTCATACCACATTATTTTTTTAAATTTGTATTATAGTATTATCTCCACTCTTTATAGTTCATTATATAAAAAATCCTCACCATTTGCATTTTCTTTAAAATCCTGCAGACTGTGAAACCCTTGTACACAAAGTCAAGATATTAAGGGAAAGGTGGAGTTGTTAGAACCAGAGATATTTGAAACATTAAAATGTGTACATTCATGATTAATAATCATGTAAACATTTGTGTTGGTGCTTACTGGGGAGAGACTGGTGCTCCTGGCTGGAAGTTGTTGCAGTGATAAAACAAAGTAGAGGTGCTTGGCAAGGAGGATGACAGAAGACTTAGTGAAAAAAGGGGTTGTCTCTGATGCCTGGCCTTCTGCCTGTCCTTATTCGCCTCCTTGTATGGTGCTATGACTGCTTCCATCTCTTCCTTAAAATTTAAGCACTATCCATGAAATGTTTGACATGTAAGATGTCTTGTGTCATCAGCAGTCAAGAGTACTCATCTACTGATTCTTCCTCAAAGCAGTGTCAGAATCTTCTTCATGTTCTGGTATACTGAACATATGAGCTTTTCAAGGTGCTTCTGAGTAATTTCAGCAGCATGAGAGCCAAGAGATTCATGGATATATGCTTCCTTGTAATCTGGGAATCCTTCTGGAACTTTACAGGCTATTATGGGGATGTTTCTTGTTTTGTTTGGCTGGTTGGCGAATCCCTAGATGTCATTAACTGCTTCAGGCCAAACCCTAGTCCCACACTCATATAGAGCCATGAACTTTGACTTGTCTATAAACTTCTATATGTTACTATGCCATCTGCTGTGCTGTATAATTTCTAGCATTCATTAACACTGACTTGGATATCCTTTTCATCTGTATTCAGGGTACTGTGGCAGGTGCACTGAGTGTAATGACTTTTGAATATTGCAGTGGTTCCCTTGTCCTGTGGTTGTGGTGTTGGAATAGATATGCAACATGGATATTCAGATAGGTGAGACTGAGACTGTAGTTACCCTGGGGCATTATCAAGGACAAGGGGGACCTTGAATGCTAGATCCTTTGCACTTAATATTCCAAACCACCCTTTACTGGTGTGGCCTTCTCCCTCTCTACAACATCACTGACTGTCTCAGCTTACACAAATACACACACACACACACTCCGCATGCATGCGCACACACATACACACACACACAATCCTTTTCATCTTTCCAAGGAAGGGCTTATGATGACTATCACAAGAACATTTTTCATATAATTGAGCACTGTTTTTAAGGCTTCCCCTGTTCTTTTCTTCATTTTTTTTAAGAATCTAATCCTTGATTCATGTACAGCAACATGATTGCATCTGACAGCAGCAGTGCTTATTCCCCTGCTCAATTTATGAAGCACTTGGGCTTTCTGTAAGAGACGCATCACTTTTCAGTTCTTTTTATCCTTCAGCACATCATTAGGATGACCCATTCCGGACACAATTAGAACACAAGGGCAAGAGTTCTGAATATTATGTGAAGTATAGTCAGTGTACATTCTGTATGTATGATACATAGGTAGTTGTAGAGTGAGACAGATGGGCAGATGCAGCCTATGGTTTATAACTGCATGCCTACACAAGTGTGTGACAGTGTGATGCACAAGGGTTGCCACAGTGATTCTGTGAATAAACAAAGTCACAATGTACAAACCTGTGAATGAAGAGAGTATGCTGTATAATATTTTATTTCTGCTATGTAACAATGACAATGAAATTTCTGTTTTGCAGTGTTCAAAGTATTTTCCATTGAAGATGATGAATTTGTAGAGAACTGTAATCTGAGAGTTGGGAAGAACTTAAATCTAAATTTTTCGTGTAATGATGTTGCTTGGAACACAATTGAAGGTACAGTATCACTTGTGTAGTACGTATGAACTAGACTGTATATTCCCATGTTAGGCAGTTTTTACTGTAAGATAAAGTTTTGTCATTTTTCTCAGAAGGACAAGCCATATACAAGTCTTATATAAGAGACACTATTAACTGTCTTTAGTATATATATATACCAGCATACCTTCAGTTTTAGTGCCCTGATTAATTTGATTGTCCCTGCAATGCTGTACTCATTCCTCCAATGCTGCACTCACTAAGACAGTGCTTTTCATTGTTACTTATATATGTATCATGGCTTCAGTCTCATAGAAGAATGTCACATGTTTGAGGATGTTTTTAAGGGTGGTATTTTTCAGAACAAGAACTCCTGTGAAGTTTCACTGAGCAGAAATTGATATGTGCCTGGTTTCACCTTTTCTGTTGTTTGGATTAAACAGTTTTCACCTTCTGGTTGGATAATTCTTTTTGCCTTCCCCTCCTGCAACTATTCCTTCCAATTGATGCTTGTTGAAGATTTCTGACAATCCTTCAGGTTGATATTCCTTGAGTCCTCTTTGTTTAGGTTTGTGTAGGTGGCTGGCATTTTGTAAACACAAAAAAAAAACACTTAAAAGAGCGGTTGATTACACTAGCATCTTCTCTGAATAACTGACACTCATCTTCAGCATGCTGTTACTAATGACTCTTTTCATGTGCTTGTAGCGAACAGTGTCGAGAGAAATTCTGACATGTTCTTACAGTTTCCTGTTTTTATTTCTCATACTAACTACGTCTGTGAATATTAAGTATTGTTCTCTCATTTATTTTTCCAGACCAGCAAGAGGATGTTAGTCTTTCTAATGTGGACTTACCTTTCTTTGTCAGATTCTGGCTCCAAGTAAATCAGGTGGAAGGCCTCTGCTCGCTCTTGTTATGCCACAAATTATAGTTTTCTTGTTGAAGAGGGTTTCTGCAACCTCTGTCTTTACAATATTGTAATAATTGTTCTGCTACAGATAGTGTTTCTGTGTCTGATTTTCACTGGTAAAGAGTGACATCTTCAGCTTTTCTTTTCAGCAGCATAAATTTCCATTTCACAAATATTGCCATTCCTATACTCATGTAGCATTCTAAGCAGTAAACCATGTTACACAATTTTGACTGGATTATTTGCCCTTCATTAAATTTAATCTTGGTATGGTCTTATTCCTGCATCCAAAGATTAGTCCTTATCAGGACTCTGTGTGCTTCTGAATTCCTGCGAAGTACATACAAACAGAGTCACTTTTGAAGAATCTTCCTGATTTCTTTCAGTTATCACTGAAGTGATAAGCTTGCCATTTTGCTTCAGAGCACTTCATTCTCATAGTTTGAGGGAATAGAGGTGTGGAAATGGTTCAGTTCTGTTTGCCAGTATTTTTGGATGTTGTCATTCAGAACCTGGCCTATCAATAACATCAGGCAAAAAGCTCTTCCATTTCTGCAGATGTTATGTCTTGCTACATGAGTGTTTTTTTTTTTTCAGCTTTCTATTCTTCATAATTATTTCTCTGGTATAGATTTGATTATTATGTGCCAGTTTGAATATAATCACTTCCTATGTAGAGTTTCACAGCCTCAGGTGTATTGTCTGTTCTTCAGACTCCAAATCATTTAATGCTTATACAAGATATTTACTGGTATTTGTATTTGACCACTTTTATCGATAATTGCATTATTAGGCTGTGAACGCTTACTATAGTTTCTTTCCAAAATATCTGGTAATGCATTGGCATAAACTACAACAGTTTCTTTATCACATACAGTTTTACTAGGCCTCGTCATGCCTATACACAAGTGAGATGTGAGTAGGGTGAAGGGTGTGTTATTGTATGTTTTTAGTCTGAGTGCTTGTCAGAGTACATTTGTTTAAAAAAAAGGGCATACTTCTCAGCAGGCAGTCTCTGGTTAAGTTGCAACTGATCTTAAATGACTTTGAGGCAGTGAGGTGAACCAGTGAGTGCTGGATTGTGTGTGTGATTAAAAAGGGCATTTTCCCCAGCCTCTGCAACTTCATCAGGGAGAAAAATTGGACTAATCCCCATGACCTGTACACATTGTGTTAAGATTTGAAACTTTCATTAACTTTTTATACATCAGTATGTGAAATATGAGTTTGCTAAAGTCTTCAAGTATATTGGTAGGTTTATTTATTTGTTTGTTTATTTATTTCTGTAATTACAATAAATATGTATCTCATAGTAACAAGATTTAATACTGATAAGATACCTTCATGCAAAATTTAATAAAAAAATCTAGTAGTTATATCAAGGTACGGCAGATAACACGCGTGTGGGAGGTGAGAATTGTGTTCCCATTAGGTGATGTTACACATTCAGTAATGGGAAGCCTGAAAAATAAATTTATTACTAAAATGTTTGAGTATATTTCTGCCCATGCTTTTGTAGCAGTCATTGCACTTCTCTTCACAGACCATCTTTTAGCAACTGCTGCTACAAATGGTGCAGTTGTTGTATGGAACCTGAATCGAGTGTCACGATCAAAACAAGAACATGTATTTATGGACCACAAACGAACTGTAAACAAAGTCAGCTTCCACACATCAGAACCTGCTTTGCTCATTTCTGGTTCTCAAGATGGGACTATGAAATGTTTTGATCTTCGAACAAGAGAAGCAATTCGTACATTTTACAGGTAATATGTTAAGGAATGATTTAGGCCCCTATTTCAGCAGTTACATTTCTTAAATTCATGTAATTGACTTTTCCTGTTCATATACACAGGGTTTGAGTTGTAAAGAAATTCTTGATATGCAAGATGAATACAAATTATATGAGTGATAACAACAACTTGTTGGTAAAAAAGTAAGAGCCACACGTGCATTATCCACACACACGGCTGTAGAGAGCAATGGATAAAATTTTTGGTACTCTATGCAACTTCAATATGTGCTCCATTTGGTCCTGCACACATGAAGAAAGTATTCAGGCTTTGTGCCAAACATTTTGCAATAAAGTGTGTTCAGTTTTTTTGCATTTGCTTTTCAGATTTGATCCTTAATCTTCTAGAGGGTTATGGGCATTGGCAGGGTGTAAACTTCATCCTTCAGCAAGGCCCACAGGAAAAAATCAAGGATGGGTCAAATCTGAAGGTTGTGGAGGCCAGGAAGTGGATCCCCTACATCAAATCATAACTCACACAACTGGCTGTTTAAGAACGTTGTTGCCTAATTTAGGATATGTTGTGGCACCCTGTCATGTCGGAAAACAACATATAATCTGTCCTCAAGTTTGTGGGGCATTAACCACAACTACAGTTTGTTATGGTAGGCAGTTCTGTTAACAGCTGGCAAAGAGTCTTGATCAGTGCAGGGATACAAATAGGGCACATGTTGAACTTGCATAGGGTGTGTTAAGAAACTTCCTTAGGTGGTTTTTAGATATATATATATATATATATATATATATGAGTTTAATTTATGTGTGTATGTGTTATTTCTTACTGATAAGCTTTAAATTGAGTGCATCATTTGTAGTCATTCTGTGTGTTGCTTTACTATGCCATCTTTGTTTAGATGTGTCAAGAGAAGACTGAGAAAGAATTTGTTTGCTATGTACTGTGATGCTAAGCCCCTGGCACTGCATGTCTGAACACTCAACAGTGTAATGTTTAATGTTCCATTTCAGTAACACTGAAAGTGTCCGCGATGTCCAGTTCAGCCCCCATATCCATCATGTGTTTGCTGCTGTGTCTGAAAATGGCAACGTTCAACTGTGGGATATGAGACGTCCTGATCGCTGTTATCATCAGTTTACTGCTCATAGTGGACCAGTCTTTGCCTGTGATTGGCATCCTGAAGTCACGTGGCTTGCCACTGCTAGTCGAGATAAAACAATTAAGGTGGAAACAAAAGCACTACCATGATTTTATCCAGGCACCTGAGGGCATAATTATATTCGTTATACTAATTACTGATTAGGTTTGATCTGTTTGGTTTGCATCTGTTTAAAACTCAATCAGGAAACTATGTGTCCTGATCAGAATATTTGGGTCTGTTGCAGTTCAGGGTAAATGCTGTGAGCATTTAAAAACTTTCTTGTCTTGTCCTTTACATAGCTCTTCTTTTAATTTTGATTTGATGCTGTTGACATTTATATATGACACTATCTTTGGTGTGCAGAAATTTTCCAAAAACTGTAAGTGTTGGAAGGGTGATAGGTAGGATAGTCCATACTGAGTATATGCTCAAGTATTCGGTGCCACCATACAAAGTTAGTCATGATGGTGACCTGGCACCCAGGATTTGTTTACCCTTGCTCAGTCAGTAAATAACTAAGAACATTTACTGTTCAGACCAAAGGTATTACTACTGGGCTTGCATCAGTGTTAGTAGTGTTTGCAGATGCAGGGAATAAGATTTTAACACAAGAGAAGACTGTTCTTGAGGAATGGGGAATACTTGATAATAAAATGCAGTATATTTTGCATAGTTTGGTTAAATAATATTTAGCTTAATGCATAGTATGACAGAAGAATGAGGAACTGGAAGTAAATGAGGGGCATTGATCTGTGTTAAGGTACTGTTTAGCATTTGTCTGGAGAGACTAAAAAGAAACAATCACATGACAGGTTAGCTGGCCACTAAGCCAAGAATCAAACTTGCAGCTTTCAAATATGAAACTTGTCATTCAGCTGCAATGTCTGGATTTGGAATAAGTAATGGTTAGTAACATAATACCTGACTGTCCAGTCCCATGATAAGTTGCCAGGGATGGGGCATGATACTTGGTGTTGATGATTGCTTTGTAAATTAAGTTCTTGTAGGTAAAATAGTCCAGGTGTTGCATTGTGCACCTGTGATGGTCAGAGTTGTATTACACAGCATCCTTGACACATAATCTCATCTTATTTCTCTTCATATCAAGGTATCAGTTCAGATAATACTGCAGTTGATGAAAACGATTACTGTAATATATGTACCAAAAACAAATTGAACAAATTATCAGTAGAAAGTAATATCACTGTTGTACATTTAATTTCGTGCTGTCTTTAGTGTCATTATTGCTATCATAACTTGAAGAAACTGCATAAACAGTCTTTTTGTAATGCATCTTTCTGGCTAACATGAAAGTAATGCGGGACACTATGTGTCAGCCAAGACCATTTTGGATTGTCTTTTAAGGATACAACAGCTGGGCACAAAGAACTATAGGGATATGGTGCAATGGGAAGCACATTCTATTGAATTAATTACTTTATGAATTGTTATTTTTGTAATTCTGGATGTTTAAAGAGTCTGAGTATTGTTTTATAGCATCCAAAAATTGTGACACAATGCTAATGCAAAGGCCAGGCACATGTCTGCTAAAAATGACGTTTCTCTCCAGAAACTCCAGGCTGTGTTAGCAGTACTTCTCTAGAATTCGTCTTTCTTTTTTACATTTGCTTCAAGATTGGCAGATTGTTCATATTGAATTAAATGGTGTCTGTTTTCAGTCACAGTGTAAAATTAAATAAAAATAGATATGTAAGTGAAATGTACTGTCAGTTGGGTGCTAGCATTTTATGAAGTGTAGAATGTGTAAAAGGCAGATTCCCATGGACAAAGCTTCATTAGTTTACTGAAGTGTATCATGCGGTGGGGAATCAAACTACTTCAATGTCAATTTTGAATTAAAACAATGGTAAGAAGGAAAATGACAAGAAGCATAACAGAATACATAGTGTAACACTTAATATAGTGCATATATACAGCAACAGCCTTTGCCAGTATGGAATTTTCCTTGTCTGTTGTGTAGGTGGAGAAATCTGACACACTGTGAGATAACGAAGCATTTTACAAGTTTCTGGATATGGTATTTTCTATGTAGCACTCACTCTTCACTTTGCTTCACTTTACCAAGACAGTAATGAACACAATGCATTAACCTTGGTTTGAACCAGCAATGAGTGCAGCCCAAAGCCATGCTGTACTGATTTAAGTTTTTAATGTGACCAGAGAATTGGGTGTAAGGTGCGAGTGAAAGAATGGGCTCTTTACCTGAAATGACATTTATCAACAACCAGTAAAGGAAGTGGACATTTATATGTTATTTGGTAACACTGACATTGGAGCTGTTCTATATATAATGACTTTATTTAAATAAATTAAATGTCAAATTAATGCTCCACGCTAGTCTTTGTTCAAATTTTGTACATTGTTTTAATCCTTAAAAAATAAAAAGGATGTTGTTGTAGGCTCCTTGAAGTGTTATTTCCTAAATTTTTTGAATTGTATTCTGTAACAATGCATGCCCATTGTGTCATAGCTTGTGACTTAATATGCTGCCACAGTATTGTGAATTACATGTCAGTGTTGAATACTTCGTTATAATATTGTCTTTAGAATTGATAGTTTTCAGCATTAGGAAAAAATTGTCATGTTGGCATGAGATGTAGACAGGATATTAAAAAATAAGCATTAATAGGAATGGAAAGCGTGGATATTTTGTTAGCATTATAAAAAATCCATCAGCATTGTTTTTTGTTCATGAACAGTGCATGTATTTTGAAATTTTTGTGTGTTTATAGGAAATAATAATAGGCATATGCCTAAATGTCTTTTGATAGTAATGATATTCTCAGAGACCATGTCAGTATTATTCCTTTGTTTTATAACTTTTTTTGTATGATGTGTGTGGGTATATAATTTAGCCTTAAATGTTTAAAATTACAATGCTGGAAAAGGGGCTCAGCCATGAAAGAGTGCTGCTGTGCCAAGACTCTTGCATATTGTAATAGGAATGTAATATTGAGTAGTCAGCATGTGACCAAAATATGTACTTGCATTCTTTCTACAGTTGGTTTTTACACTTTGGCATATTTTGCTTTGCAGCAACAACTTTTTGGATTGTAGAAAAGATCACAGTATATTGATCTGTGTTGTGCACAGTTTTAAGTAATGAAATATTCCACTGAAACACACATTTTTATAAGAATATCCTGTTATGGGTCTGTCTGTTCTTATATAATGGAATTTGTTCAGTGTATGGCAGTTTTATTCATTCTTTGGATTTGGTGTGTAAAATAAGCCTATATCATTTTCATTCATTTGTCAGCATATTTTTTCTTCTGAACTAGTGAAGTGATTTAGATAATGTTTGGTGTGTAGGTTTATGAAGAAGTTATGAGGTGAGTGGTGCAGTACCTGTGCTGGCCCAATATGCCTTCATGGTGTGGACATGGACAACATTAT
>Ga0209755_10009188_pt1 | contig 10463 bp, 5 predicted proteins | sample TergutCo191P1_FD_187301 | JGI IMG/M metagenome (GOLD analysis project Ga0209755, IMG submission 187301) | Cornitermes sp. P1 segment gut microbial communities from Petit-Saut dam, French Guiana - Co191P1 (SPAdes) (version 2) | ecosystem: Host-associated > Arthropoda: Insects > Digestive system >...
TATAGGTTCTATGAGTTATGCTGAGAACTGTGTGTTTTAATTGTTGATACATGAAGATAATTTAATACAGAATGTATTGATGTGTGTATTGACCCTTTTGCATGTGGTATTCCACGTGCCCCCCTTTCATTAGTTATTACAGTTAATAGAAAAGAAAATGATGTAGATTTTGCACGGGGAGGGGGGCGGACACACAAGCCGACGGACGGATGGGCCAACAGCAGCGAAGGTTTGAATATTCAACAACACTGTTGTTAGAACATAAAATCTCGCATACTAAAAAATGCATACGGTCTTCTTAGTTAATACTGCACATGCTTCATCTAAGCGCCAACAGAAATTTGATTAGACTGTACGCATTTCATGGATGTCAAAGAAGTGTTCGATTCGTCAAGGCGTTGGAAAACGTGTAATAAGTACAGTATACGCAGCATTATTTATGAAGGCTACCTGTGTGTGTAAATAATTTATTCGGTGACCCGGAGATTTATTTTGCATTCCTCTGCTGTGCTTATCTACAATATTCACTGCGTAAAATTCTCTGTGGCCGTCACTTTGGCAGATTGGTCAATGTAAGGTTTAACACCACACCATGGAAACCTGTGTGAGGAGTTGAGGTAAATGTATAGGCATACTTGACCTCAGCGTACGATGGAAGTGAGTGATAAGGTGACACTTCAGCCGCTTTAGGCCCCTCGGAAAGGAACCGGTTACCCATTAGGTTGAAAGCCGTCTGGGTCCTACTGCCGGACGTGAAAAGCCCCTTCCTATGTCGGGAGACGAACCCCGACCTTCCAAACCACATCTTGTCACTATACTAGTGAAGGAACTATTGAGCTGATAAAAGTTTGTTTTAAGGAGCCAACTCGGAATTCGGTGTTAGAAACAGGATGGTTCAGTTTTGAATTTTTAGAAACACTAACCTCGCAAGGAAAGCTTATATTTAGACACGTGATTGCATTAGCGTTGCCATGTGGTTTTCTGTGCAATAGCATTGTCATTCTACGCACTACGAAACTCGGCAAAGTTCAGCCCTGTCAACCCGTCTTCCCATGCTGTACTTCCTACACCAACAATAATTGTTGCCAACTAACGAATAATACAGAGAGGTTCTTGAGTGACGTATGCCGCATGCATTGACGAGGCCCACGAAATGTATCGGTAAAAAACCATTAATGATGCCCAGACCAACAAATGTGTCCCTGGCCACAGAATCGTATCCCTGCAGTTGTCCTCACGATATGATGGTGATCAAGTTATCACTGAAGATACATCCTGTGGATTTTGCAGTAAACCGTACAGCTGCCGAAATTCATCGATTTTTGGAGAATGAAATGCTCCCAGTGGTATCAAGAGAATTATGTTGGTGCAAGAGGCTGTGAAGAATTCTTTTGTGGGAAGTGCATATAGGCCGTGTGTAAATATTATAACGTGTGTAACCGAAGCTCAATTTCTGATCAGTGAGCTGCAATTCTGATTGTCCCATGCACCCAAACTGTTGGTCCTGTCTACACTTAAGCCAGTGGACCAAGAGGACAGTGTAGACTTCTTACATAATTCTATGAAGTATTTGAGGTTGGAAAGCAATCACGATAGAAAAATAGCCTATATCCTGTTAGGGAAGTTCAGGTCTTTATCAATATTGGAATGGGATGCCCATCCACTTAGAATGACGTACTAGCTGATTTTCCTTTTTGTGGTGGGATTCATCCGAACTTAGCGTGCTTCTAAATCCGTTACTTCTCATCTTCCTGAAGATAACCGGGCAACTTTGCTAAAGCGGTCACGCTTCTGACCTGCATTCGGAATATGCGCATTTCGAATCACGGCTATGATGGGATTTTCATAGTTTATTCTTAGTCCCTGCCGCAAGTGTTTGGCTAGCACCACACTCTGCTTTAACTTACAATCCGTTTCAAATTATTTTGTACTGACCACGGACTAATTTTCGGCGCTATGTAGTCTGAACTGATGGCAGGACTGTGAAATAATAGAAGCACAAATAAATATATTTCGGATCATTAAGCAATTATTGCGTCTATATTTGATGAGGACGCAGTGTCATTCTGTACATGGCCTAATAGAATGAAACTTGATTTTTTTTATCACGTTTGATCCAACGTGCAGAGCTGAGCAGTGATAACTAGGAACATACCTTGTTTTTATGTCCTCTCGTCCATGAGTCGGTCAGCCAGTGTCAGTCATCCCTTGTGCCTCTGAGCGCATCCCCCATCTTTCAGTTTTCAGCACATGTCGGAATTTTTGTATCAGTCCTGGGAGTCACCAACGAAATGTTTGACGTGTTGGTACAAATAATGTGTATTAGATCGGGAACCTCTATGCAATACATATACAGATTTATTTCCAACTAACTGCACAATACTTAGATTTGATGCTCCTACATATTTCGACCATGAACCGCAGCCATCTTCAGATAGCTACAGTATTTTGAGGACACATGCAACGTGTTATGCAACTTGTCAGCCGTAAATGGCGAATTGTATATGTGTTGTATCATTCCATAATTAACAGTTATTAAAATTGTTTAAAATTATAATACAAGTAGTATATTAAAAGTTACGTAAAATGTTGTATCCAAACATCTTGTATTAACAGAGTTTTCTTCGGTTTTATGTTGGGGTGGAGATCTGAAAATGTTTAGATGCTTGGTGTGTACTCCACGAATGAACGTGCCGTACGTACGTGTAAGATATAAAATAATAGGTACGTATATTTACCTGAAAAGCGAATTTTGTTGGTAGTTAATAAACATTAGGTTTACAGTTATTTTACAACTGGACGTCTCGTCTGTTACTAAGCTACTTTCAAAGTAATATTCACAAATACGACTATTTGTTACAATTGAGATTGACGTCCTGACTGCTGTGACCGTTAGGATTGCCATGCTCTGATGTGTGACCCCTTGAAGTCTGGTAGAAGTTTTCAGCGTTTCGCAAGATAGAGGTAGGTGGTACAACTTCGATCATATCAGACAGTACAGGATTTAATGCGTAAAATACGCGAACAAGATCTTGTCAGTGCTGACACGTATTTTGTGGTGCAGAACTCGGATTCATTTTATTTGCAGACTTTATAATAGTATAATCATAAAAATTAAGATTCTTCAAAAATTAATCGAAAATGTACCTCAGTAGATGCAGTTTTAATCACTTGTTGCAATTGTGATCAGTAATATTTACCACAAAGGAAGCGTTCTTCCCATTTCGCACCACCGCGTATCTTACGGTACCACATATTACGTTTCTACCTTTTCTTGACATTCATAAACTGTAATACTTCAAGAAGCAAAAACGACACTTGTCTTCCTTTGCGGATGATTTCTTTCTGATACTGAATCTCTTCGTAGCTCTTGTAGGTATGCGTATAAACTTACCTTAATTACTGACTTATTTGTTTGTAAAATATTCTTTCGGATTTCTTCAAGGTTTTGTTTCGAGTTAAGTTGGACCGAATTTAGCGTTTTTCTCTTCGTTGACATTTCTTCAGTTGCTGATAAGCCTTCCTTCACATGTGACCTGTGTCGTGCTGAGATATTTCTTGATGCTGAATTTTTTGTTCCGTGTGGCGTTGATTATAACTAGAATAGTCCTGACTTTTGTTTAAATTTTACATTTGGACTGAAAAATTACGCCACCTGTTACGACCTGAACAAACTGCCAAGCAAGAGTCAGATGCTGAAGTTAAAAAGAAGACTGATAAAATAATCCTGACAGCCTAGTAAAGAGAGTCTGAATGACCCTTTTGCTTTTCATTTGAATATAGTGATGGTGATGACGGCTGCGATGGCGGCGGTTTTTGTTGTTTTTTGTAGTACTTGTAATACCAGTAGTTTCAGTAAATTATTAATGCTTATTTCGTAACAATGAGTGTCTTCTTGTTTATTGGGTGTAAGGAATATTTATAGGTGCCTAAAACTTGGGTTAGTGCTTAAATATCCGATATCTACTAATACTTGTTCCTGAAACGTATGACCTTTCGCAGTATTGTACGTCATATTAGTAGGCATAATACTAAAGGGCACAGGTGAAAGGACTGGGTGTCACCATTACTCAACTATGAAATGCAAAGTGTCAGGATGATAGGTACCTTCCAAGAAACATTCGTGTCGAGAAAATTGTTCCTAACACTATTACTAAGGAAAACTGTCTGAAGTTTTAATCTATACCCCAGTAACGCACATGGCGACGCCACAGGAGAAAGTTGCGAGTTTTGTGGCTTGTTGAGCTGAAGTCCGTGGCGGCTGTTCAGCATCGTTTAAGAACTGAATATTGACGCGAACCCCCCAACTATCAAAAACATTCTTTGTTGGAGGAACTTACAAGGGACTACAGGGAGTCTGTTAAGTTAAAAAAAAAGCAGTCTACAAAACCACGTACCTTTACCAAAGACATGCATCGCATCAGATAGGCCTTGTGGCGCAGTACGCTAAAGTCCATGCCACAAGTTCTCAGCTACAGATTGCACGTGTAACTGTACGCGGTGTTATGCAAAAACGCCTCCGTCTGATAGCTTGCAAGATTCATCTTCTTCTAACGCTGAAAGGGAATGGCTGAGTCGAAGGTACAAACTTCGCTGTAGACGTACTGGAGAGAATTGACGGTTATTTCGCAAAGTGAGCTTCTCACATGAGGCGTCCTTTCGTGTCAGTGGACTTCTCAATAGGCGTAATTGCAGGATATAGGGGAAAGCAAATACGTCATACGTGATCTGTACAGAGACAGTACCAGAATGAACGTTTGGTTCGGCTTAAGGTACGATGGGATGATCGGAGCCTTCATATTTTCGGAACCGGCCGCACCTAGGCCTCGAACTTTGGTGTGGTTGAACTGTATGCGCTTTTCCAATTACCGTCTAGAACTGTCTGCAAACAAGACAGCGCGCCACCTTGCTACAGCCACATCGTGAGGAATCAGTCACACGATGCTTCGTAGTTGGATCGGTCGAGGAGCGCCAATTTCCTGGTCTCCTAGGTCACTGGCCTTCACCACATAGAATTTCTTCCCGTAGGGTTGTATGAAAAACTTCGTCTGACCGGTCGGAAACAACGATCGTCAGTAGGTGCAAGGCCGCACAATGGATGTTTCAGAACATACGAACAGAGGTCGAATATCATCTGGATGTTTGTCGTGCCACTAGGGGTGCCTATATTGAAATCTAATAAGGTAGGTCGTAATCTGAAAAAAATCGAAAAAAAAAAATCGAGAGCTTTCGTTTGTAATGGTGCCAATAGGACTGGCCCGAGATATATGGTCACCCCAGGCAGGCCACTAATATGGAGCCTCTGCAAACCGATATTCCTTAAACTTTTTCGACCTAGAACGGGGCTGGCGAACCTTTTTAAGGGCAAGTGCCCAAATTGCGGATAATTTTCGGAGAAATTCACGTGCTCATGGGGATTTTGAGAAGCGAGTAAAGCCTAGGAGTCTGCCATCGTTATTACTTATATATTGTAATTCTTGTATTTATGTTATAATAATAGATTCCTGGAGAAGTGCGATACGTAGGAATACAGACAAGCAGCTGTGGCTGTTACTTCTCCATATTTAAAAAGACCAAAGTAATAATTATATTCACTGAAATATTATAATATATTATTATTGTTATTATTATGAACGTTACTACAGAGAGGGAATAACATACAAGAAAGCATTCTAGGGCGCCTGTTTTGGGAACGTTACCGCTTCTGAATTATTTTAAATGACACGCTTTTAGAATTTTCGTGTTATTTACAGCTAGTAATTCACAAGAGACGAAATTAATGACTATGGCAATAATAAGGGACCAATAATAAGTTAATAAGAAATAGTATTGTTAATGTTTGTTATTTATGTTTTATTTTATACTACTGTTTTCCTGTTTTATTTTTGTTGTACAAGTAAGGAATTATAACGGAGATTAAAATCAATGCGTACGTTGTGGGAAGTTCTTAAAAAAATAGTAATATTTGTATTGCTTTAAGTTGTAATGATTAAAATTATTAGGGATAATATCAGGCAAACGACAAAGGAAATGTCACTGCAACGTTAACGCAGTAAAGGCGATAAACACTAGTTCATATTATAATAGACAAAAATGCAAAGAAAAGCAAGTACACATCAGCGGGACGTTACTGCTACACTAAGAATGAAACGTATACTATACCAGGTTTGTACTTGGTTGTTTTGAGGGTTATGTGCATGGAGCTTTAGCTTCTTCATGGAGACTCTTCTTACGATTATACATGATAAAGACAATTACTAAAAAAATGAATCATGTATATATGTGGACGAACATATTAATTATACTTCCGTTGCTACATTTTGCGTAGTCGCCATGTCAGGAATGAAATTCCTAACTCAAAAACCCGCTGTCTCTAATTTCTGTTGTTGATCCCACTAACCAACTTCTTTAAATATATTTCAGCTCTTAAATCAACAAAATTTTATGTGCATTCAGCTATTATGTAAATGGAATTTATCTCAGAATTATTAAAATAAATCCATTCCAGCCTTCCCAGATTAAATTTCACTAATTTTAGTCAATAACTGAAATAAAAACGTTGACCCAACGAACGACTAGGACTTTTTATTGTAGCTACATGTTTCGAAATTGGGTTGTATAACTTCACAAATTGTCTGTTGTTAAATTGCACATTTTATAAATTTTGCTGTTTATTGAAATGGCCTGAACGGAATCAATATTGAAGAAAGTTGAATCAGTGATGCGTGAAAATTGTATTTAAGGGCTCTAAATGTCTGGTTAGTCGCAGACAAGTCATTTGTTCTGTGGGTTTGTGCAGTATTTAAAAGTGCCAGTGTCTACATGGTGTTTTAAAATGCTAAGTTTGGTTTCAAAACTTTTTTGTTATCAAACATAACATTTTTTTTACAAAACCCTGTAATTCGGTGTTCAAGTCATTTAAGTAGAACGAAAATCTTTAAAAGAGAATCGATCTAGAAATGTACAGGTGACTATCTTTCATTCGTCAAAAATAAACGTGTTCTGTCCAAATACTAAATCGACAAAAAACAGAACTTTGACTATAGAACATTGAGTAAGCCAAGAAATAATATTTTTATAAATAGTCCTTGGCATACCGAATTCACTTCACTCAGAAAAGTCTTAAATTGTCTTCTTTTTTTTTTTAAAGCACGCACAAGAATAATATTGGCTAATTTGGTTAGCGCACTGCTGTTTGAGAGAGTTTATAATAGGACAGATTTGCTTCTTAGAATTTAGGAAATACAGTAATTATGTATTTGTTATCTCGAAATTTTCACTTGTGTATGTCGGCACTTGTTATATTATTCTGAAGGCCTGTATCAGTGGCTCGCAACGTTTCTCAACTGCAGGCCGCTCAGACGCGACTGATATGGCGGAGTGGTGCAGAGGATTTTGAAACACAATTTTAATATATTTGAAAGTGTTATTTTATTCATATCTGTACTAGATTACGATGAACAGTATAGCTTTTTTAATAAGTAGTACTGGTACACTTGTTTCTATTTTCGATGGCATTTCTCCCTAGAATTGTGAAGAATACTCTGCTACCTGATATTCCCCATTAAACACTTTATTACTTTTCTCTGAAGAACGTTTGCTTATTAATTTTGGCGAATGTTAAATTTTGGTACACATGAATGTCATGGAATGTGTGCTGAAAACTCCTACGTGCCAATTATGTCGAGAGTCGCTTGTGGAAACCTGAGTTCACTGTCACAATATTTACGATCATTCCAGTGACGTTTTAGCGCCCCTTACAGGTTGGCGCCTCGGGCAGATGCCCGGCAGGCCCGCTCCTTAATCCGGCCGTGATTGCGGACTGGGCGTCTTATAAATTTTTCTTTTTCAGATTTATCATTCGGACACTGAATTATGTGTTCGAATTTGTTAAATTTTATGATCATATCAATTGTCAACCTTGTTAGTTACACCGTATCCATAAAACATAGTAAAAATTAGGTGTAACATTTTTAGGTTATATCGTAGTCTTTAACTTCCCCGGAAAATACTACGAACTGTACAGTGGTGGATTTGCCTTGGACGAATCCCGTCGAATGGCCCCTTCTCGCATGTGCACTCAGTGGCTGTTGTTAAATTGAGCATTCTGTAACTTGATGCCAGTTATTGGTGTCGAAATGGATTTTCTAAAACAGTTTCCTTCGATCGATATTGTACATACTGTACACAGTGATAGTGTAACCTGAGGTAGAACAGAGGCTATAATTGATTTATACCAAAAGTTTTCATTATACGATAGTAACTCTAGTGATTTCGGCAAACACGGGCATAACAGTATTGACTCCAACCTAATCCCAATTACGTCTGTCAGCAAATACATATTAGTTCTGTAACATTGCAAAATGTCTACAAAAGATGTACTCAACTTCCCACATGAATGCAAAAATTCGTATCTGTGTAACACACGCTGCTGTGTAGATGAACAACAGAGGTAATTAAACAAGCTGTCAGCATCACAACACTTCTGTCAGATAATTGATATGGCCGTCACGGAACGAGAAAAATTCGTAATACCCGTAGAATGACCGGAATTGTACCTCTGGCTCGACTGTACCACCTTCCCTTACTATTGCCTGTATTGTTCTTGCGCTGCTGATGGAAGCAACAAGATTATCTGAAAATTCAATGATATACCTGATTACACGGCGTTACACCTCAGAGGACAACAGTTATTTATGGTAGTGCTTCGTCTAGCATACAATATGCCGTTGTTACGGTTCAAGAAAACCAGGAGGGTTTGTGGGACACACCTGCGTCTGGCCTGTGTTGATGACTGGTTGAGCCGAAACATCGGTGACAGAGAACACCGAAGCTCTGTTAGACGCTGAAAATATTGAAAGCCTTACGTGAAGTCACCAGAATGCATGAAGGATTTATGATAAAAAGTATGTAAATATAATATGAATCCTTTGAAAATGTGGCAAAGTTCAAATGTGTGGAGTGACACAAATACATCAAAATTGCATTGTGATGAAGTTAAGGGTGGGTTATACAGAATATGTGCAGAATACCTGCTTCCTTCAGTTCGGAGTCTTTTTGTCTTCCTGTCTGCTTTCAACAAACAAAATTATGAAATGCGCAGAATTATTCTGTCGGTTGTAGTTTCGTGCGGGTGTGAAACTAAGTCTCTCATATTGAGAAAAGAACGTATATCAAGCATCTTAAACTGGTTTACGATCACCGTGTACGTTAATTGCAATTATTCTAGTATAATGGGTGTCAGTGTCACCCGTATTTTATTGCGACGTGTTTCGGTCCTGCAGGACCATCGTTGGGGATTATACATTGACGTAAGTTTTTGGCGCGTTCGCAGAATTGTGAAAAGTGGCTATTAGCTTCGTAATGTCCGTCCGCATGGAACAACTGGGCTCCCACTGGACGGATTTTCATGAAATCTGATATTTGAGTATTTTTCGAAAATCTGTCACGAAAATTCAAGTTTCATTAAAACCTGAGAAGAATAATGCGTACTTTACATGAAGACCAATGTATATTTATAATCACGTCTCTCAGTTCTTCTTAGAATGAGCAATTTCTCAGGCAAAAGGTGTAGACAAAAATCAAAACACATTTTGTGTCCAATAACTTTTTTTTTAAAGAGCGCCGTTAATGAGATAGTGTGAAAACGTTTGTAGAACCGGCCGGGTCGAAGATGACAATATAATACGGCCCATGCGCTTTGCATAAGGGATTAGTAAGGCTAGACACACACTCAGAATGTGTAATAGGCTACTTATTGTTTTTCTTTTGCTATAATTGTTGCACGAACGCGTCTCAATGTTACGTTATACGTACGTTGCCTATCTTGTGTAGTAGAGTTTCCATTAGGTATTGCAATATTGGTTGATGTTAAAATTTTGGAACCTTTTTTGTTGATCACTTTTGTTACTGCATAACTCAGATTATGTTGCTGAAATATTTCCATATTTTTTAAACATAACTGTAAAATAAAAACGCGTACTTTAGCGACAACACAACTGTGCATTGGTGAGTGGCGTTCAAGAAGAATTCCTCACCAGATGTTAAGTATGAAATCAAGAAAAATGGGATGAGCCGTACATGCGATAGAAGATGCAAATGCAAAGAAGACTGCAGTCAGTAAACTTGAAGGGTAGAGGCTACTTGGAATGGCTAGGCGTAGATTGGAGGATAACATTAAACTGGATAATAATATTTTACGGGCATGGATCGGATTTGTTTGACTGAGGATAAGGACCGGTGGCGGGCAGTTTCGACGTCAGTGAACTGCGGGTTGCATAAGAGGCGAATAATTGCGTGACCAGCAGAACGATTGTAGGTTGTGTAGCTTTGCATGAAAGACTTCTTCGTATATTTGTTTATCGGTGAGAACATACAGTATTTGAGCAAAGTAATCGTGAATATAAAAAACAGTAAATGAACAGTGATACACACACACACACACACACATATACGAGGTCTGT
>Ga0209755_10009189_pt1 | contig 10462 bp, 10 predicted proteins | sample TergutCo191P1_FD_187301 | JGI IMG/M metagenome (GOLD analysis project Ga0209755, IMG submission 187301) | Cornitermes sp. P1 segment gut microbial communities from Petit-Saut dam, French Guiana - Co191P1 (SPAdes) (version 2) | ecosystem: Host-associated > Arthropoda: Insects > Digestive system...
TGTGCACCGTATGTCTTTTTAAAACTTCTGGTTTTTTACCTATACAAGCTCAAACGCGCTTATAAGTCGTTTAAGACATCAAAAACGCCAATGTTATAAGATAGATAGTGAATAACTAGCTACTCGGGTTTTTTTGCCTTTTTTTCTGCTTAGTAAATTTCTTAAACGTTTATGGCTAAGGTTAGTTGCATTAAAAAGCAGCTAAGTCGCACTTATTAAGCGTTTAGGATAAAGAAACGCCAACATTTCGATACAAAAGTAAATAACTAGCTACCACGGGGCTTCTTTTGCCTTTTTTTCTTACTTGGTAAATTTTTTAAATATTTATGACTAACATGAGCTGGGTAAGGTCAGAAAGCTTATTCAAAATCAACAAAAACGTCTTCTTTTAAAGTTACGGTTATACTCCCGTAGCGTTTTATGGTAGAAAATAAACTGAAGAGTGTTTTACAAAATGATATTACGTAATTTACTGTTTTTGCTACCACCTGAAATTGCTCATTCGTTGGCAATCACGATATTAAAAAAGATGCCTTGTGGAAAACCTATAGAACTACCAGAATCTTTAAACGTAAACTTCTTTGGTAATAAACTTAGGAGCCCTGTGGGTCTTGCTGCAGGTTTTGACAAGAATGCGGAAGTTATAAGGTCCATGCTCTCATTTGGTTTTGGATTTATCGAGGCTGGTACTGTAACTAAACACCCTCAATACGGAAACAAAAAACCGAGAATTTTTCGGTTAATTGAAGACGAAGGAATAATCAATAGATTGGGATTTAATAATAAAGGAATAGACTATTTCCTTAAACGAATAAATGAAACCAAGCTTGATGACTGTGTTTTCGGCATCAATATAGGGAAAAATAGCACTTCGAAGGACCAAATCAGTGACTATGTTGACTTAATAAAGATGGTATATGGGAAAAGTAGTTATATAGTGCTGAATATCTCATCTCCAAATACGCCCAATTTACGCAACCTGCACAATAAGCAGGAATTATCAGAATTGTTAAAGTCCATAACTCTAACCCGGAAATCAATCGATAACTCTGGATCTATACCAATAATATTAAAAATTTCTCCAGATATAAATCAGCAAACAAAAGAAAATATTGCTGAGCTTGTATTGGAATACAAAATTGACGGCTTGATAGTAAGCAATACTACGGTTAGTCGAAATAATCTGCATTCTCATCACAATGAGATTGGCGGGTTGAGCGGCAGACCACTGTTTAAACTTTCAACTGAGTTATTGAGTGACATGTATAAACTCACTAAGGGCAAGACATTATTAATAGGATGCGGGGGAATTTCAAGCGGTGCTGATGCATATAAAAAAATAAAGGCAGGAGCCTCTCTAGTACAACTGTACACTGCTCTCACATACCAAGGGCCTCAAGTTGTGAATAAAATCAACCTAGAGCTTGCAGAGCTAATCAGAAGAGATGGGCTGAGTAACATCAGTGAGGCAGTGGGTTGTGACTGCAAATCTTAGCGACTTATTTTGATGAAGTAAAACTAATTTTCTGATATAAAGATACAGCAGGAAGTACTTCCTTTTAATACAATCAGTATGGAAAACTTGAACGATGCAATATCTAAAATCATCAACTATAGGTTCAAAAATGATGCGATATTAGAGGAAGCACTGACTCATCCAAGCTTAAATAAAAGGAATAGTAAAAATCAAACTGAAAATTACGAAAGGTTAGAATTTTTGGGCGATAGCATTTTGAATATGATTGTGTCTGCTATACTGTTTAAACTATTTCCTGAGGAAAGAGAAGGCGCGTTGGCGAAAAGAAAAACGGACTTAGTTTGTGGCAGTACGATTGCCAATGTCGCTAAAGAAATAGAGTTGGGCGATTTTATCATCATGAATAATAGCGAACACTGCAATGGAGGAAAATGTAACTTAAAAAATTTAGAAAACGCACTTGAAGCACTAATAGGTGCGATTTATGTTGATGGCGGATTTAAAAATGTTGAAAGATTTGTTACCCAACATTGGGAGAAGCTGGCTAAGGATATGCTAATCCCTCCTCAAGATCCTAAAACCTCGCTACAAGAATGGACTCAGAAAAATAAATTACCTCTACCAGAGTATGAGCTTGCAAAACAGACTGGGCCAGCACACAATCCTGAATTTACCATATCAATTCGCATAGAAAATTATGGTGAAGTTTCTGCATGCGCTTCTAGTAAAAAGGTTGCTGAACAAAAGGCTGCCGAGTTAATGCTAGAAAAAATTAACAATAGTGAAAAAAGCAATTCAACTTAATTCAAGTTTTAAGAAACAAAAGCATCCTGATCAAAAACAATTGTGGATGGTATTTATAGATGAGAACCCTACAGCTTTAGGCTATAAATTTGCAGCACTTAGTGTAGTGATTCTGCCAGATGAAAACAAAATTAAATACATTTTTAATATTTTTATAGAAATCTATTAGAATGGTTTTGTATGCTTTTTTCTAATGACCATTTTTAGATGTTCAATGCTCCTTTTTATCATCTCCTGTATATGCTCACCTATTCAGGGATATATTACCCAAATAGACAACAAAAATCATCATGATATTGAGCACAACCATTCACTGAGGCAATGCAAGGGCAAAATTTTTCCTTCGGAGAGCAACGAACCAACAGTACCAGAAATTGTACCTTTGCCCGTAAAATTTCCTGATTTCACAGCCAGTAGCCAGCTTATTTCTATTAATATTGGCGAAGAAGTGCCAGTAAAGGATTTGCTGATTGAGATAGGAAAACTTTCTGACATTAACTTGGATATAGATCCAAAAATATCAGGCAATATTATTTTAAAGCTAAAAGATAAAAATATAAATGAAGTAATTCAGAGCATAGCTGATAGCGCCAAACTGCGTTACTCGACAAGTAATGGTGTGATCAGAATTGAGCAAGATTTACCGTACGCGCAAAATTATTACGTAGACTTTGTCAATATTCAACACTCTGCTCAAAGCAGTTTTGTTGTTAACAACAATATTACCAGCAGTGACGGAATCAATGCCGATAAGGACTATAACAGCGTTATGAAGTCTCAATATAGCAGTGATTTATGGAACTCATTGGAAAAGGGGTTGAATGCAATAATTGATGTTAACGGGGTAAATGATGGAGAATTCCTTTCATCTAATAGAGAAGCTGGTGTTATTATTTTGAATGCTAGAAAAAGCATCCACAAAGCTGTTGAAGAATATATTAATAAAGTTAAGCAGTTAGCATCTTCTCAAGTAATGATAGAGGCAAAGATAGTTGAAGTCGTGTTAGACGATAAGTACCTTTCTGGTATCAACTTAGACAATTTACGTGATGGAACCAAACCTGTAATGAATCAAGATAGTTCCATTATTAATTTAGCAATGAACTTCGGCGTGGGTGATCTAGGGAATTTAGTAAAAAGTTTAGACAAATTTGGCACTTCAACTGTGATTTCAAGCCCTAGAGTACATGCCATAAATAATCAGCAAGCGATGATTTCTTTCACTAAAAATCACGTTTATTTTACCTCTGATATACAAAAAAATTCCAATCATACCTTAGTTACCAAAATGAATAGTGTTCCAATAGGGGTTGTGTTAATAATCCATCCAAGCATCAATGTTGACACTAGTGAAATATTCATGGATATACACCCAACTTTATCGAGAATTAACGGCTACACTAAAGACCCAAATATAGAGTACATTGCGCAGCAGAGTAAAACAAAACTGAATAGTAACATTCCAATTATTGAAACTAGGGAAATGAACTCTATGTTAAAGATCAAGAGTGGTGAAGTTATGGTAATTGGCGGACTTATAGAGCATAGAGAAGATAAGCAAAGCTTTAAAGCAACGTTGCATCAGAAGTCAAAAAGGCTAGCGGATAACATGAGAACAGTAGAAACCGTCATCTTTTTAAAAGCAACAATTGTACCAACGTTCGGTTTGTTAGATAAAAAGGATGAGAATTTATATATATATTAACTAAAAACTAAGCATCAAACCGATCTCAACATTATGAGTTGATATGTCATCTGCAACGGGTATTGGAATGCTGAAGTAACGATAACCAAGGAAGGCTTTGACTTCCGGAATTACTGAATAACTAACACCAAGTTTCACTTGATAAGCAAACCAAGGAACATTCAATGGCATTGAATTTTTAGGTGACCCATTAACCTTTTTTAATCTAAAAACTGTTGGTCCTATACCAAGACCGATATATGGAGCAAATTGTGTATCCTGAATACTAGGATTATAATAGAAGTTTAACAAAAATGCGAATATACTGACTGATTTATCAAATACTGGTAGAGGGTTATCACTTTTAATATTGGCCCAAGAATACATAGTTTCAAAATCAATTCGGCCATTTTCTCTAGCATGGTAACCTAAAGATATGCTGCTGAGCCACTGGAAATCAATTTTACCATTAAATTGCTGTATACTCTTAATTTCATCTTCCACTATATTTCTTATTATAGAACCGCAACGGTTTTCAACTAAAGTGAGAACTCTCTTTCCGATTGCTTTTATGCCATTCATACATGTCTCTGAGTTATCGTAATATATCTTGCCACCATTGGCGCTAATATAGAAATTAAGTCTTTTGTCTTTAACTGATGTAACCTCTTTTTCATCATATTTTCTAGATTTATAGCACATAGATTCATCTGCAAGCATTAAATTTTCAACAAGCTGTTCATCATCTGAACAACTTTCGTTGGCCTGAGCAGAAAAAAAGCCCATGCATAAGATTAACAATGCATTAAAAACAGTAGATCTTTTCATCATAAACAAGTCTGCAGTACTTTTCTCACATCAAGAAACCAATTAAATAACCACTCTCCATTCCTATAATGTTAGCTCTTACGATACTTTTAGCCTGAACCTCTGATGAAAGCTTTACTAGTGCAAAATTTTCTGCCCTGCCGATATTATTCTGCTCAACTAAAACACTTTGTTTAGTGCCAATCAAAGATTGATAAAAGTTACTCATCATTTCTCTACTTATTTCCCTTAAGTTTTTTACCCTTTCTTTACGCACATTCTCTGGCACTTGTGGCATTCGTGCAGCAGGCGTGTTCTTTCGCTTTGAATATGGAAAAGCATGTAGGTAAACTATGTTCGTTTCCTTTAGTAGATTAACAGTATCTTGAAACATTTCATCAGTTTCCGTTGGAAATCCAGCAATAATATCAGCACCAAACGCTATATTAGGCCTCAAGCCCCTTACTTTATGACAAAATTCTATCACTTGTTCTCTACTGTGGCGACGTTTCATTCTTTTTAGGATTAAATTATTACCAGATTGTAAACTCAAGTGTAAATGTGGCATAAATCTTGATTCGTTAACTATTAAGCTCATTAACTCGTCATCAATTTCAGCAACATCAATGGAAGAAAGCCTAAGTCTCTTTAACTCCGGTACATCCTTTAAAACTCTCCTGATCATTGAACCAAGTGAAGGTTTGCCAAATAAATCTGTACCAAAATCAGTAATATCAACTCCTGTAAACACTACTTCTTGGTAACCATTTGCTACGAAAACCTTGATTTGCTCTATAATATTGTTTATTGGTACGGATCGGTTGTTTCCTCTTGCTTCAGTGATTGAGCAAAATGTACAACTATGATTACAGCCATTTTGGACTTCAATAAATGCTCTTGATTTATCTTCAAGCTTATTAATTAAAATAGGTTCTGATTTGCTTGCTTGATTATCACTGACTAATATTTTATTACTATTTGGCAAATAATTTTCAGTCTTTAGCTTATCTTGATTGCCTAGCACTTTGCTTACACCAGGAATGTTACTGTACGATTTAGGATCTAATTGAACGGCACAGCCAACTACAATAATTTCTTTACTTGGATCATTTTTATGAATCTTACGTATTTTTTGTTTCACCTGGCGTTCTGCTTCATTTGTTACCGCACAACTGTGTACTACAACGACATTTTTTCTCTCTGCTTTTCTTAGTGCTTCTTTAATTAACTCACTTTCATAAAAATTTAAACGACAGCCAAATGTTACTACTTCATTCATGCTAGACTTCAATCGATTTTATAATTTAATTATTATATCAAACATTCAAGTAAAGTCATTAAGCCTCTTATGACCAGGCTCAGAAACATGAGAATGATTTGCCTCAAGCAAAAATTTGATGAAGGTAGAAAGATTGAAATAGCAAAAAACCTACTTAAAGCTGATGTATATCAATTCAGTAGCTGAATTCACTCAGCAATTGCAGCTAAGTCGACAAGACAACCTGAAAGTTACACTAACTTTTGAATCTGCCATAAGTTTTACCAAAGTCTACTACTGTAGCTAGTATACAGGATTTTTTTTAATTTTTCAATAAAGAAAGTATGTGGCTGCGTCAACTTAGTATATACTAAAACCAGCCTAAGGAACATTAACCCAGAAAAATCGCACCAACTTGACGTTGGTGCTTGAAGCTACTTATCCTTTTACAGAAACAGTCTTATAGTATAGCAGGTGAAACTAGGGAAGTCAACTATTTTTTTCATATTTTATCATGCCACCACATTCTGGGACTGTACAACACAACCTTACTTCAATCGTTTATAACCTTTGGCACTACAAAATACCCATGCTCAGATTTTGTGTTGGACAATATCTCCTCTTTAATGTTCTGAGCATTGACAACGTCATCACGTACGTGAATGTCCTTATCTATACTACCATAACGTATAGGAGAAACACCTTCAGTGTTAACTTGCAACAAAATATCATGTATCCAATCCAGCATTGTTAGTTCTTTGGAGTAGTGCTCAATTTCATCATTTGATAACTTAATTCTTACAAGCTGTGCAATTTTAAGCATTTCTTCCTTAGTAATTGTTACTTTTCTTTTGTTCACAAATTCTATCAGCAAAGTGATAGCGTCTTCTGTTGACTTAGCTGGCATTCTTACCCCCTTTAATGAAGTGAACCAAAATATTTGCAGTTGAAACAACTTCTATTTTACCAGTTTTTTCAAATTTGTGAAGTATGGTGTCTGCGATCACTAATTGATCTAGAGAAGAGGAAGAGATTTTTTCAATTGCATTTCCTGAAAGAACACCATGTATGATGCATGAAATTACAGACTTTGCCCCGTGACTTTTCAAAGCAAGAGCAGCATTGCATAATGTTCCACCAGAATCAACTATATCATCGACGATGACACAATTCTTATTTGCCACTTCTCCTATTACATTCATTACCTGAGATGTACCTGCTTTCTCTCTATATTTATCTATTACGATAATCTTATTACTCAATTCCATCTCATACTTTTTCTCTAAAATCTTTGCAAAAGCACGCGCTCTACCGATTGCTCCAACATCGGGAGCAACTATTGCCAAATTCTCCGTATGTATAGAATCAGCAAATGCTTCAAGGCAGCTCAAATTAGCAACTGGTATATCAAAAAACCCTTCAATTTGACTTGAATGCAAATCAATAATTGCAACGCCATTTGCACCTGCAGCCTGGATGAGATTTGCAACTAATTTCGCGCCCAAAGCAGATTGCATATTGTCGTTTTTAATAACCCTATCTTGCCTGCTATATCCATAATAGGGAATAATCGCCGTTATTCTTTTGGCTCTTGACCTCTTTACTGCATCAATTGTGATCAGGAGCTCCATAAGATTGTCATTTGCAGGAGGAGAAATTGACTGTATTATGTATACCTCTTGATTATAGATATCACCTCCCACGTACACATTCATCTCGCCATCGGCAAATCTTGATACCTGAGTAAGGGATGGTTGAACATTTAGCTTGTTAACTATCGATTCCCCTAATTCTTTACTAGCGCTACCTATTATTATCTTCATAATCTACCAATTGAATTTGAAAGATTATACAGAAACTATGGAGTGATTGAAATTCTATTCTAAAGTCCTTATCAGCAATCTCTCAATGGCGTCAACTTAAGAGCCCCCTTTTAAACTTTTTCGTTGAAATAAGATAGAAACAAAAGTCCTGTTTCTTGCAGCTTTTGGATAATTTAATGGTAAAAATTTTAGAGAGAAATTTTATACACAACCACTGGCATTTTTCCTTAAGTTGACGCCATTGCGTGAACGGTCAATGGCGTCAACTTTCTCACTTCTTTACCTATTCTATCATATTTAGACTATTGGAAAAAGAACTATACTTAACCAAAGCCCATATACACTTAACAATTTACATTCACACATTCAACTTGTTTAGTTCAGAGAGTTCCTTGATGGATTCAACAAAGAGTTTTTGGCTAACCTTTCCGACACCATACCCTACCAACGCACCAACTGCTGCAGCTGCAACAAATACCGCAACAACAGCACCAACAGGAGTCAAAGTAGCAGCACCTGCAAGATATGCTATGCCTAATCCTAGCAATAAGCCAGTGCAAGCGGTTATAATAGGTAACTTATTTCCTTTTGTACTGTGTGGATTATTCGGTTGCACATTTGATATAGAAGAAACGTTTTTTTTGGGTATAGCTTGTTTATTTTCTGCTTCCTTTATAAGCTGTTTCATATTTTCACTGTCTGCTAGGTCCCTTGGAGTTTTACCATCCTGATCTTTTAACGATGAATCGGCCCCTTTGTTCAATAGAAATTTCACTACAGTCATTTTATCGCTTTTAGCAGCAAAATGTAAAGCAATTTCGCCGTCATTATCTGCTTTATTGATATCAACCTTTTTTTCGTCTACAAGGTATTTAACTATGCCTAAGTGGCCATTGAAAGCAGCTTTATGTAAAGCAGTGTTGCCTCTATTATTTGCTTTATTGACATCAGCCTTTTTTTCGTCTACAAGGTATTTAACTGTGTCTAAGTGGCCATTGAAAGCAGCTTTATGTAAAGCAATTTCGCCATCATTATCTGCTTTATTGATATCAACCTTTTTTTCGTCTACAAGGTATTTAACTGTATCTAAGTGACCATTGAAAGCAGCTTTATCTAAAGCTGTTGCGCCGTCATTATCTGCTTTATTGATATCAACCTTTTTTTCGTCTACAAGGTATTTAACTATGTCTAAGTGGCCATTGAAAGCAGCCAAACGTAAAGCAGTGTAGCCGTCATTATCTGCTTTATTGACATCAACCTTTTTTTCGTCTACAAGGTATTTAACTATGCCTAAGTGGCCATTGAAAGCAGCAAAATGTAAAGCAGTGTTGCCGTCATTATCTGCTTTATTGATATCAACCTTTTTTTCGTCTACAAAGTATCTAATTATGTCTAAACGGCCATTGAAAGCAGCTATATGCAACAACGTAAGTTCCCTGTTCATTTGATTACGTTGTATGTTGAATAGGTGGTTTACATCAAAGCCTCTCTGTTCCCACGTTTGAAATGTACCTTTGTCTTGTTTTTTTAATTCCGCTTTTATTTGTTCAAGTATATCATTTCCATTTGAGTTACTGTTGGATCTCACTACATTTAGTATCTCATGCCACTGTTCCAACGTTAAAGTCATAGCTACCTACTATTAAAAGTGATTACGTAATTCAATTATTACACATTTTAATAGGCAAAGTCAAGAGTTATATATTTCTTTATATTTTATATAAAGTATTAGTAACTGCTTTAGCTTACAGAAACATACTACAAATCAGCGTTACGAGGAGTTGAATTATTTACAAAAAACGCAAAAAGTACGTACCTTTGTGAGAACTTGTTGGGTAAAAATAGGGTTGTGAAAATAGAAGCTTGAAATTATTGCAACAAAGTTAGACAAATTAGTTCGTATATAAATTTAGTAAAAATAGGCTAGTATAGCTAGTTTTAAGGTATAGCAAAGTCACTATATTAAAAAGTTCGCACAGGTTACGTGGTATAGCTCCTATACACAAAAATGCTGGAAATGTAAAACCGGTAATTCCACCTATAGTTAAAGGTGATAAAGCTGTGGAACTTAATCCCAAACATGTAAGTGCTCCTATCGCAGCACCTAACCCTGCTACAGACATTAAATCCTTTACACTTGTTAGAAGCTTTGAATCTTTTTTCATTTGACCTCCTTAATAATTTAACCGATAGCGGCAATGTTGCTATTTTTTACTTCAAAATTGCAAATTCAAACTTCCACTACTGTCAGTATAATTAGATTAATAGAATAAGCAAAATAATCTTTTTATGGAATGGCGTTGAAAACAAGGGTAGGAGAAGAGCCTCGACTTACAACTATTCCAATTATCAGCAGCTAATATCAAATTTTACAGTTAAACAAGATGCTACTTAACATTATCTGTCCAACTCATGAATTGCAACTAGCTATAAATATTTAAGAAATTTACTAAATGAGGAAAAAGGCAAAAGAAACCCCGACCATTGTCTATTTTCAGTATTGGCGTTTTTATGCCTTAAACGCTGCAATTTAGCTGCTTTTAAACGCAACTAGTCTAAGCTATAATATTTAAGAAATTTACCAGACAGAGAAAAAAGACAATAAAACC
>Ga0209755_10009190_pt1 | contig 10462 bp, 5 predicted proteins | sample TergutCo191P1_FD_187301 | JGI IMG/M metagenome (GOLD analysis project Ga0209755, IMG submission 187301) | Cornitermes sp. P1 segment gut microbial communities from Petit-Saut dam, French Guiana - Co191P1 (SPAdes) (version 2) | ecosystem: Host-associated > Arthropoda: Insects > Digestive system >...
CATTTATGTACTATTACTATTATTATCGTCATCATCCTAGTTTCCTATAATTTTAACATAGCCATCGTTAACTTCAGCCACAATGAATTAATCTGCATCTATTCTAAAGCGCGTTGTCCTCTCTCATGTCCACTTCTAAGAAGATAGGCCTAACACCATCATCTGAAGTGCTCAGTGACTGACTTACGGTGTGCAAGGTTATCAGCATTCTTATCAGTAAGCAAACCTTTTTTTGTGAAGGCGTTTATTGATTGAAATTTTCTTCGACTGTGCAAGACAAAAGATCTTCCAGTTTTGTTTTTTCATGGCGCAACAGTCCCTAGTGGGCAAGGGTCTCCTCATTATTGAGGCTTCACGATGACACTCAGACACTTCACATTCGTTACGACTCCTCTGGACGAGTGATCAGGCCGACGCAGAGACCTCTACCTGACAAGACACAAGATAAGAGACAGACATCCATGCTCCGGGTGGGATTCGAACCCGCAATCCCAGCAAGAGTGCGACCGTAGACCCACTCCTTAGTCCGCGCGGCCAATGGGATCGGCACTCTTCCGAGTAGTCAAATTAACATGACTGAGAAATGTAACCAGAAATCTCAAACAAAACAAGACTAGATTTTAGTAAAATAGTGTACTTATGTCTCGAGTATACCGATCAGGTTTAACAGCCTACCCCTAAAGACGCTACATTTTTTACCACCTTAGAAAGTTCACATTATCACAGTGCTGCTATTGTTGGTATTGGCAGATAAGCCTCCAGTGGCATTCTGTTCATGCCAAGATTCACTTAAGTCGGTCATCAGTATCTCAAACTGAAGCAGAATGCACACAGAGATACACTTCGCTAGCGAAGTTAGGAAGAAAGAAACATACAATTAATTTTCTTTTTCTTTTGGCGCGACAGCCCCCAGTGGGCCAGGGCCTCCTCATTAACGAGGTTTCTAGATCACACACAACCACGCACCATAATCGGTAGACTCCCCTGGATGAGTGATTAGGTCGTAGCAGAGACCTCTACCTGACAACACACAACACTCACAACAGACAGACTTCCATGCCCCCGGTGGGATTCAAACCAACAATCTCAGCAGGCGAGCGGCCGCAGACCTACGCTTTAAACCGCGCGGCCACTGGTACCGGCATATAATTAATTAGTCACCTTAAACAGTTATTGTTTTATTTCGTCGTTTTTCTTCGGGTAAGTAATATTAAAATCAATTATTTGTGGTCAACGGGTTGGGGGCGTATTGATTGATTGCGCCCTTCTTTACTCATAACCATACCCGAGTCGACGACCTGGGATCCGGCTGTCAAAACACTATAGTTGTGTATGGGTGTTAGGTGGGGTGGGGCGGGGCGGGGCAAAGGGTCGCATTTTTTGGCGCCCAGCAAACGTAAGTTGTGGGACAAGTATGAAGTTGCCTAAAAAATGGCGCGAGTTTCCAGATAGGTACAAAGCTGATTCAAAAAATGCGTTCGTTGCCAGACAATACAAATTTGCCGCACAACTGTGGTCATTTGTTACGATGGTTACTCAATCGCAAAATCACTCCCTTACTTAATCATTTAATACGTTAATCATCGGTGTATTGTGCTTTATATTTCAGTCTGGGGGCAGTTGGGCCTTCCTGTTGCCCTCAAGCACTCCGAATACCGCTGGTTCCATTATGCTGCAATTCTCGCACATCATCCTTCCACAGCAATCAAGGTATTCCTCTCCCCCCCCCTCCCTCCCCCGGGGTTTGCCAATCAGTAACTTCTTTATTGTCCTCGCACCATCCACCTCACATCATGTCCAAGTCAATCCGTTCTACGTATTAAAACACTTTGTTATCCAACAGATGCACAAATATACAATTCGTAGATACAATTAGAATTGTTATAAAATATTTAAAATTGCTCCAACATGTTTCGGACCACAAGAGATCCATCATCAGGGAGCTCTATACAGTGCTTGGCTAAAATTACAGTAATAGTTCTATTTTGTCCGTTGATATGGACTGATGATAGATCCCTTGTGATCTGAAACATGTTGGAGCAATTTTAAATATTTTAAATATTTTATAATAATTCTAATTGTATCTACGAATTATATATTTGTGCATCTGTTGGATAATAAAGTGTTTTAATCGTCATTGATGCAAGGTACAAACATGAAGACCGTTCTACGTACTTCAATTGCAGTTACAATACCTGTAGATTTAAATTTCTTATACATTTCTTGATTCATTTTTATTCTCTAGGAACCACCTTCATATGTTGGCCCATATATTCTTCTCAAGATTTCCTTTCCCGCGTTATTCAGACACATTTTATTCGTTAGGCTCCACGTTCGGGACCATAAGTCACAATTAGTCTTATAACTGTTTTATAGAGACCAACTATTAACGAGTATGCCATATACCCTCTCCTTTGTATATGGCCTAGTGCATGGTACCATTTATTACCAGCAACAACTCTCGTGTCTCTTTATCTTCAGTATGGTTACATAAAGAACGCAGAGAAGTTCCCCGAAACTTTGGTAACCAGACGATTTGCCACAACGAAAAAACCGCAGTCCAAGCAGTCGTTTGAGGCAGTTAGGAACTTAAAACGAAATTCGTTCAAAGTGCTCCACCTGAGTGACTAAAACGACTGCTATAGCACTACATTAGTCATATCTGTATATACGTGGAGTGACAGCAAGTGCAGTCGAACAGACGCAAAATCAGTTACACCAATTTAACCACTTCAAGCCCAGTTTTATCTATACCTGTACGTACCAATGCTGTAACATTAAGAAACTTTGCATTTTACAACACAGTGTATTTATGTGTTGCATTTTGTTATCGCAGGTCACTACCGGTGATTCTACGAGAGGTACTAATCAGCTGGTCTTTCTTGTTTATGTGACTGGAAATTAAATTTTATACACCGGTGTTTAGATTAATTTGTTTTCAAAGAGTTTAGCCATCGAACGCAATTAAAATGGCGTGACTGTGTGTCTTTCAACGTGTGCCCTTGTTTTACACACGCCCATAACGTCAGTAAACTGCGTCCACATTAAATCGCGTGGATTCCCGATGTTTTCTCACCTATCATTCCTCTGCCTCAAAACCATTTCAGCTTTATTTTATACTTTTTACACTATTTCAAGCGCTCAACTCTAAGAATCGTAAACAACATGAAGAAAAGCCCCTTGCTGACCCTACACTCAACGATTCCCATGAAGAACCATCATTGTCAAAATATACTGCAATACAGACTACAGTTTGCGTTTCAACTCAGTAATGCTATCTTTAAGGATGCTGGCAGGTATACTTCTGTACACTCGCCTGTTAGATTTCCGAAAGTACATGAGTGACTATTCGAGAAAACTAACTTGCAAAACGAAATCAACGCGCAGACAGGTGGCTAATTATAGCCAATGAACAACTGACTCTCATTCAACTCCTTGATATGACAACCAACGTGTGAACATCATTAACACAACAGCCCCCGCTGTGCTCTGTCCTGAACCAAGTCGACGTTACGGAAGACAACTTCTGTAAGTCTTGCCGTCCATCCTCACGGTCATAACAGTGGCACTCCTGCTTCATATTCGGGTGGTCTTGGTTTTAAATCTAGGGCCGTAGGCTACAGTCAATCAAGCATGCTTGGATATTTAATTGCTGACAATGAACTAGGTATAGCGCATTCCCGTTACAGGTTCCCGGAAACTAATTTCGTGACGCAAATAATTCTCCGATGCCGAGTTTTACTTCCAAGAAAGAAATATATGTGTTTTATTCAAGGATGCTTTTTCCATCTCCCATATTCCGTCATCCTACCGGTTTGTAGTATATTGCAGTCTATATAGTTGTTATCTATACGTCACACTAGTTGTGTCCACTATATCCTATGGTTTCGTTGACACACACACATGACATTCAGCTTCATCTTTTCCTTCATTACATTAATGACAGTATACTGTACCCCTGCTATCGGTCTACACACTGGAAATTTTTGCGAGGTATCTATCCATCTTAACTGTTGTGTCGTTGTCCATGTTTCAATTTCGTATACCAAAACTGGGAAGACTATCGCCTTGTAAAACTTGACAAACGTATCTGTCCGTATAGTCTTTAATACAGAGTGTGCGATTTTGTAGTCTCTTTTAGTGCCTTCTTTAAAAATGTGTAATACTCGCCAAGCTAAGGAAATAGTATCATTTTAGGCGCGTTCAAAAAATTCATGTCCGTCCGTCTATCTGCATGGAACAACTCGGCTCCCATTGGTAGAATTTTCATGAAACTTGACATTTAAGAATTTTTCGAAAATCGGCCAAAAAATTCAAGTTTCGTTAAAATTCGACAATAATAACGGGTACTTCACATGAAGACTATATACATTTATGGCAATATATCGCTGAATTATTCTTAGAATGAGGAATGTTTCAGACAAATGTTGTAGATAAAATCAAAATACACATTTTATGGTCAATAACTCTTTTCCGAAAATCATGCTGTTTACGAGATAATGTGGAAAATGTGGTTAAAGCCAGGCAAGCCACAGATGATAATATAACAGGGCGCATGCGCATTGTATGCTGGGTAACTAAGGTTACAGACACACCCGCAGAATATATAACACTTACCGCTTTTCCACGCAACAGTGGTTACGCGAAGGAGTCTCAATGTAACGTTATAAGCACATTGCCTGGCTTGTTGCAACATAAATGTGAATACCCAAACACTATATGAAAATGTTTCTGATTTGTATCTAAACAGTTCATCACTTACGCCATCTGGTCCGAGTTATTTCCTAAATTTACACCATATTAATATCCAATCTCTTATAGTTCTGCCACATTTATCAGGTAAATATTTTGTTCACTTGGGGCTATCGGTACTGTTCTGTCGTCACTATCAAAAGTTAACAGCTGTTGAAAATAAATCAGCCACTGCATTTATACAAAATTTAACTGCAGGATATACGTCTTTGCGGGATTAAGTTGTTTTAACGCTGTATGTCTTCTTGTGTTGGGTCCATGTACATGTCGTTCAGTCTTACAGACGCATCTTCCTAACTCCATCGTTTAACTTTTCCTACTTCACTAATAACTGCTAGAGATAAATGTAAAGATAAAGGTAAAGCAATCTCATTACAGGCCTGAACAGGCCCCGAGGGTTCCAGGAGGTTGAGGCTCCCAGATTTCAAGATATTCAGCACATGAAGGTGGTAAGGTTGTCAGTCCTAGGCACCGGCCGCCATTACCTCCAGGAAATATTCCTGGTACTCATTTCTGTTAGGGGCTGAGTCGACACCAGGGCCATACTGCGGCCGGAAGGATTATATCAATGAAAAATTCTAATGACACCATCCGGAATCGAACCCGCGACCTTCCAGCTTGTAGCGCAGAGCCTCAACCAACTGCGCCACCGCGAACTGCTACAGATACTCGTTTATAATTACGAAGGCTATAAGCCTATGCTGAGCAACAGGAGAGCTATACTTAGATATGACTCTAATTTCTCACAGCTAATATCTCTTGTGTAACCTCGCTTTTTAGGATAAGAGACGTCACACAAATTATTCAAATTTCGGCCATGCAAAACGCAATCATCTTGCTGTATTTTCTTCTCCTCTTTGTACCCGCTCTAGCTCTGGTCGGTGGAAAAGCCCTTGATTTCAGGGAATCTAAGTGGCTTCCTCCGAGGATCCGAAACACTCATGGAAGTGAAAGAACTACAAAAAATTCTAGTGATCTAGTCAATAACGGGATAACAATTGGATCTTTCAATAGTGAGTTGTCAAAAATGAGTATACAGGTTCTCTTGAAATTTCTGTCTGTGGGTCCGGAAACTTTGTCGCTTCACGAATCGGATTCACCCAAACTTTTTGACTTCAATTCCTCAGTCTACGGCTTCTGTTCGTTGGCGTGAGTGCGCCGTAGCTGGCATCCCTCTTTAATTTCTTTCCCACGGTTCCCAATTGGCAAACTGTTAATCTCACTATTTTATAATAGTTCCGAAAAGTTAACATTTTTAATTCTGTTTCGTCATTGGCTACTAATGACTCCCCCCCTGTGCTGTGGTCTGTGTGAACCCCATTATCAGCGTCCTACCGGTCTGTGTTAATGTATAAGCCTGACTACCATGCATCCTTCCCCCCGCCGCAAGATTTAAGAGGTCCAAAACTGTCAACGTTCAAAATTTCCACTACTCCAGGACGAACGAAAACCATTAATTTTGACAATGACTAACTGCAACAACTACCAGGCCCTTCTTGCCATCCGCTACGCGCCTAGTCTGACTCTTTCTAAATATCCTTGTTTCCTTTCGTCTATTATAACAATGGCCAGATGTCCTAATTATCTGCCATACATTCTCACATACACAATACGTCAATCTCTCTTAACACCTGTAGCTAATAAACTTAATTTTGATACAATATAGCCACTTTCCGTGCAACGGTTATATCTTGACAACGACATCCTTGTTTAACCACTGTTGGAGAGTACATGACACTTGGTACTTAAAGGCCTCTTATTAGCTAACACGCATGCATACCCAATACATTTTGCCTATTGTTTTATACGGGTGTCAAACTTGGTCCGCAAATTAATGGAAGAAAAGTCTGATGGTGTTCGAAAACAGGGTACTGAAAAATACATTCGGGTGTGAAAGGGAGGAAGAACGCGGGAACTGGAGGTAATTGTATAATGGGGAGCTCCATGATTTCTAGGCTTCATTAAATATGAAAAGGGTGATAAAATCAAGGATGAGATGGGCGGGGCATGTGACACGTGAGGGAAAGAGAAATACATACAGAATTATAGTAGCACAATATTAAGGAAGGAGACCACTTGGAAGACATATGTTTAGACGGAAGGACAATAGTAAAGCGGGTCTTACAAATGAGATGAGAAAGCGTGGACTGGATGCATGTGGCACAGGAGAGGGATGACTGGTGGGCTCTTTTATACACGGTCATGAAATTTCGGGTTCCATAAAACGCGTAGAACTGAATGACCATCAGAGGGATTAGCAGCTTTTTAAGGACTCGGCTCTATAGTTATTTATTATTTATTTGTTTGTTTATTTATTTAGTCAGCCAGCCATTCAGTCAGTCAGTCGGCCAGTCAGTCAGTTAGTGTGTGTACACATATGTTCGAAAGTCGGCTTGTGCACTAAGTACTGCAGAAAAGAACGAAATTCTTTGAAACCTACCTATTATAGCCAAATTATGCACAAAGGCAGGAGAATATTAAAAGTGTGCCCATACATTAGTGTAAAAATATCCGTTAGCGATATGCAAAATGGCGTCTGCGGAACATTAGTTCAGTAAAAGGAACGAAACATTATATCAATAGAGTTGCTCCTATTCGTAATTAAAAAGCAGGCCATGAAGGCACATGTGTGAGATCAGGTACAGCTCAAAGTATTCTTAACCTTGGCATAAGAAGAGGTAAGCGGTCAGCTTCACGTTCTGGCCGCTTTGCCTCCAGAGAAAGATCCTGCGGTAGCCGTTCAACAGGAGGTTGGATGGGATACGCAACCCGCATGGACGCTTTGGAGAAGACAGAAATCCTTTGTCCCTGCCGAGAACTGAAAAACATTCTTCGGTCGTCCAGTCTGTGGTCGTCACTACACTGATTGTACTATAGCGGCTTCATATTTTGTTTTTACATGTGTTTTGTGTTTTCAGAAACAACAGAGAACTGTGGTACGTCGCTTGGGCTTGTCTTCACCCGAAGTTTGGATATCAGCTATTGGTTGTACGTCTTTGTACGACCACGCACCCTCCATACATTAGTACGCAGTCGCAATGACGCATCGATCGTTGATAGGAGCGCCTCGGTTCGCAACATGGGGGGGCAAAAAGAACTAAATACTGCCGATTTTGAATTACGCGCTCTGAAAACTTCTCCCCGCACACACGTCTCGAACCCCACAATTATTGGCTCTAGATCTACAGTGTTTCTTACTTTACACTATAAGGTGCGTTTAGTGCAGCTTCCTCCTATGTAGCAGTTTCGTATCTACCAACTGTAGGTTGGCTCTGAATGATGAATTGGGAAGGATATGACAGGAAGCAGTCACGGTTCATTTTGAGACATCATCTCAGCATTCGACTGCAGCAACCGACATGACTAAAAACCTTAGAGTATCCTGCCTTCTAACCGACAATCGGGCCTGCGACCATACCAAATACGAAAACAGAGTGTCATTCTTGACACCACGACATTTATTTGATGACGTCTGTACAGTCCGTTTGGGAACGGTGGCAGGTCTCATTTGGATTCTCGCGAGTCTTCTGCTTCCACTGTATAATCCTTCAACATGCTTCACAGCGTGAGACAAGGGTGCACAAATTTTCCAAAAATCTAAGACGAACTCCAAAATTGCAGCGTCAAAATGTTGACATAAATCAAGTTCTCTACTGAGGACCCACACACATTAGGAGCCACCGTACAAAATTTAGTCGATACGGACTTGGTGCCTGGGATTTGTACCTTCTTGGCATAAGGTAAGTGATCAACTCTGCGCTCCAGTCGTCCTTACCCGAGGGGGGGGAGATCGTCGAGTTCCTTGCTGGCGACCTTGATGTCTTAATCTTTTCATGATGTACACGTCATTGCAATGTCAAGAACGTGAGCCATATGTGCAGCTCTCAGTTGCCAACGAGCGTCTCTTGTTTCTAATGCCAGCTGGTCTGTACTTCATCGTTAATATCTCGAGAATATCCCTCTGCTTTCCATTAAAATAGCTACATTTCTTATTTCTAACACTGTAATAGCAGGACCCAAAAGCTGAACAGTGCTCATAACAAATGCCGCAATTCCACATGATCCTGACTCAGTTCCACCCACCTGCCATCCCCACAATCTAGTCCGTAAGATCCATTTTACTTTCATTGTCACACTTCCTTCTTGAATCTTCCAATAGACCTTGACAATCCGAATTTTAAATCATCCAAACTATCTTTCTGTAGTTGATCGATGCCTGATTATATAGCTGCAAGCTAGTAACTCTGAAATTGAACAAATAATCTAAAATTGGCAATAAAACTAAAGGTAAAGTTCACCCTATTACAGGCCACGAAGGCCCAGAGGTGGAGTAGACTTATAGCTTTACTCTTTCTTTTACCTCGGCGTTAGATAGGGTAGGTGGCCAACGCCACGCCCCGGCCGCTTTACCACCGAGGAAGACCCGGTACCCATTGTATAGGAGGCTGGGTGGGCTCCAGGGCCGATCTGAACGGGTGCGGAAAATCTCGCCCCTACCGGGATTCGATCCCTGAACCGTACAGACCGTAGCAAGTCGCTATACCGACTGATCTATCCTGGCCCACCTAAAATCGGTAATTTTTTATAAATGTGGTAGTTTACTATTTCAGGGTATAGGATTCCTATTCACATCATCAGAGCACACAGCTCAGTCGCGAATCCATGAACGGATATACAACTACCACGACTGCAGACGAAACAGATCCTCGTACTAAGAGTGGCAGTATCGAGAAACGGATACAATAAAACTTTGGTTCACAGATGTAGCAGACTAGAAATAACTGTTTGAACAAAAGGCAATGCACTGTCACTTCTCGTAATTCCTATTGGCAGCACGATAACGCAGACTCCACACAACAATGTGCATTGGTTGAAGCGCATTCAATCGATAGGCATGCCGTCTGACAACGCATCGCGACATCATCTTCTTCTGAACGTTCTAACGTGCCTACAAAAGTCTACACATTATCGTAACCTATAGGTTATAATAACAGTAACAGTAAAACTAAAGGTGTTAAGTTAAATATAATGATATACATTCTCAATCACTTGACCAGCGACTGAGACTGTCTCTTTCCAATGGCACATAATCTGTATATATGAAGACGCACACCAACTTTCTGAAAAGATGTTTTTGAAAATAAAAGCCGACACTATAAGCAATGTCCAAAATAATAATCAATTCACATGAACTGCTTCTCAACCAAGATCTCGTGCACAAAATTTAAAGGATTAAGGATATATATTGAGCTGTGCGTGATAAGACCTTATCTTTCCACTTAAATTGTACCCACACTCAGTGAACATTACAGTCTGTGTACCGAGTCTGGAGACAAAAACACACTACGAAAAGAGCTGTATCCGGGTTTCATGCAGATAGCGAAAAGCCTCGTACGTTACTAACTCAACGGAACCTGAAAAAAAAATGGGGTTACCTTCTGCTTTACCTAATAGGATGTATGCTTCTTAAATACAAAGCTAAAACGTGACAACACTAGAGTCCAAGAAGAATGCAAAACGACTCACAGTTAAAAGGAACCCTGAAAACGTGTAATAATATTCAATTATATACAGTCGGCTATTAAAAAAAAATACCAATTTCATTTTGACGTGAATCTTACACAGCCTGTTTTTGGACATGATCAAGTTTATGGCGAGCTTACACGAGAATTAAATCGCGAAAAATGTTTATATTAAAGACAACAGTTGT
>Ga0209755_10009191_pt1 | contig 10459 bp, 9 predicted proteins | sample TergutCo191P1_FD_187301 | JGI IMG/M metagenome (GOLD analysis project Ga0209755, IMG submission 187301) | Cornitermes sp. P1 segment gut microbial communities from Petit-Saut dam, French Guiana - Co191P1 (SPAdes) (version 2) | ecosystem: Host-associated > Arthropoda: Insects > Digestive system >...
CAGCAGAGCTCAGTCTCTTCATTACTCAAGAAAGGATTGGCCTTCCAGAAAATCTCTGGAACCAGGAATCATCAATGTGGAAAATCAACCACTAGTGGAACCGAGTAAAATTTTGTTGCCATCCATGCATTTAAAGCTTGGTCTGATGAAAAATTTTGTAAAGGCCATGAACCAAGAAGAAGTTGCCTTTACTTACTTATGAGAAAAGTTCCCCAGACTAAATGAGGCAAAACTGAAAAAAGGTGTTTTCATTGGTCCATAAATACGAGACCTTATCAAGGATGAATACTTCGACACTCTCCTTCAAGGTGACGAAAAGGCCGCTTGGGACAGTTTTAAATTTGTAGTAAAAGGATTTTTGGGAAACAGAAGGGCTCAAAACTATGAGGAGCTTGTAAACAATCGTTTGCAGAGCTACCAGAATTTTGGCTGCAACGTGTCAGAAAAAATACAATTCCTTCACTCGCATTTGGATTTTTTCCCAGAGAACTATGGTGTAGTGAGTGATGAAGATGGAGAACATTTCGATCAACACATTTCTTCAATGGAGAAGAGATATCAAGGAAAATGGAACTGTGCTATGCTCGCCAACTACTGTTGGACTTTGGCAAGGGATGGCCCTACCATGGAATGCAAGCGATAGGCAAAATGAAAAAAAATACATGATTTTGTTTGTGTTAAATAATGAACTTAAAGCAAAAAAGATTGTGCAGACGTTCAATTTACGTTGTAAATATTATCTCTAAACAGAATAAGTCTACTAAACACATTCTTTTCCAATGAATAGTATTTAGATCTTTATTTAAACCACCGTTCCGTTTAATATTTCAACCTATTTCGTAAAATAGCATAGTGAAGCATAATTTTAAAACCAGAGCCAAATAATCTTTTTTATGTCAATTTTCTAAGTTCACAGATGCAAACAAATAAATTAATAACATATTCATCACAGATAGAAAAAATTGTTTGAAATTTGTTGTCCAGCGTTATTGTTCATCCTATTAACATTCTGGCTGCCTTTTGGATACACAGAATGTAAATATATGGATAGATGGATGGGTGGGTGGATGGAAAGATGGATGGATGTATGTACGGATGGATGTATGTATGTACGGATGGACGTACGTATGTATGTATGTATGTACACACCCATGTGCTACTCAGAAAATAAAAAAGTACAACTTAAATGGCTAAACAATTACTATGAGCCAGCATAAAGCTATATCCACATCAGTGAACCAGACACAGACATCAGGTTCTCACCAAGCTTTGCCCACTTCTTTATTAACCATTTGAAGCCAAACGACCCCTTAATGGGTCATGCAATGAGGTATTTAAATCGGCCGCACGTCCTAACATCCCCTTATGGGGTCGCCAATATGTGTCAAATTTGGAAGGACTTTGTTCACCTCTCCATCTTGCACAGTTATAGAGTTGCATGTGGTAGATCCCCTAAAGGTCAAGGCTACTTTGTGGTGTGAGAGTTTCTTCCCCTCCTCCCCACTATCCCCCCGAAACTGACTAAACTTTTATGTCATGTGTCAGCTGAGTTATAATTTTAGAACATAGCACCCTTCTGTTTATCGTTTGCACTGGAGTTGAGTGTAGGTTGAATAAGGCTGAATATCAACAGTGGACTATGAAACCAGCACTAATTGACCGTCTGAAAGGTTTTCAGTGGCGTGCTATAAAGCGAACTTACAGATCAAACCAATGCACAAAAACTGGAGATATCCACGAAAATTGACGTTTACAGCTACAGAAGGGCTCACAGACGTGCCTGTTGTAGTTCTGGGACACTCTGCAGGGACTGTGGAGCCCTAATGTGCAACACACAGTCGTGAAATTTAGTGAAAATGACGTGGACACCCTTGACTAGCGGAATTTTACCGTACATTCAAATTGTAGCTTTAGATCTGTTTTGCTGTCACTCTATAAGCTTACTCTATCTTCGAGGCATTAGGTTTCTGCAGCTATGGCCCCAGTCATACAAAACAATCTGACTGAGTCACTGCAGTACATGGTGCGATGGTGGCGAAGAAAATTATACTTGATGAGCCAGCCATCAGTGAAATTCTGGTTGCTGACACAGACTCAGAATCAGGTGCTGAGGCTAGCGATTTAGAAGATGAATTTTATGAATTTGAAGAAGAACAAGAAACCTCAGCACAAGAAGACGAGCCCCAAGCTGCAACAAGTGGCGGAGGATCACCAACCTGGGGACCGCCTCAAGGAACAAACATAAAAATCCATCTGTTTGTTGGTCCAGCAAAAGGCTTGAAAAACAGTGAGGTTCTACACATCAACAAAGACAGCTCACCACTGGCCGTGTTGATGCTGTTTTTCACAGAAATTTTTCAGCTACTGGTGGAACAGTCAAACTTATACTACCAGCAACACTTGGACAGACAAGCCGGACCTAGCCACTGACTTCCTGACATTACGTTGCCTGACATAATGACTTTCACTGCCTTAGCTCTGCAGATGAGACACAACATGAAAGACACACTGCATGACTACTGATCTAGACACAAACAGCTGCACACTCAGTTTTAAGGCAAGACCATGACACAAGACAGATTTTTACACATACTGCAGTTTTTTCACTTTGCAGACAATTCACAGAGACCCAACCCAGGCAAGGAATATGACAGACTATGGAAAATAAGGACCATCTTCGACACCCCAAATCAGGCTTACCCTAAATTCTACAACCCCTCGGAGCATTTGGCAGTGGACGAGGTAATTGTAAAATTCCAGGACAGGGTTATTTTCAGGCAGTACATTGCCAAGAAAAGGAAACATTTTGGCATCAAAATTTACAAACTGTGTGACAAATCAGGGTATATGTATGGCATGAGAGTGTACTTGGGTAAAGACTCACGCTCTGCCACTGACGACATAACTGCAACACACACAACTATTAGACATTTGACTTGCAGAGTTGAAGGCTTAGGACACAAACTATTTATGGACAATTTCTTTTCATCACCCAGACTTTTTGACGACTTACTGAGACGTAATTCATGCGGGACAGTACAGCCCTATAGAAAAGACATGGCTTCTGACTTCGGACCAAAAAAAACTAAAATTGACAAAGGGCGTTGTAAGGGTGAGGACCAGGGGAAATTTAACCATGTTAGCTTGGAAGGACAGACGAAATATTTACTTGCTGACTAACATGGACCCACCACCAGAAGAAGGGAATTTTTGTGATGACAGCAAACGAGTTGTGAAGCCTCAAATCGTGGCATGGTATAACCAGCATATGGGTTACATCAACAATTCTGACCTTATGGCGAACAGCTACTCAATGTGTCGACATAACTTCAAGTGGACCACGAAATTGTTTTTCCATCTTCTGGATCTAACAGTACTCAACAGTTGGATTCTGTTATCTTCATGTGGGGGCTAAATGTGCCCACCGAGATTTCAGACTCTTCTGGTGAGGAATTTAATCAAAGAAGCTGGAAGAAGCCAAGATCACCCCACCCCCAGTTTGGTTGGAAGGCCAAGTGCAGCTGCAGCAAATGTTATGAGACTGGACAGCTGCCATAACCAGCACTGGCCAGCAAAATCCAGCAAACTCCACTGCTGTGTTTCTTTAGTGCATGGCCAGCGAAGGGGCACCATGTACAAGTGCGCCAAAAGTAATGTGGGTCTGTGCATGATGCCTTGTTTCTCCAATTACCACACAAAAACAAATATGTAAAGCCGGGAATTACAACTAGCGTGTGTGTGCATGTGTAAGGTGACTGAAGAGCAACCCAATGTGCCACGGAACCTCTGCAGCAGCCAGAATTATGTGAGTAATAAAATATTTACACTACATTTTATATACTGCATGCAACAGGGAGGTCTAAATTTATTACAAAAATACATGAACATTCTTTACCAAATTGATCAATTCATAAACACACTGCGAAATTTTATTTCCTTACATTTGGAGGAAAAGTCTGTAAGATTATTTTTTTTTTTTTTTTTTTTTTTTTTTTTTTTTTTTTTTTTTTTTGTAAGCGTTGAAAATTAAAACCCCACTCTAAAAATCTCGGCACATTGGCACTGTGCGGGGAGGATTTAAATCCAGCATTAAAAGGTTAAGAACTTAGTAGTAATTAATAATTGATTATGAATGACAACAAAAATAATAGAGAGCTTGTGCCATGTTCTAACATAACAAGCTCCTGTAGAAGTATAAGACTAGGAATATTCTTGAAATTTACTGTTTACCTACCAGCATGTAATATGAAAATATGTCATTTACCAATTATTTCATGCATGTGTGATTTCAGGCTTCCACCATGGTGTAAATGAAATTTTTCCTCTTCCAGGATGTTACACCGCACAAATTGGCATCTCATTTTGCATGTGACTTATTGAATATTTCAGAAAAAAATGTGTTCAAATTATTTTACAATGTGGAATACTGCCTACTCCTCAAGGTTTTACTCTACACAGCTATTGAGTTAAATCTTAATAATGCAGTATGTAGGGCACTTATGGAAACTTTACCTCTAACAGAGACAGCAAGCTCTGCACTACCACTCCCATCAACACCCATGTGGAAGCGAGCTATTTCATTCACAGGGATTAGCTCAAGGTTCCTCAATGTCAGTGACACCCTGCTTGTGTCAGAGACAGAACACACAAATGGACAACCTGAAACAGACATAAAAATTGCACTGCTCATATTTGAATTTTACACAATTTCAGCTGCATGTATAAGAATGGTGAACGTACTGCATTTAGGAGATTATACAATCAAGTTTCATTTGATTACTTTTATCTTCATGACAAAATAGCATGTCACTTTTGATTTACAAATAAAAAACTGCATACAGTAAAATGAAATTAACTGTTTGGAAGTTTCAACAGTCAGAAATTACAAAAGTAAGTTAAAGATATTATTAAGAAGTTCCACTGCTAATTTCCTACACATTTATAAATATGTGAACAATGTTCTAGAATTCAAACTGTCAACCAATTTTGAAAACTATTGTGAATATAAGGGTGGCCTGGATAGCATTACTGGTATAGCAACTTGCTACAGGCTGTATGGTTGAGGGTTTGAACCCATCCAGACTGGCCCCAAGACCCACCCAGCCTCCTTTACGAAAGGTAACGGGTCTTTTCCTGGAGGTAAAGCAGCTGGAGTGTGGCATGGACTATTCACAGCCCTTAGCACCAGGGTCAAGTATGGGTAAAGCTATACCTCTACCTCCTCTCTGTGCCTGCTTGGTATGTAACATGACAGCCTTTACCTTTACCTATTACCAATACAAAATTTTCATAAACAATCATTTAGTGACATTATAATTACTTTATGCTTACATCTGGGCTGTGACAACTGGATATTTCTTCCAAAGTTTAAAGCTGAACAACACCAAGTTCAAAGAGTTGGTGAGGGTATTGATATAGCCAATAACAAAATAGCTTACTTTCTTCATCAAATTATGACAACTGACCTGTAACAGTTTCTCCATTGAACTTTATATCAATAAGGTGAGGTTTCGTCTGTTCAGGTGTAAAGCTGACCAAACACCTGCCACCTCCTACAACCTGAACATGATTTGGTACCTCTCCTTCATTAATTGAAATCTCAAGTTGCCCTTCTCCTGCCTGACTTGCATCAACTGAAAGTAAATAAAAAAGTTACAACAGAATAATATGAGAACACATAATATCTAGAAGAAAGTTCAACACAAAGAAGTTCCACATGTACACTTCACAATTGCAGTTCATTTCAGTTTTGTTAGTTACACAGGGAGTCCCAAACTTTTGTACATAATTCTTTCCTCAAAATGTGTAAGAAACTCAAGCTATAAACCTACATGTTATAAGGGGGTTCAGTTCCCATTGCTTAAAACTACATAAAAATTCCTACATACATGCAACAAACAAAATGGTTGACCAACAATTACAGTACATTCAAGCATGAATTCAACCAAATGTAAATGTTAACCTTCTTGCCTTCACACACCAAGCTGAGACCCGAAAGTAACTGATTTTCATGCTAACAGCATCTTACCAACTTTCTCAAAGAAATGATCAAAAGGAAGTTGAACACTAGCTTTCTTCTTCTTTTGATACAGGAGTCTGTAGCATGCTGTATCCCTTTCAAAGGTAACACTTACTGGCAAACTTCCCTCTACGTTCATATCACATTATTACATTACACTTAAGAATTGTCTAAGGTGATCAAAGGCTCCTTTCATTTCTTTCACTGTCGAAGTCATAGTTGGAGGACTTTGACAATCATCACCTTCAGCTTCGTGTGGCCTCTTATTTTCCTCTTGTATGTCCATGAGATCTTCATTTGACATTAGCTCTGAATAAGATGCAATTAATTCATCCACATCTACGATGCTGACACCCACATTTCATAAGATGAACAACTTCCTTTGTGGCCTCTTCAAAAGTCTCCTCAAAGCCTTCAAAATCTTGCATCAAATCTGGGCATAATCTCTTCCAGCAACCATGCATTGTGGATTCCTTCATTTAAGCCCAGAAGTCACCAATACTGTTCACTGCATTCCAGATGTTACACCGTTTCCAGAACATTCAGGGCAGGTCCACTTTCCCTCTCAGTTGCCCTGATGGCATGGCTGATTACTATTCTCATGCAGTACTGCTTGAAGGTAGCTACAACTGGCTGATCCATAGGCTGAATTTCACATGCTTGTTCGTTCGCTGTGTGTGGAACTTGGCATATGAAATATGGATTAAGAGTGATAATTTATACTGTACGAAAATGCAGGTCTTATGAAAGTCAAACATCTAAAAGCCGAGGACTGCCTGTATAGGAACATTAATATGCTAATTTGAGACACCAGAAAGATATGAAGAATATACAGCTGACTCAACAGACACTGAAATTCAATTCATGAGGACAAATAAACTGATAAGCATTAAAGAGAACATCCAGCATATACAAATATTTATTTATGAAACCAGCTTCCCATGGACATGCTTAGAACTGGAAAATTAACAAACTTCAATAATTCAAAAATTAAGGGAACTTCATTTTATATATCTTACAATGTGGTATATATCTTACAATGTGGTCTTGGTTATGTCCCATTACCTCTAAACTGGCATGGCTGCCCCACCACACCACTTCCGACATCAGTCACTCGAATGAGAGCACTGTTGTATACTTTGGCTACCAATGGACCAGCCGGAAGCTTCTGGCCAGCAACTGATACCTCCACTAAGTGACTACCAACTTCTGTTGGTGTAAACTCAACTCGAAATTCTCCAGATTTTTCTTCCACCAGACGAGCTGTTACTGGACGTTTAGATGGACCTAGAATTTAAAACTCAACATTAAACTTCAATTTTAAAGAAAATTTCATACAACACTATACAGAGGTAGAAATCATCATCTAATGTCCTGTTCTGTATTCTGCATACAAGTCACAAATAGCATGTCCCAGTACTTTCAATTTAAATGGATGAAATCAGCAAACATTTCAGTAGTAATGTCAATAGTACTTTCAGTGTGAAAGGAGATACTATCACCAGTACTTTTAGGACTACTATTAACAGTACTTTCAATCTCAGAGCTCATCCAAATGTTCACACTTTAGTGGAACCCAAATATTCACTACCACATTCACAAGAGTTTTCTGCCATTTCAAGAATACACCTTCTCAACTTAGTCTCTTCAGACTGATCCTAATGTCTTTTCCAGAGGTAAGGTGGCTGGAGTGTGAAGTTGACTGATCACCTCCATCTAGTGCTAAAGTTAAGAATTAGTACAGCTCACCTCCTGCTCCCCCATATGCCTTCCTAGCATGGACTGGGATAAATTTACCTTTTTCATTTACCTCGCATTTGTGTGTACCACAGGCAAGTGAGATATGAAGTATAGGCCCTACAGTTCATATATTTATGAGATCATACAATTCATCTTAAATTTCCATGTTGGACGACACATACCCAGAAGCAAGAATTAAATATTATAAAAGTGATTAAACAAATAACTGCTTATTAAAAGCATAAGTAATTTGATGCATGTAGGCATGAGGATGAAAGTGTAACTTGGAAGTAAATAATTCCTTAACAAACTGAAAGTTATACAAAATCATTAAAATGTCTTACTTATTATCTGTACATCAATGTCATTGTGGCTAAATCCAAGTGCACTGAGCTCAAACACGGCAGTGGTTCCAGCTGCCACTAACCGGACTGCGTCACCCAGCACTGCCATCTTGGAGCCCGTCATCACTCCCACCTGCCAGGGGCTACCTGCAATTAAAAAAAAAAACATGGTTCACTCTTCCTGCAAGTCAAACAGTAACTGACATCAAACAGATGAGGTTTCCAAACCGTTTGAATTGATGTGGTTTTTTCGCTCAAGAAACAAGTTCTTCACTTACTGGATGTAACTTTTCTAGTGTTTTGCCATTCACATATTTCGATTTTTGTACATATTTAACAAGTTCAGGCAAGAAGAGATAAACAATACACGATCATGTGTCATGACAGTATGACTCAGGTTACCACAGTTTGTGAAAAATTTAGGCTCTTTTGGACTACTCTGATGATGGTGGAGACAATCTCCCCCAGAATGCTTGCACTTATATACCTCTCTACATGGTCTCAGAAGACAAAATCTTCAGTGTCAAAAGTCATTCACATTAAATTTACAAAATCACTACTTTACTGCAACCAAGACATTGAGATACAACAGAAAGAAATTTATATCAACACAGAAATTGTCCTCAACTTCTATGACATATGGTACCAAGTTTCACTATGTCGCATATATTTTCATTCTTTAAAGTTGTAAAAATCACATTACCCACAATCTGTAGGGCAATTATGATAATCCTCTTTTTTTTTGGGGGGGGAGGGGGTGGCTGGGTGTTTTAAGGAGTGGGGAGAATTGTGAATTTATCTTGTACTGTAATAAATGTTAGATTAAATACTTGATGTCATGGTCACCATATGGTGAACAAAACATTTTAAGATTCTTCAATGTTTTAAATAATTGAAATCACAACTTTTTTTTTAGTTTTCAAATGTACCTTGTGACACAAGTTAAAACGCCCCATATATGACGGCACCGACTTCAAAACTCGAATGTTTTATGACGATTTTACCCAATCAGTTCTGCCTCAAACCACGAGCCTGTCATAAAATATGCAGTGACCATCTCCTGTCCTCCTGATTCGTAATAATCATAACTTCTCTCATTGGAATCAGTAGGTATTACATAATCGTCAAATGTCCTAAAAATATCAGTTTTCACAATGCTAAAATTTTCCTGCAATCTGGCAGCATAATTACACACAGAGCGGTAAATTATAAACGAAATGACATCTAATGCTAACTGAAAATATCTTCAGTTTACCTTGAAGTGTTTTCTTTGTATGTACTTACAGCGGTTACAATACCATTTTTGGAATGCCTGCCCATCGGTTACACCCCCATATGCGCGAACCGTGCACTACAAGTCTACGTATGCACATACAGCGTGCCTGTTCATTTTCCGGATACGTGTTAAAACAATCACGTTCTACTACCACCGATACTGTGACTGATACTGCTACGTGGAGCAGCGCTCAATTTTAAAACAGCCTTAGGGCGGTGACATGCCTCCGCACATACTGACAACTGTCTCTCCTGTATTTAAAAGAAATTCTCAAAAATATACCTGCCTATGTTTAGAAGTTCGGCTATCTCTAAAATGTTTACAAACACTTCACAAGTCGAAACCCGAAAATAGTCTGCACTCAGAACGTAAAGAACACACACCTCTTCGCAAGAATGAGAACTCTCGACTACTTGAGAATACATTTGTGACGTCGCGTGGGGCATTGTTGCCAGACACTTCACATTCCAATAGCTTCCAGCATAACCAGCCGCAGAAAGTATGAGACGTTACACAGATACGGCAACTGTGGTGTGGAAGTGATCGAGGCCGCAAGTAGGTAGAGAACAGCGACAGGTACAGTCAGGTGAGAAAGTTTCAGCCGGTACGATCGTTTGTATATGAGCACTACATTGTCCCTGTTCTTTGAATATTGTTGTCAATATACACGACAGTGATATGTTGTTAAGGACAGCATTTCACCTGATAAGAAATGGCACGCTAGCTCTTCTTTTTTAAACAAAGACTTCCTCTTGTCAATGTACGTAAAAGAAAGAAAATATAATGGCGTATCACATTACAGGAAGTGGTCACCCTCTTCACTTCCCAGTAAACTTCAAATAACTATAAGTAATACTAAAACACGAAGAGTTGATTGAATGTGTGTCTTATTCTGGCATTTAAATCTCCAATCACCCTCTACCCAAATTCTCGTTAAATACACTATTATTTTGTAAGGACGGAATTCCAAGCCTCTGCCACACCTTGGGAAGTCGCAATTTTACAATGCGAAAAGTAATTGGCGTTATTTTTGTGGGTTTTTTAAATCTTGTTAAATAGGAGACTCCCTATTATCATCAT
>Ga0209755_10009192_pt1 | contig 10457 bp, 5 predicted proteins | sample TergutCo191P1_FD_187301 | JGI IMG/M metagenome (GOLD analysis project Ga0209755, IMG submission 187301) | Cornitermes sp. P1 segment gut microbial communities from Petit-Saut dam, French Guiana - Co191P1 (SPAdes) (version 2) | ecosystem: Host-associated > Arthropoda: Insects > Digestive system >...
CAAACCAGGTTAAAAGCGGCTCGCACCAGATGATGGAAGGCAGCAGGGAAGTCATTAAGGAAAGTGAAAACCTTCAAAGCGTAACGCAGGAAATAAGCGGAGGCATGAACGAGATGGCTGCCGGCGCGGATCAGATTAACGAGGCGATAACCCGCGTGAATGGCTTAAGCGGGAAGAACCGCGAGAGTATCCAGACCCTGCTTACGGAGGTTTCCCGCTTTAAGGTGGAGTAGCCTAAAAGGTGTGTTCGTCCATGGCCTGGAACCTTTCGCGTATTTCTTGCAGCAAGCGGAGTTCCCGGTTTATGGTTCGCGCGTAGTCCAGCCGTCCGTTTTTTATGCGGAAGGCTTGGTCTTCCCAAAACTGCACCTGTTCCAGGTTGATCCACCGGAACCTGTTGTCGCGCAGTTTTTCAACCCAGACAAGGGCCTGGTTCCAGTAGTATAGGGCGGTGCGGAAGCTGGTTTCGGCGATTTCAATGGATGAGAGGTTTTGCTCCCTGAAGGGGGCGTTGAAAAAGAACGCGGTGCGTCTGTTCCAGAAGTTCCCCAGAAAAAGATGCTGCTCGGTTAATATGATGTTCACATGCATCATAAAAAGGTAGCGGTACTTTTGCCACTGAACCTCGTTTTCTATGCGGGCCAGGGCGAAAAGAGGGTTGGCAAAGGGGGCGTGCAGGGCCCTTTCCAGCCAGTAGATGTTTTCCATGACGTTGTCAGGGTTTCGGTTGTGATGAAGGTGGAAAAGACGGTAAAACTGTTCCTTGTAAATCACAAAATGAGCGCTGGCAGGCAGGGCCGGGAGCAGGAAAAGAAGCAGCGCGAAAACCCAAAGCAATGGTTTTTTCTTTATCATTGACTGATTATCGGCAGTTTTTTGATAGCGCGCCACACCTCAGCGGCGACGTCTTCGATGGGGGGCGAGGCGTCAATAATTTCAACTTTTACGCCCTGACTGGCGAACTGGGGGAGCAGGCTTTTGTAACGCTCCCGTACCCGGATTTGGAAGTCCAGGTATTCGTAAATTTCTTTGACATCCCTGCCGCTCATGCGCTGCTGGGCTGTTTCCGGGTTTATGTCGAAAAAAATAAGCAGCTCCGGCCCGGGGAAGTCCCGGTTAAGCCTTGCCGGCAGTTCTTCGCCGCAAAGGAGGCCCTGGTACACCAGGGAAGAAGGGACATAGCGGTCAGACACCGCCAGTTCCCCCCGGTTACAGCGTTCGGTAAGGCCGTTGCTGCCGTACAAATGTTCGTTCCGGTCGGCGGCGAAAAGCATGGCGGTAGTTTCAGGAAGCAAGGTAAGCTTTTTTTGCAAAACCGAACGAATTATTTTTCCTATGGAACCATTTGTTGGTTCAAATGTTCTATATAATGGAGGCAGGGATAATCGGCTTTTGTTCCGGTGAAAAAAGTCCTCAAGTATGCTAAGCTGGGTCGTGGTGCCGGAGCCGTCGCACCCTTCAAAAACAACGAAATTTCTTAGAATTTTCATGAAATATAGGGTATACTATTACGTGCAAGAGTACAATTATCGAGGAGGGCTATAGAGATTTTGCCGGGGCGGGAAGAAGATAAGGAAAGGGGAAAAGCCTCCTTTCCTTTCATAAGCATTACCATACGAATTCTCATTTTTGCCGCCCTGGTGACAGGAACCGCGCTGGCGCTCCGCCCTTTGCAGCTTAACCTCATGGAACGGATGGAAAGGGGCAGGGATGAGTTTTTCAGCCGGGCTGAGGAGTACTGGGGCCGCAGGATTCAGTACGGTTCCATGGGCCCTTCCATTTTTGGGGTGCTGGATATACGGGATGTCCGCATACTGCGGGAAGATGACAGCGTGCTTTTGAGCATTTCGCGCCTCAGGCTTTCGTATTCCCTTCTCAGCCTTCTTAGGGGCAATGTGCTTGATTCTTTCCACTCTGTAAGGATAGACCGGCCCATTCTGAGCCTGGATTATGAAAAAGACGCGGATTTGGAGGAGCGCTTTGCCTTCTTTATGGGCCAAAACGGGAGGCAAAACGCCTCCGGCCTGACAAGCGGGCAGAGATTACAGGAATTGTTTCCCGAAAACTTCTCGCTGCGGATTTGGAACGGGGAATGGGCTTTATCCGGCCATTTGGGAAGTTTTAAGCTTCAGGGCTTTGAACTTGACGCTTCGGTGCGGCAGAGCCGGCTCAGTTTCCAGGGCCGCTGGAACGCTTCCGGCGCGCTGAACGGGGACGTGCCTCTTTCGGCGGCCATGATTGGCCGGATTAGCGGGGAGTTCCTGTATGACAGCGAACAGGGCAGCGCCACGCTGGTCATTCCCTCCCTTTCCGGCGACCGTTTTACGTTTAACCCCCTGACCATCAATGTATCCCTTGCCGAGGGGCGCCTTGAAGCCAGGAAAACCCACGACAATGTGCCGACGGCCATTTCATTTGTTTATGACTTTGGGGACGGCAGGCTTTCGGGCGCTTTCCAGGGAGAGAACTTTCCCCTCTCTGATATGCTCAGTTTTACCGGCGTATGGGCGGAGTATAACCCCGCTTTGGCGTTCAGGGTTTCGGGGAACGCGAATATCGAAAGGGAACGCGAGGGCGGCCTTGTCTATACCATGAACTTTTCCGGCGTTTTGCCCGGGAATTCTCCTGGCGGACAGGGATTTTTGGCGGTCAGGGCGACCGGAAACGGGAACAATGTGCGCTTTGATACCCTGGATCTGCGTTTCCCTGACGGGAATTTGAATTTCCGCGGGGGGGTGGATTTGTATGCCCTTGCTCCCTATGGTTTCCTTTCCCTTTCAAACTTCAGCCGCCAGGACATAAGCGGCGATTTTTCCATTGCTGCCCGGGGCCGGGAAATTATCCTTTCAAGCACAAACCTCACTGCCGGAGACACCGCCCTTTCCGCTCTGGAAGCGTCGCTTTACAGGGAGGACGATGGTTTTGCGTTCCTCCTTGCCGCGGAAAGCGCGCGTGCGGGCACGATGCTCCTTGAGGGGTCTGTGGATAACAACCCCCGCCAGCTTCGGGCAACCCTGATGCTGGATGCCTTCCCCGTGGGGGATGTCGTCAGCTTTCTGGAACCTCTGGATCGCTACATGCCTTACCTGGCACGCTCTGTGGCGGACCATTTGTACGCAACCACCGAGGTTTTCTTCACGACCTATGATCAGCATATTCTGTACAACGCTCCCCGCCTTTTGCTTGCGTATAAAGGGCGCTCAGGCGATATTTCTCTGACCGCGTCCCTTTCAGGGACAGAAAGGAGATTTGATTTAAGCGCGGGCCGCATTTCCTGGCCCTCAGGAAACGCGGAAATTCTGGTTTCCGCGGATTTCTCCAACCTCGATGATATTTCTTTCCTGTTGAGCGCTGCCCACAGGGATTTGACCTATTATCTTGAGGGAACGATTACCGAGCGCCGGGAGATGGAGGTCAGGGGTTCTTACGGGTTTTTGCTGAATTTAATCAGCACAGAAGACGGCACACACGGCCATGCCCAGGGGGAAAACATTCCCTTCCCGTCGGGGGACAGGTTTGCTGCGTTGGGTTTTATGGTTTCCCTTAATTATATCTCAACGTCTTCCTGGCAGGCGGAAATCGAAAACTTTGAAATAACAGGCCTTGTGACCCCCGCTTCGCCTTTCGCGTCCCTGCGTCTTTCCGGTTTTGCCGATGAGAGCGGCTTGAGCATTCCGGCCCTCAGTTTCAGTGACGGCCGGGGCGCTTTGGAAGGAAGCATTTATATCGACTGGAATATTCCCGATTCCTACTACGTTTTCCACGCGGACATACATGGGAACAATCGAAGGGAAAGCTACATCCTGAACGGGGACTTCCAGGATGGCCGCCTTACTCTTGATTTTTTGGGCATGGGGATGCAGCTTTCCCGCATAAGCACCCACAACGCTGTTACCGATGCCAGCCTCCGGCTTTCATGGGAGTCCATCAGCTCCTTTGAAGCGGAAGTGGAACTGTCCGCTTTTACCCTGCGCCGGGTGACCGAAACAATAACGGCTTCGGTTTCAGCCAGCATGAACCAGGACATGTTCTCGCTTTATGATATGACCATTAACCATTCCGGCCTCCAGACGCATATTCCAAGCCTTACGATAAACCGCGCAGCTTCCCGGGCCCAAACCCAGGGCATGATTACCGGAAACCTTTTTGAAAGGCCGCTTGATATTTCATTCCGGGGCCAAACCTCCTTTAGCGCTACCGAAACATGGCTGGATGTGCTTCGGGAACTGGACTTCCTGGAGGGCTCGCTAAGTTTTGATACCGCGCGCTATGATACCATCGAAGCGGAGGAGCCTTTCAACTTCGTGTTTTCCTCCATACGGGAGGAGCAGGGGTTTTCGCTAAGCCTAACCGGGGGGCCCAGAAACATGCTTCGCTTTAGCTATAGCCCGGGATATGAGGGGGGGAGCATTTTCGCGGCCCTTTCGGCCCCTTCCCCGGTGCGGGGCTCCATTGCCGGTGTCATCAGCGGCAATACCATTGACGCTCATGTCCCCAATCTTTACGTTGATATGGGTTCCCTTTGGCGCTTTGTTCCGGAGAGAGATGTTCCGGTTGTCTTCCCCGGCGGGTTTGTTGCCGGCTCTGTAAGGATAGCCGGTTCGCTGGCGGATCCGGGGTTTTACGGAATCCTCCGCGCGACGAGCCTGCAGATACTGGTTCCCGAGTTTATTCCCGAGCCCATACGCCCGGTACCCGTAACCGTTTCGCTCAATGGGCATGAAATGTCTTTTGCCACTTCAAGCGCCGATGTCGGCAGGGGCCGGGGGCAGGCATCCGCCTGGTTCAGGTTTGAGCGCTGGATACCCAATATTTTCAGCATTGATATCGCTGTCCCGCACGAAACCCCAATCCCCTGCGCTTTTGAAATTTCAGGGCTGTTTGCCAGCGGTCTGGTCTCAGGCAGGCTTAACTTGGCCATGGAAGACCTGGTTTTTTCGGTTACCGGGGATCTGACCGCGCATAATACGGAAATAAGCCTTGATGCCAACGAGATGTTCGCCGGGGAAAGTTTTCTGGTTTCCTACGGGCCCCAGTCAATGGGGCCTATCATAACCCTTATTGATTTGTCCATTCGGGCGGGCCGCAGGGTGGAATTTTTCTGGCCTAGTGTGAGTTTCCCGATACTTCAGGCCACGGCGGATATGGGGACAGGTATACACGTTACCGGGGACAGCACGTCAGACAGTTTTACCCTGACCGGAAACGTAAATTTGAGAACTGGGGAAATATTCTACCTTGAGCGGAATTTCTATATCCGGGAAGGCACCCTCTTTTTTAACGAAAACGAGACCGATTTTGATCCCAGAATCTCAGCCAGGGCTGAAATGCGTGAGGTCGCGGATGTAGGGCCGGTCATCATTTCCATGATCATTGACAACGCGCCCCTTATGTCATTTACTCCCCGCTTTGAGTCAACGCCTCCGCTTTCCCCGATAGAAATTTTCTCCCTTCTGGGGCATAATCCCCAGGACGGGGAAGCGCCGCGAAACCTGGCAGCATCGGCGGCCCTGGACACCATTGCCCAGTTTACGGTAATAAGGCGGGTTCAGCGCCGTGCCCGCGATTTTTTGGGCCTTGATATGCTTTCGATACGTACCCAGCTCATCCAGAACATGGTTATCCAGGCGGCCGGGGCCCAGCCCAGGGATGCCAGGGACAGGGATGAAGCGGATTTGGAAAGGCCCTACCGACTTGGTAACTATTTTGACAATACTACTGTTTTTATGGGTAGATACTTTGGCGCGGCTGTCTTTGGACATGCCATGCTTTCTGTCAGATACGATGAAAACAGGATGACTATGGGGGGGATAATACTGGAACCCGAAATTGGCTTTGAAATGCGGAATCCTTTATTTGACATCCGTTTCAGTATGATTCCCCTCCACCCGGAAAATTGGTTTATTGATGATGTCTCCGTGTCGCTTTTATGGAGACGATCATTTTGATGACTTTCCTTTTTTCCTTTTTTTTGCGATGATACAAGGGTCTGAACCTTGGGCGGTAGTTCCCATGCGAGTTTGAGGAGTATAGATGCGTTTTGGTTTAGCATTAGTTTTGGCAACAGTGTTAGCTTTTTCGGGGTTTGCCCAGCAGCAGGAAGACTGGTTTCAGGGAAGGCCCATCAGAAATATTGTATTTGAAGGGCTCATCCACATAAGCGCTTCGGAGCTAGAGGGTATTACCGGGCCTTTTATCGGTTTGACCTTTACCGACAGCACCTATTGGGATCTCCTTGGCCGACTGTATGCCCTGGAATACTTTGAAACGATCACTCCCACAGCGGTCATGGCCGATGCGGCGGGCAGCGAGGTTATCCTCCGCTTTACCGTTGTTGAAAGGCCCACGATTTCGCGAATCAATTTTGTGGGTAACAGCGGACTTAGACGAACCGAACTTTTGAATACAATAACGCTCAGTGTCAACGATGTCGCTACCCAGGTGCGGCTCAGAATGGACGAGCTGGCAATTGTCAACAGATACCTGGAAAGGGGATACCCTGATATCAGGGTCAGGGCCGAAACACAGCCGGTCGGTGATTCAAGGGTCATTCTGACGTTTCACATCGAAGAAGGGGAAAGAATAGCCATAGAACGCTTTATTTTTGAAGGGAATACGGTTTTTTCTGACCGCACCCTTCAAAGGCAGCTCTCCCTCAGAACGCGGGGCCGCCTTTTCGGTGACGGGGCGTTCCAGGAAGCCATGCTCATCGCCGACAGGCAGGCGCTGGCACAGTATTACCATGACCGGGGTTTCATTGACGCCGCGGTAATTGACGATGTCCGGGATATCCGCAGGGACGACAGGGGCAATAACCTCATGACCATTACCTTCCGTATTTACGAAGGAAGGCTTTATACGTTTGGGGGGGTCAACTTTGAAGGGAACCGTATTTTTTCCGATGAACAGCTTTCCGCCCAGGTTCAGTCAAGGGTAGGGGAGCCGGTTAACGCCAGGAGACTGCAATCCGACATTATGCGGATACAGTCCCTTTACTTTGAGAACGGCTATATTTTTAACCGCATAGAACCAGTTTTTGATCAGGACAGGGAGACGGGGGTGCTTTCGGTTACGATGCACATTGTGGAGCGGGGCCGGGCGCATATTGAGAATATCATCATCCGGGGCAATGTAAGGACCCGTGACTCGGTAATACTGAGGGAAATACCCCTGGTGCCCGGCGATGTGTTCTCCCAGGCAAGAGTCATGGATGGTATGCGCAACCTTTTCAACCTCCAGTTTTTCTCTGCCATTAGCCCGGAAACCCCTCCCGGCAGTGTCGATTCCCTTATGGATCTCATCATCAATGTTGAGGAGCAGCCCACCACGGATGTGCAGTTTGGGTTTACGTTTTCCGGTTCCGCAGATCCTGATACGTTCCCGATTTCGGTTATGGCCCGCTGGACGGACAGGAACTTCAGGGGTACGGGCAACCTGGTGGGGGCGGATATCACCGCCTCGCCGGATACGCAAGTTTTTTCCATGCAGTATACCCAGCGCTGGATTTTTGGCCTTCCCCTTTCGGCGAGCTTTGACTTCACCGTTCAGCATATGCGGCGCAGGGCGGCCATGGCGAACGAGCGCCACTTTTTCCACGGCGACGGGGAGCGCGACTTTCCCGCCCCGTTTGACAGCTGGGAGCAATTTGACAACGCCAACAGGCTTCCTCCAAGCGAATTCCTTATGCCCTACAACCAGTGGCGTGTGTCGGTGGGCGTTGGTTCGGGTTACCGCTGGATAACCCCGCTGGGGAATCTTGGTCTGGGCGGCGGCTTCCGTATCGGGATGATGTTCAACAGGTTTGACAGCGATCGTTATACGCCATTTGATCCGCTTTTGCGCGAACGGAACAATATGTGGACTCCGGCGACATCGGCCTGGACAAGTCTTTCCCTGGACAGGCGGGATATCTTTTTCGATCCTTCCAGGGGTTATTATGTTGTCCAGCGCGTAGGATGGTTCGGCTTTATGGATGTAGAGCAGGAGCATTTTATTCGAACCGATACAAGGGCCCAATGGTTTCATACTCTCTTTGATATCCCTGTTTCTGATAACTGGAATTTCAGGGCTGTGTTCGGTATCCATTCCGGGGTATCCTTTATATGGCGTCAGCCGCACCGTGAACAGCCGTTTATTGAAGAAGCCAACCAGCTTGCCGTAGACGGGATGTTTGTCGGACGGGGCTGGGTAAACCAATTCAGGCGGCGGGGTTTGGCCCTTTGGGAAAACTGGGTGGAAATACGGATTCCCCTGGCCCCCGGCATCCTTGCCTGGGATTTCTTCTTTGACGCGGCGGGGATGAAACCGACCCCCGGTGATTTGGTCAACAATTTCTTTGCTGACGATGGATGGCGCGGGGACGGCGGCGAAATGGCGGAGCATACCTTCTTTATGCGTTTCAGCGTGGGCGGGGGCTTGCGCTTTACCATACCGCAGTTCCCGCTCAGGTTCAGCCTTGCCCGGCGCTTTGTAATACAGGACGGGCAGGTTGTATGGCAGACCGGCGGTATTGGAAGCGGCGGCAGGACAGGCAGGGGCCTTGACTTTGTTGTTTCCTTTGCCCTGGCCACTTTTTAAGATCGCAGAGTATAAAGTCTTTCAGGAGGACGTTGGTGAAAAAAGTTTTTTTGTTCGCTATTGTTTGTTTTGGTTTGGGCATGGCAGCGGAGGCTCAGCAGATTACCCGTTTTGCGGTGGTAGACCTTCCCCAGGTTCACATGGCTTTTTTCAGGGAGTCCAGGGCGGTAAGGGATTTTGAAGAACGGGCTGCCCGTGTACAGGCCGACATTGACCGCATGACCGCGGAAATCCAAACCCTGAGGATTAACATGGTGAACGCCCAGGCCCAGGGCAATCAGGAGCAGGCATTGCGGATAGAAGCGGATCTGAACAGAAGGTCGGATTTTCTCAGGGAGTTTCACCGGACACAGACTGCGGCGCTGGAGGCCCAACGTGTCAGGTTAACCCAGGACGATGCCTTCCTTGGCCAGGTATACGATGAAATACGTTTTATCGCCGAGAGTGAAGGATTCAGCATGGTTCTTAATCTGCACGGCAATAACGGAATAATCTGGTTCAGTCCGGCGGTGGATATTACGGACAGGCTTATCAGGAACCTTTTACAAAACGCGCGCCGTTAGGCGGGGGAGGAAATGGCAGACCGCAAAATCCGGGGTCGCGATTGAATACGTATGTCAAAAAATGGTTTAGCCAATGCCGGCGGCCAGACTGAATTGAGCCCCATGATGGAGCAGTACCGGCGGATTAAGCGGGAGCATCAGGGAGAGGTTCTTTTTTTCAGGCTTGGCGATTTTTACGAAATGTTTTTTGAGGATGCTGTGGAAGTGTCCGCCTTGCTCAACCTCACCCTTACAAGCCGCGCCGGTCATCCCATGTGCGGTATTCCCTACCATGCCTCACGTTCCTACATAGCCCGCCTTTTGCGGCTTGGGAAAAAGATCGCTGTCTGCGAACAGATTTCAGAACCCGGCAAGGGGCCCGGCCCCCTGGAGCGCCGGGTAATGGAAGTTATCACCCCCGGAACAACGGTCGATGAGGATTTTCTTGACAAGGGCAGTTCCAATTACCTGGCCTGCCTTGCCGCTGTCTCAGGCTTTTTTTCCTTTTCATATATCGATCTTTCCGCCGGGGATTTTTACGCCACATCCTTTCCTTTGGACAGGGCCGCCGAAAGGCTCAGGCAGGAACTGGAAAGAATACAGGCCAGGGAGATAATCGTCCAGGAATCCATCCTGAACGAGTTTCCCTCTCTTGCCGGGGCCGTGGAAGAACGCTCAAGCCTTGTGCTTAACCGCTGGGCGGACTGGCTTTTTGATCCAGTGCGGAGCAGGGAAAGGCTTGAAAAGCAGTTTGGAGAGGCAAGCCTTAAAGGTTTCGGCCTTGCCCTGCACTCACCTGAAACCGCCAGCGCCGGCGCGCTTTTGGATTACCTTGACGACACCGCGCGCAGCCTCATCCCCCATGTGCGTTTTTTAAAAGTCTACGGGGAGTCGGAGTTTGTCGGCATAGATGAATCGACCCAGAGAAATCTGGAACTGGTGCGAAACTTGTCTGACGGGGAAACCCGTTTTTCCCTTCTGGAAGTGATGGACCAAACGCGGACAGCAATGGGCCGGCGTCTTTTAAAAAGCAGGATACTCCGCCCCTTGAGAAATCATGAGCTCATTAACCGCCGCCTTGACATGGTGGAATCCCTGTATCACAGCCAGGAAAAACTTAAAACGCTCCGGGAACTTCTTGCAAAAACGCCGGATTTGGAACGGCTCAGTTCCCGGCTTGCCATGGACAAGGCCCACGGCAAGGACATGGCCGCGGTAAAGAACGCCCTTGTTTCGTTCACCCGCATTGAAGAGCTGCTTAAAACCGACGGCGGGGCTTTTTCCTACGAGTCCCCCGAAGCGTCGGCCCTTGACAAAAACGGCTTTGAAAACCTGAAC